>Ga0208975_1000319_pt1 | contig 24682 bp, 33 predicted proteins | sample GreLakmeER78MSRF_FD_187700 | JGI IMG/M metagenome (GOLD analysis project Ga0208975, IMG submission 187700) | Freshwater lentic microbial communities from great Laurentian Lakes, MI, USA - Great Lakes metaG ER78MSRF (SPAdes) | ecosystem: Environmental > Aquatic > Freshwater > Lake | place: Great... | reverse complement strand
CGCTTCGCGGGTGGCGAGTGCTTCGGGTGGCGTGGTGGCGAAGCCAGCGCGAGCGAAGCTATGTCCCGCATTTATCGCAGACCGCATTTGCTGATGCGCCTCGCGTAAACTTTCCGGCATTTTGCTTAAAAAATCCTCGTATGTCATGACACGGTGACGGTGAAATTGAATGCAAAAGGTTCATCCTGGCAGTCAGGGGCTCCCGTATAGCAGGGGGGCTTGCATTGCCCGTACACAGTGAAATTGTATGAACCGACGGGGCTATCGCTGGTAATTATTACCGAATCTGAGCTGATCACAGAACACAGATCTGGATACCCCATAAAGCAGCAATAGTCGAAGGTGCCTTGAACAAAGAGACTTAAAACCCAACAGCACGGAGTGCCGAAAGGGGCTCCATACCATCCACCATAAGCTCTTACCAGATTGACGCCAAAAGATTTTTGGTCCATCGAATTTGTCCCAGAAAATGCCGACCAAGAATCTTCGCAATTTCGCGGGGGATCGTATTGTGTGGCGGTAGGATTTTGATATGTCGTAAGGCTTCCGACTTGATCCCCAGTGAGAGAAAATGTCCAATCCCCAAGAACCGGAGGGCAATCACGGCACGGTTGGAAGTCGATTGGCCCACAACACGCGCAATTCACAGCGCGAGTTGTGCCGTTGTCGGTTTTGATCTTGATAGCGTTGGCAGTTCGTCCTAAAACCATTTTAGCATTCCTCGGTTGCGATCCAGAACAAAAATCCGCCGCGCGATGCTAAAATATAAACATTGGATGGATCGGGCGGCGAGGGTGGCACGTCCATTCCGCTTCCGCTTGATTTTTCAAGATATGTGAAATTGTCGTTTAACCCTTTCGCCGAGATCGGCGTTGTCTTAGGCGACGGCGAGATGGTATAGGGTAATGGCATTTTAATTTTCTGTGCCGGTCATAAAACCTATTGGTGCAGATACAATGATGTTGTACGTTGTCGCGACTTCGATCAAATCTCCTGCCGGTGATGTCGAGATGCTTCCTATTGACTGCACTTTTGTTAAGCCGCTTGAATTATAAACTGTAGCATCCGAGAACGTATAGCCGGGGTAAAATCCTCGAATCAGCGAGTACGGATCGCCTATTGTTGGCCCGCCCCTGCCGCGCTGTAGTAGGATCGGCGTGTAGTCGAGGGTTACGTCACTTAATGAAAGTGGCACAGGCTTATTAGCCGCCTGCGTGCCTTTTCGCGTAAAGGTCTGCGCTAATATCTTTTGATTGAAAACAAACATGGTTACAGTTTGGCCTCCCGTGCCTTGAATTAATGTCAGTTGAATTTCAACTTGCACGTCCTGTATTTCGGCCCCGTAGTATTCTGTCAATGCACTCATAATATAGTCAATGCCTCTTGGATTTCTTCAATTCTTACGTTATTTGCGTAACCGGTGACCCTAAATGTTGTAAATCCATTATTCCCAATTTTGATATCAACCGTGTCCCCGATAATAAATAGATCCAAACCCGCGCCTATCATTCGCTCTCCGCGAACTAATAAGGGAAGCCATTTTGCAATTTCGGTATTTCGGCAGGTATATTCCGCATTGCAACGGTATGCGCCGCTGTCCAAATTAATGACGTTTTGCGATGTGAGTATTAAATCTGTGGTTCCGTGGTATGTTATCATTTTTTATGCTCCTACAACTGCGATTGGGAGTTTTCCGTTTATAGATGTCGTCGCCGTGCTTATTGTGGTAACGAGGCCTTTTATCGCCTCAAGCAATCCGCTCACGCCCGACTTCGCGGACACATCAAGCTCGATGCCGTCTTTGATAGAATCTCGAAGACCAGTAACGGACTTTTCTGCGTCCAATGTTGCTTCGACTTTTGAAAATGCAGTATCAGTTGATTTTTTGGCCTCGTCGTGGTTAATCACAAGATCTGCTTTCATTGGGTTTCCCCCAAAGAATTTGACTAAATTCAAGATGTCCGCTTGACCCTTTTCAGTGTTGATTGGCGTTTGAGATAGATCAGTTTTGATACCGTTAAAATATGTCGCAACTGCCCTTAATTGCTCCTCGCCGGTCTGCCCGATTTTATCTATGTTTAGTTTTTTAACAAGATCAGGCATACTCATTTGAGCAAAATTAGTGCCTAGCAATTTATCTGCCGCAAGCAATTCTGTATGCACCGCCTTTGCACTATTCGCCGCCTTATCCATCACTTTGATCTCCTTCATGTTTGCTAGCGTATCCGCAAAACCTGTTGCGGATTTAAGACTCCGATGCAATTTTTCTGCATTCTCTGCCGCCTTGAAAAACAACTGATTCCCGTCTTTGTCGTATTGCTTAATGTTTGCCGAGTTGTTTGCGGCGATTGCCATGTTGGTCGCAAACAATGCGGCCTGTTCGTTATCGAACCCCGCCGCCAAGGCTTTCTGCACGTCTTCAGCATACTTTTTACTAGCCTGCAAAGCTGTGACACGCTCTGTATCGCCAGCGGCTTGCGCCTCGGCGATTTCAAGCTGAAATTTCAGTTCGCCCTGCTTTAATTTATTTGCCGCTTCTTGGTCTGCGGTTTTCTTTGCGTTAGCCTTCTCTTGGTCTTCTTGAAATTTCTTGTGATCTTGAAAATACTTTCTCGCCTCTTGTTCGGCCTTTGCGTCTTCCTTTGCTTGATCAGAAATCGCGGCAGTTGTTTCCTTCGTCGATCTGGTAATGCCTTGTTGCAAGCGGTCAATTTCCTTTTGATGCTCCTCTATTCCTGTAAATAGAGGCGGGACGCCAGCCATATTTTCCTTGAAACTTTCAGGGAGTGCTTTTCCTGTCTCCGTAAATTGTTTAGCAATTCTACTGCCAGCTCCCTTTAACCCTTCTTCAGCAATTTTCGCTGTTTCTGTCGCTTGTCCCGCCATTTCTCTTAAAGAAGCAGCGATCCCTCGCGTCAAATAGCTCCCGTCAAATGCCTTTGCAAGCCCGCTCATAATGCTTGCGCCAGCTTTATTGGCTAAAAGATCAAAAGACATTAATAGGGTTTGAGCAAGTGCCCCAGATGAATTAAATATTTTAGCCGCAAATTCTCCAGCCGTCTGAAATGCAGCAACCATGCTCGCATAAACACTATTACCTGTTTCCTTGAATTGAATCTGTATCGCCTGTGCAACGATTTTAAATGCCGTCCCCATATCGCCGGCATCAATGGCATCCACGGCGGCTTGGAATCCCTTCATTCCTTCTCCTGCCCCCGTAAAAAAGCCAGCAAGTTGTTGGCCTAGCTTTGCCGCATCAATGCGAGTTAATCCCGTTGTTAGCGCATCCAATGCCGGCTTCACTTTGTCGATAATTCCAGCCGCAAATTCAACGAATTTTCCACTTATAATAACAACCGCGTCAGATATCCGATCAAATTGCTTTGCACCTTCTTTCATTATTTGCGGAAGCGTTCCTAGTTGAGACTTAGCCGTTTCAATCTCGCCATCCATGTCGGCAAACATTTGATTCAACGCACCGCCAGATTTACCAAATATCTCCATTGAGACGGCGGCACGCTCCGCTGGATCTGGAATTGTTGAAATAGCCTTTCCGATGGCTTGCAGTTGTTGATCTGGCGAGAGATTCTGAAGTTCTGAAAGTGGGATGCCGAGTTTCGTGAATGCGTCAGCGGCCTTGCTGCTCCCATCGCCAGCATCAACGATTGCTTTTTGCATCTTGTTGATAATCGGGCCAAGCGAATCAGCCCCGATTCCTGTGTTTTGAAATGCTCGCTCCAGGATTAAAAGTTGATCAACAGCAACGCCCGTGCGGTCTGAAAGCTCTGCAAGCCTGCCACCCATATTCAAAGCATCTCCGAAGCTCTGCACGGTCTTCTGTGCAACCGCAAATGCGGCGTCAATCGCCGCTGTTCCAAGTTTAACTGCTGCTCCCGCAATGCCTGCGCCTATAGCTATTTCGCCAAATCCCGTTTTACCCTTTTTCCCAGCGTCTTCGGCTTTATCGCCTGCCGTCTTCATGTCTTTGCCTAGCTCATCCACCTTTGGCGATGTCGCGGTGGACGAATCCCCGATGGCCTTGATGTTTTTCTCCATCGTTGTAACCTGGCCGATGCGTTTCATCGTGCTTTCAAGTTCGGTCATGGAAAGCTCGCCGCTCGATACCTTGCCCTTCAGCTGGGTAAGCTCGTCTTGAACGGCCTTGAGTGTCTTCTCAAGTCCTGTGTCGGTTGCGCCAAATTCTACGGTTACGTCTGCCATATTCTAAGTTTCTGTAAGGGTTTTTTGTCTCTTTTTTAGGATCATGTTCATCTGATTTCGCATCTTAGTTGAGACGACTGAAAGCGCGTTGAGCTGTTCGCTTGCTGGAAGAATCTGAGATACCCAAGGCACGTTGTTTGTAAGCGTCACCTTCGGGCTTTTAATGTTGGACGTTGAGTCTTGAACTGATCCCGATCCGCTTCTTACGGCTTTTTTAACCCATGATGGAAATCCTGTGAGAAGTCCCCCCTTATTCACTTTCTTGAGCTGGCTTGCACAATCAGCCCATCCGCCTTTTGAAATGCCGACGCGCTTTTGTATTTCTGTGATGTATGTATTGAGTTCGCTTCCGCTTGAAATAAACAACTTGCTTCCCTTTGTCTTTGTTCTTCCGGTTGGCTTAATGCGAGCATCTTGGTGATGTGTCTTTATTCCGCTCTTGCTGTCCAGAAATTCAAGCCCCGTCCACTTATTCAAAAACCCAAGGTTACGGAAAATAGTTTCAACGACATCATAACGCTGATTCATTATCAGCGACTTCAATCGTTGCCCGATCTTCTTATTTTCAACCTTGTTTGCCATTGCCAATAGCTGAACCGGAGGCTTGATGATTTTGCCGATATCGTTTTTTACGCGAATTGTTCCGGCGGTTTCATCATTTCCGAAAGGTTGTGTGCGTCTTCCTAGTTCCACGCAAAGAAGGCGAGCGTTGAGCATAACGGCGTCAGGGATCGTGACTTCGCGGATCTCTGCGTAGTCCTTCATGATCTGTTCAAACTTCACACTCTCGAACTTGAATTTTGCCATATTTTGCGAGGGTATCTTCTATGGTGGCGAGAGCGTCAACATCAACGGAAGCGTTATTGCGCGACCAAGGACGGTGGATGCCGTTCGTGTAGTCGTCGGCTTGGAGTAACTGCAACCCTGCCGCGAACGGAAGCTCTTCTAGGATGTGAACGAAGCCCCAGCCGGTCAGCTTAACGAGTCGAAAGACGTAAGCTGCGAGCCAGTTGGGGCTATTTAGTTTGGGCTTCCTGATCCTGCTTTAGATTCGGTTGCCGATGCGTTGTAAAGCTCAAAAGCGGAGTTCATTGCGTCCGACATAGAACCGACTTCAAGATGATGCGCCATGTTCTTTTCAATCCACGAATCCACGGCGTTAACGAACGTATCGCGGTCATTGACGACAGATCGGATCGAGCTTGTTGGCTCGCTGTGGAGAAACGCAAAGGCTGCCGCTTTCCATACGAGATCCATATTGCCGCTGAAAATCTCGTTGCGTTGCATCCATGAGATAGTAAGTGCCGTAATCGGTCGCAAGGTGCGCCCGTTTACTTTCTTCGGCCCGTCTTCCATTGCTTGAATGCGGAGGATTTCGTCGTCTTTTACTAGGTCTGTGTTTTGTGTCTTTTTCATTATTTTAAAAATCTTGTCATCTCTTGCTTGGTCTTGTCCGAAGCGTGCTCCGAAATGGCGATGCGTTTTCCGTTGTGCTCGATCTCGATCAAACGCGGGGTATTGCGGATGATGTCCACTAATACGTCGCGGTTCGCCAATGCGGCACGGATGTAGCAGAGCGGGTTTTCTGGTTCTTTTGCTTCGAGTTCGTCGCCTTCCTTTGTCATCTGGCGATAGACTTGCGATGCGTCTTGACCCTTGTCGTTTTCGCCTTCAAACCAGAACTCGGTTGATTCCTTGCCGTCGGTGCGAACCAGTCGAGTGACCGGTGGGAAGTTCATTTTGAAGCCCATCGTAGCGAGTGCCACAGCGGCTTTGAGGTTGATCGTGTGAAAGAATTTCTTATTGCAGTCCATATATAAAAAGGCGGCTCCCTTTAGCCGGGGAGCCATCGGCATGAGCCAGTTGCTTAGACGATCTCGGGGTATTGAGTCGCGGAAACGGTGATCGTTTTGAATGTGCCAGCGCCTGTCTTTTCGGAAACGGAATCAACGATGACTGCACCGCCAGAAACGCCATAGGAGGACGTATCGTTGGCGAGAGTTAGGACGTTGGCGAGTTCGTAGGCGACGCCGCCGTTGATGACGCCATCAAGCGAGATCGTGGCGCTCTTGTTGAAGTACGCTACGGCAACGGTATCGCCGAGGGCGTCCATGACGGTTGCTTTGTCCGACTGAACGGAACGGGAGAAAGAATTGAGCAAAAGCCCAGTTTCTTGAAGGAGTCCGAACTCAACGCCGGACGCTACGGATGATGTGATGACGGTTGCTGGCATGATATTTCGTGAAAATTGTCAACTTGCGAAAAGCGCGGCGTGAACCGTGATCGTGACGGACCGTTCAAAATGCCGCTCGTTTGACGAGAGCGATACCGGCCCGTCCCGAAGGATGCCGAAAACGAAAGCGTATTGCGGACGGACTGCATTCAACTTTGTCTTGAGGCCTGTAATGTCGTGCGATACACAGAGCACTTGCGACCACAAGTTCTCCATTGTCATTTGATCCATGTCGTCAGCCTGCACGATCAACGCGATATCGACCGAGAACTGGAAAATGGCTGAGTCAATAATACTCTCGCGCTGCCTTGTGCATTTCACGAAGCACGCCGGTAGCGTCATTGTCCCGAAGTTCTCCGCTGCCGTTACCACCAAGGCGCTCTGCATCTCTTGCTGCAATGCAAGAACAAAAGTGTCTGTCAGCGCCTTCTCCAGCGTTAAAGTGTATGTGGCGTCGGTTATCATTCTTGCGGTCTTTCTGGCAAGGCCGTGACGTCAACCTCCTCGATGCGCTTCGCTATTGTTCCCTCAGGCGGTTGCCATGTTTCAAGACTCCCATCCCAGATAACCAAGTTTTCAAGCCATCCGCCTTTTTCGTTGATGATCGCGTATTTCATTTTAAAAATATGTAGTCACAATGACAACGCCTTGTTCTCCGTTTCCGCCCGCGCCTGATGAGTAGGTCTGTCCGCTTGTCCCTGGTATCCATCCACAGCATCCACCGCCACCACCGCCGCCGCCATAGACTGATCCGTTCCCGCCTGCACCAGCGTTTCCTGTTGCGTTGCCAGCCCCACCGCCACCACCCCCGCCCGCACCAATGACGGCATTGATGCCGCCTCCATTAGCTCCCGCTGCTCCAGCGGTAGCTCCGCCAACGGCTTGTCCGCCAGACGCTAGATAGCCTAAGCTTGGAAGTCCATTTCCCCCTGCGTAAAATTGACCCGCCGTTGAGCATGAGCCACCCCCGCCGCCGCCACCCGCAGCGATTTGCGGTGCAGTTGGAGATACCCCCGCCGATGGAGTCGCTTGCCCCCCGCCATTTCCGCCAGCACCTCCAATGAAAAATCCCCGTCCGCCTGCGCCTCCTGCCCCCCCATTTGAGGTTGCGGCACCATTACCCGCACTCGCAAAAACCCACGGGGTTGCTCCGAAACTAGAATTTCCTCCGTTTGTCCCAAATGTATTTTGCGCGTTTGCAATGTTCGTTGCCGCTCCTCCAGTTCCCCCTGCTCCAACGGTAACGGTCTCTGTTGCGCCAAGTATGCTGGCTGGAATGCCAGCGCGATTTGTTACATTGCCGCCAGCACCACCGCCCCCGCCTGCTTGCCCTGCGTTTACGCGCCCCGAGCTTCCGCCGCCGCCACCAGCAATGATGTTAACATCGACGCTTTTTGCGCCTGCTGGTTTTGTCCACGTTCCGCTCGTTGTAAAAATCTGAACGTCGGTCGTTTTCGCTTTTTCGTTAAACGTAGTCCAGTCCGTCGATGCGAGATATCCATTTGTTGTCGCGGTCGCTACCGGCATCGAGATCGTCGGAGTTGTTCCGCCGCTCGAAACAACTGGCGATGTGGCTCCGACCGATGCGACCTTTCCGCTGAGATCGGCTGAGAGTCCGCTTATCGTGCCGACGGTTAGCGTTGAGTTAGTCCAAAGCGTGACCGCCGAGTTCCAGAGAATCGTCTGGTTGTTCGCTGGCGAAGTGACGAGAACGTCGTGCAGTTCCTCAAGCTCAAATCCGTTTTGCGGGCGGATGTATAGCTGGCCGTTGCCAACATTTGCACGTTCTACAACGCCGATAAAAACGATGTGATTCGGTTGAGTTGGCTTAACTCGGGTAAATGTTCCTGCGGCGTTTCCAAGATATACGGAATCGCCATCCGCGAATGGCGAACCTAACGAGAGTTTGTCGAGAACGCCTTGCGTGATTATGAATCCGTTTTGGTTTGCGCCGATGCTTTCGGCAACAAGTCCGATGGTTTTGGACGAGCTTGAATCAGCGGCATTAGATGCTCTTTTTACAGTTGCGCGGTTGCCTGTTGCGCCGAAAAGATAGACTACCTCGCCCTTGTTGAGCGTTGTCGCCTCTGCATTGCGAACGTAGGCGACAAGCATTGACCCCATTTGCAACTGCACGTTGCCGCCTGCAAGCCCGACCTGCGGAGCGCCTTCGGTTGCATTCCAGAACATCTTTCCAACGGCATTCGCCTCGGTCGCTGCCGTATTGAAATTTAGCGAGTCCGCAGGAACGTCCGCCAACATCGAGATCGTGCGCGAAGCGGAAAGATCACCGCCGCCTGTTAGTCCTGTGCCTGCCGTTATCGCTGTTATCTTGAGCGCCTTGGCGTCAAGTGCACTTTGTAGGTCGGTCTGGTTTGCGAGCGTGCCGGTAATGCTCCCCCACGTTACCGAAGAAAGCTTTGAATCAAGAGCCGTTTGCAGATCGGTCTGGTTCGAGAGCGTTCCAGCAATGCCGCCCCAGATCGCCGCTCCACCTCCACCACCCGTCACCCATTCGGTGTCGTAGTCGGTATTTGTTTTCTTTGCGAGAACTTGCCCTGTAAATCCGCCTGTTACCACTCCCGCGCCTGTCGCGCCCGTGTCGCCTTTAGCCCCTTGGCTTCCGGTCGGCCCCGCTGCGCCTGTCACTAATTCGGTGCGGAGTATTGGTTGATAGTCTACCTCAGGGACTTCGCGCCCCTCGTCTTCTGGGAAAAAGATGCTCATTTGTTAATGTCCTCTAGCGTGAAATCGACGCTGACAGCGTCTTGGGAAAGCTCGGCGGACGTTACGCGAAAGCGCCTGCCGCCGATGACGAGCACGTCACCTAGTGAAATGGTCTGAACGAAAGCGTCGTAGATCGCTGTTATGGTCATAGATGCGGAGTCCATGAATCCGCCATCTGTCAGGCTGTTGTCGCGCCGGTATGTCGTCCGGTTCGCAAGAAAATTGCGCTCTCCGAACGTGACCGCAAGCGGCAACTCGTTCATGATCGCGCTTAGGTCGTTTGTAAATATATCAAGCAGTCCCACAAAGGGGACGATGCGTCAAAACTTGCGCTCAACACGGCGCTGGTTCGCATGCGTGAAGTCGTGCTTGGGGCTGTCCGAAATATGAACCCAGCTTTTGCGGAGTGCCGATGCAAGGATGCTGGTCGAAGTGTTGATCGTGACAACCTCTTGCGCGTCCCGAATGTAAGCGCACATATATTCTATGCTCTCAAACTCAGCCATGCCGTGGGCGGCCTTTCCAGCGCAAAGAACGGGCCTGCCGTTGGCGACTTGGTGCGCGACGGTAATGACGTCCCGCACGTCGATCTTTTTATCCTGACTGTATCCGGTCGGAAAACAAAGAACCCATGACTTGAGTTCGGGTGGCGTGACTATTGCCGGAGAGTTGAGCACGATCTGCCGGTCTATGTCCTTGCCTTCTGGGAAAAGTCCGTAAACGTAATCACTCCAGCCTAGCTCGCTCGCACAAAAGTCTTCGTGTAAGTCCGGCCAAATTTGCAGGTTGATGACGCGGTGAAAGCCGCTGTGATCGTTCTGTGGGTAAAGCGGTTTGCAGTAGTCCACCATTTCAAAAAGACCGTGATACTCCGGCAGGCATTCAAACATTACATCGTGGCCTTGATCCGCGAAGTGTTTCGCTATCGGCAAGCACCGAGCGATATCTCCGAGTCGCAAATGATAAACAATTAGGATGTTCAAAACGTATAGTATTGTTCTCGCGTTTTCCCTGCGACCCAGCCGTGAAATCCGAATGAGCGATCCGGCCCTGCCGTGTTTTCGTGAATGTAATGCTCCCAAGAGAACGCCGCTGCTACACTTACCGGCGCATATTTTATGCCGTTATCTCGAAAGCCTTGCTCCATTGTGCGACACAAGAAAACATCCCCTGCCTCGCCCTTCCAAAGTGACTCGGCCTTCGCTGCCATTTGTAGGAATTTCATGCTCTGGAGCGTGAATCCGGTATTGCCGACGCGATGCCCGACGTTCCAACACGCAGGCCAAGGCGCTCCTATCAGGTCGTATTCAAGCCATGAATCATCCCACAAGTGAGGGTTTGCAATGAACCCGTCGTGCGTGCAAATGAGCGCATGGGAAGTGTCGATATAGTCGGCAAAGCGACCCAGTTCCCAGTGCATCGCTTGCTGATACGTGCAGTCTTCAGCGATGTAAACAGCGTCGCCAAATCCACCCAAGCCACAAAGGTGTTTAAATAATTTCCCGCTTTGTTCGTGCCTAGACCTTAAGCCTTCAAATACGATGAGAGTGACGTCTTTATTCATTTATAAAATTCTTTTCTTCGCAGATGCCTTGAAGTGATTCTACTGCCTTTTCCCATTCTGCATAGTCTTCTTCTTTGTGTCGTGCATTCATGCTTGCGTGAGCGATGCGTTTTAAAACCCCTCGTGCCTCGTCGCGCTCGCGCTCCAGTTTCTCACATTTCACGGTTAGCGTTGCTGCTAAGCGAGTCGGCGGGTGATCGGATGCTTGAGCATTACGGATAATGCTATTCGTCTCTGGTGTATCACTCATTTCGGGTGGAGTTCTTCAAAAATTGCCTTCGCTCTTTCATATTCCGCCGGATCGTTGCCGCGCTGATATGTCGCATCGAGCGGACGCTCTTCAAAAAACGGGTGGTGATGAACGATGCTAATATCACGAGCGTCCACAATCGCCCCATTTTTCGCGGCACGAAAGGTGAAGTCGGTGTCCGAATAGACGTTTCGAAATCTTGGGTTAAATAGTCCATTTTGCTCATAATATTTACACGTTAAGATCGCCATGCATAGTAATTCGTCTTTTCTATATCCGTCCGAAATCCGCAGAATTTGAGGTTTTGAAATGTCGAGTCGCTTTTCTATCATTTCGTCCCACCCTGGAGGACATTCCCAGTCGTCCGAAAGTTGTATAATAATATCCCCCGACGCCTTGGCCGCTCCTAAGTTCCAAGCTCCGACTGAATACCCTTGGTCTTTTTGCGTCACAGATCGGAAGCGTTTTAGAATGTCTGCTGTCTCGTCGTCGTGATCGACCGCGAAGATATGCTCTACACGTTCTGGGTGCGTTGCGCGGGAAAGCCACAGCGTCATGCATTGAACGGCTTCTACCGGCCTCCCTCGCGTTGCGTGGACTAGTGATATCTTAGGCTTGTTCGATCCCGCCAACGTCTCGCGCTCGATCTCTTCGGCGTCTTCGTTGCGTCCGAGTAAGCGAAGCACCCAAGCGTAGAGTTGATCGCCTTTCCACCCATACCATTCCTTTCGATGCGTCCATTGTGGGAACTTCGGTGTCGGCACTTCGAGCATTTCTTCTACCACTTTCAGCGCTTCTTGGTATTTTTTATCATCAAGCAGAATGCTTGCCTCCAGTCCGTAGGCTTCGCGGCGCTTCGGCTCAAGCTCCTTGGCCTTGCGTGCTAGGTTGAGCGATGTTTCCCCGCTCGTAATGTTGGCGCAGTTTAAAAGAATCTCGTAGCGATTAACGCCATCCAGATCGCTCAAGGCTAAGGCTTCGGAGCCGTATTTCGCGGCGAGTTCCTTGTTGCCTGCGATGAAGTTCTCATAGTGTAGGTAAAACTTGAAGTGCGACGTCATCCGGTCTTGGTGCATCAATATGCGGCGGTTGCGCTCGCTGCTGTTGCGATGACATAGCGGCGGCTTGTGCGTGATCTCCAAGTCGCGCCGCATATACACTTGAACGTCCTTCGTTGGCTGCGCGTTTTCATGAACGGGGCGATGCCACCACGCTGTTTTGTAACGAAAGAAACGCTCGCGTGGTGCGCGTTTCCCTTGTTCCGGAATAACGTAGTCGGTCAAGATCCAGTCCTGCTCCGGCGGACATTCTTCAAGCGCGGCGAGCGTAGGCGCGACCATTGCCGGTTCAATGATGTCGTCGCAGTCTGCCCACATTACCCAGCCTTCTTTTCCGGCTAGCTCGTATGCTTTCGCAAATGCTTTGTTCCTGGCTTCGCCGAAATTGTCGAGATGTTCCCAGTCGGCGACTAGCGGAGAGTTGAGATATTCGTCAACATGGCAACCTAGTTCCTTTGCTATTTCTAGCGTGCGATCTGGCTTGAGTGCTCCGATCGCGCGAACGATAACGATCTCGTCGCATATCTGTTGGAGTGACTTAACGCATCGAGCGATGCGCGGCTCTTCGTTGCCGCAAATTAAGCCTGCGACTAGCTTCTGTTTTTGTTTCATGTTTACTCTTGAAGTATATGTCAACAAAAACAAAAAAGCCACCCCTTTCGAGGTGGCTTTTCCGATGCTTACTTGCGGGGAATCTTACACGTATCCGGTTGTGATACGGATGATGCTGGAACCGTCGATGACTTTCTCGGCGCTGTTCTGACGAACGCGGAGAACGTCGGCGCGGCGAGCTTCGTCGCGATAGGTTTCGGAAACGAAAGGCACGGGACTATCAGCAGCCCATACGATCGTGCGACCGAATCCACCACCGGAGAACTCTCCACCAACCGTGTTGGCGAGGGCCATATAGGTGTTGCTCCAGATGAACCCACCGGCATAGGTCTGACCTTTTGCGGCGGTGTTCTTTGGTGCGCGGCCTACGAGAACGCGGTCGACTCCGACAGCGGCGGCAACTTCGCCTTCGCTAAGGAGACGGCTTTGATCCGAAGGAACGATGCCGAAGAACTGGTTTTGAACCTTAGCGGAGCGGCGGATGCGCTCAAACAAAGGCATAGACATGATCAAGGTGTTTGCAAGAACGCCATATTTGGCGAGTTCGAGCTTTGCTTGAGCCACGTCACCGGGAACGTCGAACGATGTGATGTTCGCGTCGCTGTAGGCTGCGCTGGCGCTGATCGCTGTCAGTCCGTTGGCGGCGAATGCTGCGGAAGCAACGCGGGCCTCGTGGGAGACTTGGATCTGGCGGAGGAGCATCGCGGCGATGTTCACTTCGGTGTCGAAAAATCTGTCGAGATCGCGGCGGTTGGAGTCAGGAAGAACCTCTTCAAGACCGTATTCGATAGCGTCGAACGAGTCGCTCGTGAAACGGCGGCTTGTGCGGGGATATCCAGCACCAGCGGCGATCTTGAGAACGTCGTCGTTGAGGGCTTCGGAGTCGCCGAGGTTCAGCTTCAGATATGCGCCGGAGCGAACGTCTGAGGAGAACACGGGCATTACTTCTGTGCCGATGAACAAATTGTTTTTGTTGGAAAGACCTTCAAAAACGGCCTGCGCAATATCAGCGCGGATGGTTGTGTATGAGAGTGCCATAGTAGTGTTAAATTATTGGTTGAACTTAGGAACGTATTCGACGACGTCGCCAGCAACGCCGCTGTTGATCGCAACTCCAAGAGTGACGGTCGAAGCGTTGGCGTATGTGCCGAGGATCAGACCGCTGGTCACCGCAAAAACGGTATTACCGGCTGTCACAATCGCGGACACGATGCCGAACTGGGATGGGAAGAAAAGTTTGACAGCGCCTTGAGCACCAGCGGCGACGTCATTCTGGACGACTCCGATAGCATTTGCGCCGGTTGATGCTGCTTGCGCAGCGTTTGCGCCCGATATGTTGACGAGCGTGTTCGCGGTGATCGCGGATGCGAAGCTAAAGCTCCGAATGCCGTTGTCGTTTTGTGTTGCCATAAATTAGTTGGGATTAAAAGTTGAGTTGGTTGTTGTCGCGGGCTTCAATGTAGGCTTCGCGATGGTTACGCATTGCGAATCGAATTGCTTCGGTGCGGCTGCCGAGTTCTTCGGTCTTCTGGGTGATGATCGCTTTCAAGTCGAATTTCTCTTCGGCTTTTTCTTCTGCGACTACCGAAGCCTTAACTGGGGCGGCTCCGAAGTTGCTGATGATCGTGTCGAGCTTGGCTTCGAGCTTGGAAATTGCGCTGAGTTCAGCGGCCATCTCTTCTTTCATTGGCTCTGCGGCTGGCTCTGCGGCTGGCATTTCCATTTTGTTCTTGTAGTCGCCAAAAGCGGTTTCAAGAGCGGCGAGACGAGAAACGATGTCAGCGATGCTGATCTCGTCCTCTTTTGGTTCGATTTCGATTTGTGCGTCTTCCATTTGTTTGAAAAATTTGTCAACTTGCTTGGCCGTGAATGAGAACAAGCCGGTCGCATTTGCAGCGGGTGTTTGCACGAGATCGGCGCTGTAAAGTTCCGCGCAACTCGCGAAGCTCATTCCATCCACTTCGCGGATCGGCCCGCTGAATGCGATGCTGATCCCGAACGTGTCGGGGAGTTTGCTTGAAATCTCCAAGACGTAATCGTGCATGGGCGATGTTTGCAGGAGGTTGAGATCGCCGAGAAGTTGCGATCCGACGATGCGGAAATTGTTTACGAAGCCGACGATGTCTTTAATGCCTGCGCCGTGGTCGAGGTTGACCTTTACGCCGCCCTTGTATGACTCCGCGCATTCTTTGACCTCCATCAAAGTCTGCTCGTCAACATAAAGCCCGTGGCCTTTCGCTTCGCCTATTGAAATTATTGATACGCCTTCGATGACATCCATGCGAAGGCGCGGATGTCAATTAGTCGGAATACCTATGCACTATGTCGTCGAGAATCTGTTGCTCAAGCGCGGACTGAACGACGGCCATGATCTGCGCCTCGTCATCTGGAGCGCATCCCACGATCTCGAATGATGTTGATATCCGTTGCCTCACCCTCGATGAGCACAAATGCGTGCGCGTTCCTGTTGCTTCCACCATCGCAAAGCAATCAATACCGACTCCGCTGAGATTTATTCCTGTTCGGCATCCTTCAATTTTAAATGACGAGGAAACTTCTACACTTGGAGCATGGCAAGTGATTCGGGTTTTGTTCCCACGAACATTAACAATGGTGTCCTTGCGTAATCTCTCCCCGCCACCGCCTCCAGGTAGATCGGTCGGCGAGATTGGAGGCGCGATCTGCACCACCAATAGCCCCTGCACGCCGATTGATAGCGGCGTCGGGCTTGCCAGCAAGCCTTGCGTTGCAATGAGCAAGGATGCGATCATTTTTTAAATCCGAGTTACAACCGTATTCGTAGTGCCGTCTCCGGTGATCGCTTGCGTAATTGCGCCGGATGATCGCTGAGTTGGCGTGACGGTTAGAGCGTTTGCAATATCGAGGCCGTGTATCCCGTGTATCTCGCCGATCTCAGTCAGTTCTGGCGTGAGTTCGGTTCTGACGGCGCTTGCATTTGCTGCCGCAGTTGGTGGCGTTGTGTATGACGCGCTGGCAAGCCTACTAGAAGTTGCAACATCAATGCGTGCGAGTTCCACGCCAATCTCTGATCTTACGGCTATTGCCGTCCCTGCCGTTGTGGCGGTTGAAAGATCATTCACAAGAATCTCAGTCGATCCGTTCCACGCAATCGAGCCGCTGGCAATAGGAGTTGTGGAATTATAAAAAGCGACTTGATATGTCCCCGCTGTGATCGCTGGCATATTACCAGTATAGAAACGAGTTGTCCCAATCTCCGCGCAAGTTATCGCCGAGCCTACCGTGATCCCAGATTTAAAGAGTTGAGCGGTTAACGTTAGACCTGTTGCCGGTTGCGCTGTGTTTAATTCGTTTGCCATATTTTAAGAGTTCAATATTGCGATTGCTTCTTGCGTTGTTTCTGTAAAACCAAATGGAGCATTTGTCCAATCGCTTCGAGGCGCTTGATCTGCCGCATATGCTGCAATCATCCCATCCGTCCAACCTTTAACTGCCGTCAGTTTTGGCGATGATTTGCCTGCTGAAATGAGTTGCCCGCTCAAATCAAGAAGCGTCACAAGCCCGGTCGAATTGTATCCTTCCTTGTTCAACCATTCTTCTGCTGTCCACGAAGGCGGTGGAGGAATTACCCATTGACCATTATCCCAAATTGCATTTGGCGCTGGCTTCGGTGGGGCTGCAATCCACTCTTGAAGTTTTGGGTTGTTTGTCTCTTCCCAAGTGTCGATCAAGGATTGTGCCAAATCACGAAGATCTGAAGGATTTGTTCGATTGTAATAATTAGGCATAGACTCTTGTATGGTTGGCGACGGTTGCGCCGTTGTTGTTTGTGATGGCGATGCCGCCTTTTTGGTCGTTAAGGTCTCGGACGAGCGGAGCGTAGAATACGAGCGACTGCGGGCGGATTTTGTCGCAGGTCATGCCTTTGGCGAGGCTGGAGATTTCGGCGGCGGTGAGGGCGGCGTTCCAGATGCCGACTTCTGCGATTCTTCCGAAAGCAAGCAAGCCAATCGAGCCGTTGTTAAATCGCCCCGCAATCGTCAATGCGTTTACCGTCAATGTTCCAACAACATTCGTTATATCAGTTGCGCTGCTTCCTCCGTCCAAATATGCCGAGCGCGATACTTCCGATGTATAGACTCCGCAAGCGTGATGCCAAGTGTTCGCACTATATCCGCTTGTAGTTCTGGCAAAACCAGAAGAACCGCTGACGGTGTAATCTGCCCGTATTGGGTCACCGACCACTGCCCCCTCTGCTAATAATCGCGGCCCAACAAAGCCACCGCTTGAGTGAGCTATGGACAAAAGCGTTTGGCTTGCCGTGGCAGACGTTAAATTAAACCAACACGCCATAGTTATTGGCAGCACCGATGCTGGTGCGCTTGCTGTTTGCAGAGACTGACTCGTCCCATTAAAATCGTAAGCCATTACGCCGCGCTCCTGATTTCGACGGCGATGAGTTCGGCATCTCCTGTCATGGTGTCCGATGCACTTGTTGCGTTGCGCGTGACTTTCAAACGGAATGCATCGCCAGCGGTAACGGAATCGATTGTCGTAAGCGTGATCTCGGTATAATTCGGAATGCCGCTTGTCCCGCTTGTTGCTGCCGTTGCGCTTGCCGCCGTATCGAACGAGTCGGCGTCTATATCGGTAGTCATTCGCTCCAATGCGACTTGCCAAACACAATTTCCTGTCGTGGCAGTTGTCGCGGCCCAGATCAAGCGTATCTTTAGTCCGCTTGAAAGGATCGCGAACTGAGGAATGACATCTAGAAAAACAGAGTTCTCGATTGTCGTATCGTCGAAATCTAAAACAGCGATGGAGTTTCGCGTGTCGAGTGTTGCAAACGCTGTAGCAGGCGGTTGGTTTTCGCGTGGCGTAAACGTGCAAAAAGTGCCGACGCCATTTTGCAGAATGTTTGACGCGATCATGCGAGCAATATCAACGCGCTTGTTTCGGTTGGTTTTGGAAACTTGAGTTCAAACGTGCCGTCAAATACGCCACGCTCTCCTCCAAAGGCTAGCACACACATAACAGCATTATCTTTTGACGCATTGTAAACAACAGCTCCGGCAGCCTGGAATGATGCGCGGCTCAGTTTAATATCATCGAACGATACCCACGCGGATTTCCCTGCGACGCCTGTCTTGAATCCCGATAGCTTTATGCCACCGGCTTCATATCCGTTTCCGCTGATCTCGCCGTTTGGCGTGTACTTCTGAAGCTCCGGCCCGATCTTCGCATCCGTTCTGTATAGCGCGATTTTGTATTGATCGTTCGGTTGGTGCAGCCCTATCAAAAAGGCTTGCTTGGCTGAGAGTGCGATTCCTTGTGTTATCATTTTGCTTGTGCTTGGCAGACGGCTGCGCGTTGTGCGGTTTCGGGGTATTCTGAAATCATTAGGTCATCTCCCATACAGCGGGAAACAAAGTCAGGTTGCGACTCGCCGATAGATGGCGTTGGCATAACCATTTCGGAAATCAAATTAACGCCGTTGAATCTGCCGTGTTGATCCCGCGAAAATTTCATTTCCTTTTGCTTTGATGCGGCTTCCTTTGCGGCCATTGATTTAGTTTTCGCTGCGGCCCAAGTCTGGCCAGCGTCTCCGCCCCACAATGCCCATGCAATGCGGCCAGCGGATGGGAAGCCGTCTTCGCCTTGTTGAAAACCCTGTCCCTTTTTATCAACCTCGTGACGTGAAAAAAACGAGTGCATTCTTTTAACGGTGTCGTCCGACAAGTTCTTGCCGTTAGAAATGTCGCGAGCGCGTGCAACGCCTACGGCGGTTCCGCCTCGGTTGTATTCTTCGCGCCACTTCAAGCCCTTGAGCGCCTCTTCAACCATGCCTTTGCTTGGCTTGTTCTCGTCTGCGAGTTCGGAAAGTTGCTCTGTAGCTTGAACTTCACTTTGCGGAGATTGAGATTTAACTAATTCGGCGGCGCTCACTTCATCCATTCCGAAGACAACGCGAAGAATTACGGATACTTGCTCAGCGGACAATCCGCCCGAAGCGAGTTGAGTAAGAATCGTTGAAACTGCAAAGGTTCCGTTTGCTCCAATGCTTTCAATTAGCGGAACAGGCTTTTGCTCTGAATCGTTCGCGCTGGCCGGAACAGAATCAGAAATGCGTGAAGGTTGGATATCGAACTCTTGACCGAGTTCTTTGATCATGTTCGCTTCTTTGGCCCGTGCGCGAAGTGCTTCTTCGTAGTCTTCGCCCATGTCGGAGTAAATTTGTCCGGCTGTCTTCAGTCCTGCCTTCCACAAATTGATGTCGGCATTGGCTTCGCGTCCGTAGTCAATGCTAACCTTGGCGGGCCAGCACCAGCGGCCATCGAGCAAGTATTCGGAATCTGGAATGAGTCCGCGTGCGGCGGCGTCGAGCAAGATAATATTTTTTATCCTGTCTAGGAATTTCCCTTCCAGCAACCCACGCCACCGCAAGAATGTGCGCTCTGCCATTGCCGCTTCCATGCGTGCCATAGGCCCGCTCTTATCGGCGTCGAAGGCGAATCCGTAGGGCAGGCCAACTGCCATGCAGATATGGGCTTGAATGAGTCGGATAAATTCTCCGAACGCGCCCGTCGGACGGTCGCTCTTGAACATCTCCATCTTTTCTCCCGATCCGAGATAGTTGACCGTGCCAGGGTCGAGAGACTGCAAGCGTGCAACTTGGCCTTGATCGTTTGAGTTTCCCCTGGCGAAGTAGTCGCCAGCGTCGGCGGCTCCGCTCTCGGTGGTGATAACGCCGCTTTGATACGAAGCGTATTTGATCGCCTGCACTTCGGCCTTGATCGCTTCTTGCAGGTCGCGAGTTGCGTTTAGCGCAGTAGCGAAAGCACTCCGCCCACGATATTCGTCAAGTCGCGCTGCGTCGAAAAGGTGGATAAACTCTTTTGCAACAATATCAACAGGAGAAATATACTGGTTGTTGATAGTGCGCGTGAAAATAGTGTATGAAACGGGTCTTCCATAGTCGTCTACGTTAATGCCGCCAATGTATTTGTCGGTATCCGTTCTGTCATAAGGAGATCCGATGCGGTCGGCTTCGACGCTTTGCAGCTTTAGGTCTTCGCCGTCGCGGACGATAATAAATCCACAGTCACCATCGCGCAGAATAGCCGTTACGGCAAGCTGCAAAAGCGTTGTGAAATTGTGGCGGCCTAGAAAGTCGCACTCGTTGCACCATTTCTGCCAATACTTTTCAATCTTCGTATCAACATCATGATCGCCGGTTCGGGCTTGGTATGCGATGCGTCCCGAAACGTAGGTCGCAAATTTGAGAAGGAGAGAGCGGACGGGCGGAAAGTTGTCGGCGAGATCGCGAGCGGCTCGGATGAGCGAAAGTCTTTCCCGTGTTCCTGCCGTGTCTTCACCGCCGGACACCCCGCGCGAGATCCCGCGCTTTTCGCTCGTCAATGCTGAGTCGAAGCGCCCGAAGTTGCGGAGCTTCGCTTGGTTGACCATGCGATCCAATGCGGCCCTTGGTGCAACGAACGAGAGTGCTTTTGTAATTAGGTCTTGCATTTATGGGCGCTGGGTTGGGAACGTCGGCGTGAACTTCCTTATACGCGATCCGCTAGCGTTGTCAATAGCGGCTTGCAGTTCCTTGATCGTTTGCGCGACCTCGGCAAGATTAGCGCGAGTAAACGAGCGCCCCGCGATGCTATACGACGCGCCGGCAACGGCTATTGCCTTCAAGCAAGCCGTAAAGTCGCCCTGCAATTCTTGCAGAGTTGCAAGCGGCAGACCGAAGAATGATTTGTTCATCGCCATTTAAATGTTCCTTGTGTCAAAACTAACTCTCCGCGCCTATCGGCAAAACCCCCGCGAGCATAGCGGACGCGAGCGCGATACACTCGCAATCCCAAAGATGGTTCGGGCGTCCGCCGATGCGCACCCATCTTTGCTCGACCTGTTTGGTCTTGGAGTTCGTTACATCTTTCTTCATCTCGCTCAACATCTGCTTGCGATAGTCCTCGGAAACGTCCCGCGCAACTTCCCACTTTGGCGTGGCGTCAGCCTGGCGAAGCGAAGCCAACTTATCCTTGATGCCTTCGTTGGAGAAAAAGAAATACGCGCATTTGAGTCCATCGCTTCCCGCCTGCGCTCCTTCGATCTTGGAAACGAAGCGCCGAGTGCGCCTGCCGTTGTCGATATGATAAAAGCCATCCTGTCCCGAACCGTGCGATGCCGTCCACCCACGCCTAGCACATTGTTCGTAAACGAGCGGAGTGTCGTAGCCAGCATCCACAACAACACACCTAGGCATGATATCGAACTGATGTTGAATAGCGTCGAGCGTCTCCCAAGTCAGCGGCCTTGACTCGTGCAACAACATGGACGAGCCGTCCACTCGGAAGGCGCGGACGACGGCCCAAAAGTGATCGCGTTGCTTGTCCACGCACATAAATCGCCGATGCTCTCCGTCGATCTTCTGGCCTTCGAGATATTCAGCCTTGGCGTAGTCGCCGGTAGTGATCTCCGGCAGATCGCTCGTTACTTCGTCCTGCCAAGTCTGTGCCTTGCGCTTTTGAATAAATTGTTTTAGCGGCTCCAGGTTGCCGGATGACTTGGCCTCGTTGGCTTCGATCCATTCCTTGACGATAGAAAACCACGGTATCCACCAGACTGCGTAAGCCGGATACTCGAAGCTCCTGTGACCGCGAACTGGATGCGGGTTGAGTGCACGATACGTTGCAGAATTTGCAAGGTTTCGTCGAGTCGATGCGTCGTCTTTGTATCGCGTTTCGCAATGCTCACACTTCATCCGAACGGAATCCTGCACTTTATCCCACAGAATGCCGCCCTTCTCGTCACGTTCGGAAGCATATTCGATCTGGTCGAACAGATATCTCTGCCAGTTCCCACAATGGGAACACGTCCAACCCCAGACTTCCCGCGTTCCGCTGTCCCATTCGGCGTCCGCTTCGTGTCCTGCGTCCCATCCTTGCGAGACGAGAAGCGTCTTGCGGTTCCATCTGTCATGGTGACGAGCTTTCAACTCTTTTATCATCCCGCTTTTCCACCTCCATACCTCATCCCCAATGCAGTAACGCATGGATTTTTCTTGCAAGTTGGTCATGTTCGCTCCGCCTGCGAACAATACCATATGCGGAAATAGGATCGTTGTCTTGCGCAAGGCGTGCCGGTCTTCTGGGAACAGGTCTTTGACCGGCTGGCATTCGTTGAAGATCGGCAACAAGCGCGACTCTGTCCAGTCCTTCACCATGTCGTCAGTCTGACCGACGAACAAAGTAGGCCCAGGCTTCTGTGCAACGATGAAACAAGCGAGCGTTTCCATCATCGTAGTCTTCCCGCCCCCAGTCGGAGCGCGAAGAAAGACCTGCGTCGTTTCGTCGTCGCTTGCGGCCAACAGCGGCGCATTGAGCCACGGCGCCACCGAAGGGTCGAAGCGTGAAGCACGGTCGGAGTTTGGAAAGCTGACGTGGTCGGATGCCCAGTCCAGTATCGTTCCGTCGAATGCCAGCTTGATGCCGTCGCGGATGCCGTGGGCTAGTGGGTTCATTCGATATCTTTCCTAGCGTCCCAAATAAAAAGGACGACCAATAAAATTGCGACAATGATTGAGATTATCATCGCATTCCAAAAATTTGCTTGAGCGCGTCGAGATTCCCAGACGGCGGCTGTTTAGAAATAGGCTCCTCTTCTCCGTCATACATGGCGACTTCCCATGTAGTTTCAAACATCTTGCGAAGCCCAGCGGCGGACAACGTTATCATTCCTTCACCGTCAAATGAAGGATTGCGTTTTGAGTAAATTTTCCAGAGTTCTTTTTTCGTCATAGGTCAAGTCTACTTTGAACTAGTCGTAATTCCGGCACAACTTAAACATCTTCTCGATGGCGTCGCGGACGTGCGGCCATTCTTCTGCGTCGAAGCGTAGCTTTTGTTCGTCTTGGCTGATCTCCAAAAATTCACCACCGGCCTCGTCGACGATCTCGATCTCGGTTATGCTTTCATCAAATATCTGTTCTCCCTTTACTCCGACTATCATTTTTGTTGTGCGTGTTTCGTATGTCATAATTTATACCTTCTCAAGTTCGTTGCGGATCTCGGCTAGGATAGCCTGCGTGCGCTCATGCAGTTTCTTCCGCAAGCTCGCTTCGTCGAGTCCTGCCAATGCGCCCGACGCATCGTTGACCAATGCCGCGAGCTTGGCCGAAAAGATAGCGCCGATACGGATACCGGCTTCGCGGATCTCGGTTCGCTTTACATATTCGTCACGATCAACCGAAAGCGAAAATTCGATCTTCTCGCATTCTAGCAAAGTCTTCCTGAGCTTCGCTTCCTGTATGCTCTCCGGTGCGGTGTCTCCCCGCCCGTGGGTTTTCAGCCATTCTTTCCTCCATTCCTCTGCGGCCTCGATGCTGGTCAGCGGCATCCCCGCCTTCACCATCTTATGCACGTTAGGCTGGGTCATCCCCCAAGCCCGCGCAACTTCCTGTTGCGTCAGCGGCTTGTTCTTCCCGTCCCGCTGCGCGGCAAACTCGGAAGCGATCTTAGACTCTCGCGCCGTTAGCGTCTTCCCATCCTTCAGTTTTTGAAGGATGTTCTTAAACTCGGCTTCGCGGATCTTGCCTTGGAGGTCGTGCTCTGGTTTTGGGTGTTCTTTAGTTTGACGCGACATTAAAACTCCAAGCTGATTGAGTAACTCGATCCGCCCCTAGTGATTTTCCTAATCATTCCGGGATATTTTTTGACCAACTTATTTATGCAATCCAATTCCATTTTACCACTTCGATAATCCTTGCACCCTCCGTCATCAGTCCAATGGCTGTTTTCCCAGTAACAAAATCTCGCGGCCATTACTCCGCCAAAATTTTTTATATGTCTCAGTCCAATTTCGTAATCTTCTTTTACGGGAAAAGATTCATCAAACGGATAAGTCCCATCGTTCACGATCCCCATAAATGAAGCCGTGATGTAACTCCTAGACAATATCGGCTTGTATGGGTAAACGCTTCTTGCCGCATTCTGTGTTGCTACCCCCCAAATCTTCCACCCTAAATCCTCCGTTGCTTCAAACAATCTTATGCAAATTTTCTCCCAATCTTCCTGTTTTAATTTTCTGTGCTTTGTCCTATTCTCTAGCATTTGCACCCATCCCTGCGTTTTTATATCATCGTCCACCATTACGATCCAGCGATCCTTCGCCTCTCTCAAAATGAAATTCCTTGTTTGCGTGATGCCTTTAACTTCCAACGGGACAGCAACAACCTGCGATCTCGGCATTGCTTTTTTATATGCCTCCGACTCATTCTCTGGCACATAAAAAACGGCATTGCTTAAGACTCCCTGCGTCTTCGTTCTTCCAGCGCGGCCTTTACTTGGTATTGCGAATTGCATGTTTTAATCTGTTGAATGTTATAGCGCGTTCAAATGACACGGCATCAAATGCGCTTCCTTCTTTGTAACCACCACGACGAACCTGCTTCAAATCAAGAATGCTTTTTGCTTCCTCGTATTCACTCGGTTCGCAAATAATTACAATGAACTCCTTTGCTGGATCAAGTTGCACAGACTGCTCGAAAATCTTTTCCGAAATTTCATTCTCCTTTTCCTCCTCTTCACTCCATCCGTCATCCCATCCAAGCCCAGCAATATCAACGCCATCACCCAGCAACGACGTTAGTTCATTCTTTAACATTTCCTCATCCCATCCACCGCCAATTTCTGAAAGTCGGTTGTCGGCTAAGATGTAGGCTCGGCGCTGGGTGTCCGTAAGATGATCGAGCCGGATGCAAGGAACCTCCTTTAGATCCAACTTTTGCGCAGCCATCACGCGACCGTGACCGGCGATGATGCCGTTGTCTTTGTCGATCAGCACCGGGTTGTTGAAGCCAAACTCGCGGATGGATCCGGCGAGTTTTGAAACCTGCGCGGCGTCATGCTTTTTTGCATTTCGAGCGTAGGGAATGAGCTTCTCGGTTGGTATTTTTTCGATCTTCATTTGGTTTTTTTATAACTCAGATTTTTTAGACTATTCACAAGGGAGTGAAGAGAGTATGTTAACCA
>Ga0208975_1000316_pt1 | contig 24750 bp, 33 predicted proteins | sample GreLakmeER78MSRF_FD_187700 | JGI IMG/M metagenome (GOLD analysis project Ga0208975, IMG submission 187700) | Freshwater lentic microbial communities from great Laurentian Lakes, MI, USA - Great Lakes metaG ER78MSRF (SPAdes) | ecosystem: Environmental > Aquatic > Freshwater > Lake | place: Great... | reverse complement strand
CGAGGCCGCGATCCTCGGCGCGTTCTACGGCGTCGAGATGCGCGAGGCCTCGGACGCGGGCCGCATCGGGCGCGTCCCGCACGATCCCGATCGCCCGGTGTTCACGGCGTGGGACATCGGCTACCGCGACGATACGGCGATCTGGTTCTACCAGGTCGCTGGCGGCGAGATCCACGTGCTGGACTACCACGCCAGCAGCGGCTCGACCGTCGCGGATCTAGCCGAGGTCGTCGCAGGCAAGCCGTTCCGCTACGCCCGCCACCACCTCCCGCATGACGCGCGGGCGAAGACGCTAGCCTCGGGCGGGCGCAGCGTGGTCGAGCAGCTCGCGGCGCTGCTGGGCGGCATCGGCAAGTTTCAGATCGTGGCCGACCTTGGCGTGCAGGACGGCATCCAAGCCGCTCGCCTCGTGCTGCCGCGCTGCTGGTTCGACGCCGAGCGCTGCCGAGAGGGCATCGAGGCCCTGCGCCAGTACCAGCGCGAGTACGACGAAGACAAGCGCGCCTTCCGCGCGACGCCTAGGCATGATTGGACCTCGCATCCTGCCGACGCTTTCCGTATGCTGGCCGTCGCGTGGCGCGAGGAAGCGCCCGTCGAGCCGCCTCGGGCCGACCGCCCGCTGCTCGTCGGTGCGACCAATGCCGCCACCTTGAACGACATGTGGGCCGCGCACGACGCGCGCAGCAGGAGCGCCAGGATATGAGCGAGTCGAGCGAGTACCACGCCGCGATGGGCGAGTTCGCCGGGCATATGCTCTGCACCGCCATCGCCGCGCACTTCATGCACTGGTCCACGACGAGCTACGCCGCGCACAAGGCGGTGGGCGAGTACTACGAGGCGATCCCCGGCCTCGTGGATACCGTCGTCGAGGCCTATCAGGGCTGCTACGGCCTCGTCGGCAAGTTCGTCGCCCGCATGGACAACCCGCGCGGCAAGGGCGCTGAGGCGATGGTCTCGTACTTCGAGGACCAGAAGGCCTACGTCGAGAAGGCGCGCAAGAAGCTGCCCGAGCGCAGCGAGCTGCAGAACGAGATCGACACCATCGCGTCGCTGATCGACGCGACGATCTACAAGCTCCGTTTCCTGTCCTGAGGAGGCCCAGATGGCCGGCGTCAGCTACCCCTACCGCTACCAGTACGAAACCGTCGCGGTCTCGCAGTCGAACCAGGTTCTCGGCGGCACGGGCGCTGCGGGCGACTACCTGCACCGCCTCGTCGTCGCCGTCGCGACCGCCGCGACCTCGACGGTCTCGGTGATCGACGGTTCGACCACGATCCTGTCGATCCCGGCCAACACGCCCATCGGCGTCTACGACGTGGACATCGAAGCGGCGGCGGTGACCGGCCCGTGGAAGATCACGACCGGCGCGGGCGTCACCGTCCTCGCGGTCGGCATCTTCTCGGCGTGATGCCATGAACAAGGCTGGCCTCTACGCCAACATCCTCGCCAAGCAGGAGCGGATCAAGGCCGGCTCCGGCGAGAGGATGAAGCGCCCCGGCGAGAAGGGCAGGCCGAGCGAGGCCGACTTCAAACAGGCCGCAAAGTCCAAGGCCCGCGCCATCAGCGCGCGCAACAAGGAGTGATGCCGATGCCGCCCATGAGCCGCGAGCAGATGGACGAGTACGACAGAATCGTCATGGGCATGCCGGCGCGGCAGCCGGTTCTGCCTTCCGCATCCTACACGCCGCCGATGGACCCGATGGACCCGATGCTGCGCCCCGAAGGCACCGCCGGAGGCCCGGTGCGGTCGTACTCGCTCGACGACATCCGCCGCTTCCTCGGCTTCGGTAACCGCCCGGCAATGTCGCCCGCCGAGGCTGCGGACGCCGCCGAAATGTATGTCCGCGCGCAGGCCCCGCGCCCGCTTGAGCCCGCCGCGCCACCCGCCTTCATTCCGCCCCCGCCCCCGCCCCCGCCGCCGCCTGCTGCCCGCCTCCGTCCGGCAGCGCCGCGCGGAGCCCCCGGCGCGATGCCAGCAAACGTCGAAGTGATGCCGATGGCCAGCGTCGTGCCGCCCGCCACGCCAAGCGCCATGCCCGTAAGCGTCGAGCCCATGCTGCCGCCGGTCCCTCCCGTGCCGCTCAGTAATCCCAACCGGCCAGACCCTCAGATGCTGGCCCGCATGCTCATGCGCGCTGGTCGTCCGCCCATCGGAAACGAAGCGGAGCCGCTGCCCCCTGGCTCGGAAATGCAGCTCGGCCCGGCTCCGCTTGGCGGCATGCCGGTCGAGGCGCAGGCGGACCAGACGATGCGGAGCGTCTCGCGCGTCAATCCGCAGTCGTTCGGGCGGCGGTTTCGCGGCGTCATGACGCGCTGATGATAACCATCGCCACAGTCCTGCGCTCGGGCGGCGAGTACGAGCCCCGGCATGTCGTCGCGCTCCGCGACATGTGTCGGCGGTTCGTTCCCATGCACCGCTTCATCTGCCTGACAGACAAGCCCAACGCGCTGCCGCTGGAGACAATCGAGCTTCTCCACGACTGGCCGGGCTGGTGGTCGAAGATGGAGATCTTCCGGCTGCGCGGGCCGGTGCTGTACCTCGACCTCGACACCGTGATCGTGCGGGACATCTCGCCGGTCATCGAGCTGGCTGGCGACGACGAGTTCGTCATTCTGCGCGACTTCTACCGGGGCCGGATGAACAAGGCCGCGATGCAGTCGAGCATGATGCTGTGGTCGGGCGACATGAGCCGCCTCTACCGCGCCTTTCGCGAGGACCCGCGCTTCTACCTCGGCGGCGACCAAGAGTGGCTCGAGCAGCACCTCGACATTGCGCCCGCGTACTGGCAGGACATCTGCCCGCGCTCGATCAGCAGCTTCAAGGCCAGCCCGCGCTCGGCCTCGGAGCGCATCATCATCTTCCACGGCCACCCGCGCCCGTGGGAACAGGACGAGGTCAAGTATGCAGCGGCGTGAAGGCTGGCATGTCCCCGACGCTGATCAGGTCGCGCTGGAGATCATCCTCGCGGAGGTCAACGACCTCTGGACCGACATCCTGCCGCTGACCTCGGGTCGGCGAACCGTCGTGCAGGCGGGCGGCAACATCGGCATCTGGCCGGTCGCGCTGTCGGGGCATTTCGACAAGGTGCTGACGGTCGAACCCGACGAGGAGAACCACGCGGCGTTGCTGCTGAACCTTGATGAGAAGCTCAAGGGCGCCGACCGGGCAAAGGTCTCGGCCTATCGCGGCGCGTTCGGCGCGTCCGCCGGCACGGGCGCAATGGACAGGTTCGATCGCCACAACATCGGCGCGCACCGCGTGAAAAACGGCGCCGAGTTCTCGATCATGCGGATCGACAGCTTCGACATCGATGACTGCGACCTGCTCTGCCTCGACGTCGAGGGCTACGAGCATTTCGCGGTGCAGGGCGCGAAGGAGACGATCTTTCGCTCCTGGCCGACCATCGTGCTGGAACTGAAGGGCCTGGGCGAGCGGTACGGCGCGACCGACGTTGACACCATCACCATGCTGGCCGATTGGGGCTACATGATCGCGGGCCATGTCCACCGCGACGTCATCTTCCGAAGGAGGCCGTGATGGCCGACGTCCAGCCGACCGGCGTGCAGAAGTTCCTGCAGGCGATATCGACCTACGAGACCGAATTCACCCGCTGGGAGAAGCGCTGCACCAAGATCATCAAGCGCTACCGCGACGACACGCGCACGCAGTCGGGCAACGAGACGGTCAAGTTCAACATCTTGTGGTCGAACGTCCAGACGCTGATCCCGGCGGTCTACGCCAAGCTGCCGAAGGCCTCGGCCAAGCGGCGCTTCGGCGACCGCGACCAGATCGGGCGCGTGGCGGCGCAGCTGATCGAGCGCGCGCTGGACTACGAGATCGAGCACTACCCCGACTTCCGCGCCACGATGAAGTACGCCGTCGAGGACCGCTTCCTCGGCGGGCGCGGCGTCGCGTGGGTGCGCTACGAGCCGCATGTCCGCGCGCAGGAACTGGCGCTGCCCGAGGATGGCGCGCAGGTCACCGAGGACGTGGACGAGGACGGCAACCTCCCCGAGGGCGCGGAGATGCCCGAGGAGATCGAGTACGAGTGCGCGCCGGTGGACTACGTCCATTGGAAGGACTTCGGCCACTCCTCGGCCAGGACATGGGAAGAGGTCACGCAGGTCTGGCGCTGGGTCTACATGACCCGCGAGGCGCTGGTGGAGCGCTTCGGCGAGGACATGGGCAGCAAGATCCCGCTCGACAGCGGCCCCGATAACCTCGACGGCCCCAACCGCAAGCGCGAAGGCACCCGGGCGAAGATCTGCGAGCTGTGGTGCAAGGAGACCCAGAAGGTCTACTGGCTGCACAAGGGCATGGGTCAGTTCGTGGACGAGCGCGACGACCCGCTCGGGCTGGAAGGGTTCTATCCCTGCCCGAAGCCGCTCTACGCGACCACGACTTCGGACAGCCTCGTTCCCGTGCCGGACTTCCTGCTGTATCAGGATCAGGCCAACGAACTCGACATCCTGTCCGATCGCATCGACGGGCTGGTCAAGGCGCTGCGGATGCGCGGCGTCTACGATGCCTCGCAGCCCGCGCTCCAGCGCCTCCTGACCGAGGGCGACAACAACACGCTGATCCCGGTCGATAAATGGATGGCGTTCGGCGAGAAGGGCGGCCTGAAGGGCAGCATCGACCTCCTGCCGCTCGACACCCTCGCGCAGGCGCTGATCCAATGCTACGGCGCGCGCGAGCAGATCAAGTCGCAGATCTACGAGATCACCGGCATCTCCGACATCATCCGAGGCCAGACCGCCGCGAGCGAAACGGCCACGGCGCAGCAGATCAAGGGCCAGTACGCCGGACTGCGGCTGCGGTCGATGCAAGAGGAGGTGGCGCTGTTCGCCTCCGAACTGATCCGCCTCAAGGCGCAGATCATCGCGACCAAGTTCCAGCCGCAGACGGTCCTCGCCTACGCCGCCGCGCAGCAGATGTCGCCCGAGGACCAGCAGCTGATCCCCCAGGCGCTGCAGGTGCTGGCCGACAAGCCGCTGCGGAACTTCCGCATCGAGGTCGCGTCGGACAGCCTCGTCCAGATCGACGAGCAGCAGAACAAGCAGGACCGGCTGGAGTTCGTGCAGGCCTATGGCGGCTTCCTCGAGCGCGCGCTGCCGGTCGTGCAGCAGGCTCCGCAGGCCGCCGGCATCGTCATCGAGCTGATGAAGTACGGGATCGGCGCGTTCAAGCAGGCCGAACCGCTGGAAGGCACCCTTGATCGGATGCTGGAGGAGATCACCGCCCAGCAGCAGGCGCAGGCCGCCGCGCCGCCGCAGCCCGATCCCGAGCAGATGAAGATGCAGGCCGACACCGCCATCGCGCAGCAGAAGGCGCAGTTCGACGCCCAGATGCAGCAGGCCAAGCTGCAGGCCGACATGCAGATCGAGCAAATGAAGGCGCAGGCCGCGGCCGCGCTTGAAGAGCAGCGTCAGCGTTTCGAGGCCGCGCTCAAGAGCGAGGAACTGGCCCAGAAGGTCGCGCTGGAGCAGGAGAAGGCGCGCCTCGACGCCGAGACCAAGATCATGGTCGCGCGCATCGGCGCCAGCGGCGTGGACACGCCCGGCCTCGACATCGTCAGCCAAGCCACCGACCGCTTCGCCACCGGCATGTCCGAGGACGTCCGCTCCATGATCCAGCAGATGGTGCAGGACAGCATGGCGCGCGACGAGCGCGTGATCGCAATGATGCAGGCGCTCATGCAATCGATGGGCGCGCCCAAACGAATTGTCCGTGGGCCAGACGGCCGGGCAATCGGGATTGAGATCAATGCATGATCGGAATCTGGGATTCTGGTCTCTGGGATAGTGCGACTTGGAGCGACGGCTCCGTCATTGTCGTCGATGACACGCACGACGGCGACTACCTCGGCAAGAAGCTCAAGCGCGAGCGCGAGGAGGTCGAGGCGCGTCGGCGCCGGGTGCTGGAACTCTACGAGCGGATCGTGGAGGGGCTGGAGCCTGCGCCCGAGGAAGTCGAGCAGGCTGTCTCGGCAGCCATCGAAGCAGTCGGCGTGGAGACGCGCGCCGACATCATCGAGGCCCCGTCGATCGATCTGGGGCGCATTCTGGCAGGCCTGGAGCGTGCGCTGGACCTCCAGCGGCGTCTCGCGCTTGAGGCCGACGACGAGGAGGTGATGTTGCTGCTATGAGGACGCGATACGTCTGGCGCGACGGGGAGATGGTCGAGATCGCCATCGCGCACCCCGGCGCCGAACCGAAGATCCAGATCGTCTCCGACATCGGCGGCTACAAGTCGATGGCGGACGGGTCGTGGATCAGCAGCCGCTCGCAGCATCGCGAGCATCTGCGCCGGCACAACTGCTTCGAGGTCGGCAACGAGATGCCGAAGCCTCGCGAGATCACAGCCCCAAGCCGCGAGCAGCGCATCAAGCGCCTGCGCGAGCAGCTGTGGAACATGACCGACAAGCAGGCGGACAAGATCCTGGCCGAGCTGCGGTCGCAACCCCGGAGATGAGATGAGCGAGATCCAGAAGGTCGATAGCGACAGCCGCAAGGAACTGCTGGCCGAGCAGTTCTCCAAGATCGAGGCCGAGGTCGCCGCCGCGCCGCCCGAGCCGGCGCCCGAGGCCGAGCCCGAGCCTGCCGCCGGCGACCGCGCCCGCGATGCCTCTGGCCGCTTCGCCCGAGCCGATGGCGCGCCCGCCCCGAAGGCGGCGCCCGCCGGGCCGCAGGGGACCGCCGCCGAGGCCCCAGAGGCCGCCGAGGAGCCCGTCTGGAAGCGCCCGCCGCAGTCGTGGAAGAAAGAGTTTCACGATGCGTGGCTGAAGGCCGACCCGCGCCTGCAGGAGTACGCCTACCAGCGCGAGGAGCAGATGCGCGCGGGCATCGAGCCGATCCGCGCCAAGGCCGAGTTCGCCGACCGCATGAACGAAGCCATCGCGCCCTACATGGACACGATCCGCGGCCTCGGGATCGAGGCGCCGCAGGCCGTGCGCGCGCTCATGGAGGCCGACAACATCCTCCGCAACTCGTCCCCGCAGGACAAGCTCAGCTATTTCCATTCCCTCGCCCGGTCCTACGGCATAGACTTGGCAGGGCAGGGATCGCCCGCCCCACAGGCCTCCGTCGATCCCAACTTCGTGGCGCTCCAGAACGAGTTGATCAAGATCCGGGGCGAAGTCACGGGCTGGAAGCAGGCGCAGGAGGAGCAGGCCAACTCCGCCCTCCTAAGCGAAGTGTCCCAGTTCGCCACGAAGGTCGAACACTTCGAGGCCGCAAGGCCGACGATGATCCAGCTTCTACAGAGCGGCGTCGCGACCACCCTCGAAGATGCGTATCAGAAGGCCCTTCGTCTCGACGAGGAGCTTTTCGCGCAGCAGCAGCAGGCCCAACAGGCCAAGGCGCTCGCGGAGCGGAAAGCCTCGGCAGACAGGGCGGCGAAAGCCGCCAGGGCCGCTGCGGTATCGGTGCGCGGCTCCACACCCGGAGCGCCGACCGGAACCAAGGCATCCGACCGCCGCTCCCTCCTGGCCGAGCAGCTCGACGGGCTCTCGGAGCGGCTCTAACCAACCCTCTGTAAGGAGTGCCTTCAATGGCGTTCGCGAACAGTTCGATCAGCGATATCATCGCGACGAACATCCAGTCGCGTTCCGGCGAACTCGCCGACAACGTGACCAACAACAACGCGCTGCTGCGTCGCCTCAAGGAACGCGGCAACGTGAAGACGTTCTCGGGCGGTAACGTGATCCTTCAGGAGATCATGTACAACGACAGCTCGACGAACAACACCAACTCCTACTCGGGCTACGAGGTCCTGAACGTCTCGCAGAACTCGCCCATCAGCGCGGCGCAGTTCTCGATCACGCAGTACGCCTCGGCGGTCTCGATCTCGGGTCTGGAGATGATCCAGAACTCGGGCAAGGAGGCGATCATCGACCTGCTCGACGGGCGCATGTCCGTCGCGGAGGCGCAGCTCGCCAACCGCATCGGCGGCGACATCTACCTCGACGGAACCGGCAACTCGGGCAAGAACATCACCGGCCTCGCGGCGGCGGTGCCTGACAGCCCGTCCACCGGCACCTACGGTGGCATCAGCCGCGTGACGTGGTCGTTCTGGCGCTCGGTGGCCTACTCGGGCCTCACGAACGGCGGCGCTGCCGTCACGGCGTCCAACATCCAGCAGTACATGGACTCGGTCGCGGTGCAGCTGATCCGTGGCACCGACAAGCCGGACCTGATCGTGGCGGACAACAACTACTACCGCCTCTATCTGCAGTCCCTGCAGTCGATCCAGCGCATCTCGGACAGCGGTTCGAGCATGGCTGGCGCGGGCTTTGCCTCGCTCAAGTACTACGGCGCGGGCATGGCCTCCGATGTCGTCCTCGACGGCGGTATCGGCGCGGCGGCGACGGCAAACCACATGTGGTTCCTCAACACGAAGTACCTGCACTTCCGTCCCCATGCGGACAGGAACTTCGTGCCGATCGGCGGCGAGCGTCAGGCCGTCAACCAGGATGCCATCGTCAAGCTCATCGGCTGGGCCGGCAACCTCACCAGCAGCGGGCCGCAGTTCAGCGGCGTGCTGATCGCCTGAGAAGGAGACCAGACAATGGCGTATTCCTTCGTGGAAAATCGGGTCGGCCTCCCCGCCGTCACCGACATCGACTCGGGCGTCACGATGCCCAACGGGACGTCCGCGATCCCGACCTCGCCGGCAACGCTCGGCATGGTCGCGCGCGCGTTCGACCCGGTCTACGGCGAGGGTGAATTCATCCTCCTCGTGGGCGTCGCCTCGACCGAGGTCGGCTCGCTGGTGTCCTACAACGCCTCGACCTACCAGACCGCGCTGGCCGCCAACACGGCGAACCTCGCGGGTCCGGTGGCCGTGGCGATGTCGGCCAACCTCGCTGGCACCTTCGGCTGGTACCAGATCGGCGGCCTCGCGGTCATGAAGAAGACCGCCGTCGCCGTCTCGCCGCAGGTCGCCATCTATCAGTCCGCCACGGCGGGCCGAGTGATGCCGACGGTGGCGACGGGCAAGCAGCTGCTCGGCGCGCGCGCCGCCAATCTGGCGACGGTCGCGTCCGGTGTCTCGACGGTGATCGTCTCGATCAACCGTCCGCACAAGCAGGGCCAGATCATCTGACGACTAGGGGCGGCGGGTTCGCCCGTCGCCCCTTCCTTTCGAGGTACGCATGGCGCTGCCGTCGCGCGTTCTCAACTCCGGCGTCACCAGCCTCTCGACCGTGGCGATCTGCGGCGAGGGCGCGAGCGACGTCTCGGCAGCAGGCAGCACCTCCAGCGACGCGACGTCGCTCTCCAGCATCTACAACCGGATCTCCACGGTAGCCGCAGGCGCTGGCGTGAAGCTGCCGCCGACCGAAATGGGCGCGACGGTCTTCGTCGCAAACGCGGGCGCAAACCCGTTGACGGTCTATCCCTACGACACCGGCTCGACCATCGGCGGCTCCGCATCCAACGCTCTGGTCCCTGGCGCGTCTGCCATCTACTCGGCGGTCTCCAACACGCGCTGGGAGCCCCTGCAGGGCTATGGCGTGGCAGTACCCGCCGCCTACGGGTCGTTCTCGTCCACCGCCACGCAGACCGCCGCGCTCGTCAACACGGCTTATCCGATCACGTTCAACACGACCGCCGAGAGCTACCTTGTGAGCATCGGCTCGCCCGCCTCGCGGATCGTGTGCGCGCAGGCCGGCGTCTACAATTTCGAGTTCTCCGCGCAGCTCGACAAGACCGCTGCCTCGACCGCTGCCGTTTACATCTGGTACAGGGTGAACGGCTTCGACATCGCGAACTCGGGAAGCAAGGTCGCCGTGAGTGGTTCCGATGCGGAGATCATTGCGGCGTGGAACTTCGTGCAGACGATGGCCGCTGGCGATCGCTTCGAGCTGGTCTGGTCAACGGACGACACCAACTGCTTCCTCGGCGGCTTTCCGGCCTCTGCGCCCGTGCCTGCGATCCCCTCCATCATCCTGACCGCAACGCAAATCCGATGATCCTCGCCCGAAACCTCGACCAGACCCTGCCGATCGTCTGCAACGTGGACGACGACGTCGTGCGCGCGCACGTGCAGGCGGCCTGCAAGCTGAAGCTGCCGTGGCTCGAGATGGTCGAGGCGCACGACCGGCCCGCCATCGTGGTTGGCGGCGGCCCGTCGATGCGCGCCCTGCGCCCGATGATCCTGGCGCTGCGCAACGGCGGGGCCGAGGTCTTCGCCACCAACGGCACCGTGCCGGTCCTGTACGCAGCGGGCATCTCGTCGGATCACCACGTTTTGCTCGACGCACGGCCCGAGAACGTGGCCTTCGTGGAGGGGCCGAAGCCTCAACACTACCTCGTCGCCTCCCAGTGCCACCCGGACCTGTTCCGGGCCATTGCGGGCCACCCGGCGACCATCTGGCACCCGGCCTACCCAGAGATCGACGAGTGGATCGGCCACCGCGAGGCCGTGCTGATCGGCGGCGGCACGACGGTCGGGCTGCAGGCCCTGTCGATCGCCTACGCTCTGGGCCACCGCAAGATCCACCTGTTCGGCTTCGACAGCAGCTACTCCGAAGCCGGCGAGGGCCATGCCTACCCGCAGCCGCTCAACGCCGACGAGGAGCGCCAGGAGTTCCGCGTGGGCGACCGGGCCTTCATCTGCGCGCCGTGGATGGCCCGTCAGGCGATGGAGTTCCAGATCGCTTCCCGTCAATTGTGCGATGGGGATGCGGAATTGTATGTTCACGGCACGGGACTTCTCCCGGCCATAGCCGCCCAGATGGGCAGAAACTGAAAGGACGTCCCATGCCGATCCCCTCTCGCGTGCAGGCCTCGGGCAACTCGGGCCTCGCCACCATCTCCATCTGCGGCGACGGCGCGACCGGCCTGACCGCGACCGGCTCGACCTCGGCGGACGCGCTGCAGCTGTCGGCGGTCTGGAACACCGTCGGGACCACGGCGGCTAGCACGGGCGTCAAGCTCCCGCCGACCGAGGCCGGGGCGATGGTGTGCGTCTACAACGCGGGTGCCAGCACGCTGACGGTCTACCCGGCGACGGGCTCGACCATCAACGCGGGCGCCTCCTCGCTGAGCGTGACCTCGACGCAGCGCGTCCTGTTCATCGCGACGAGCGCGACGACCTGGATCTCGATCGCGGGCGCCTGATCATGCCGCTGGACAGCGACATCGCCAACGCCGACGCCAAGCTCCATGTGGAATTCTACGACCACAAGGAGCTTGGCCGCCCCTTCGTCCGCATCATGGTGCCGGGCGACACGACCAACATCATCGACCAGCCGGTGCGCGACGACCACAAGGAGCGGTTCCCGCGCCAGTGGCTGCACTTCCAAATGCAGTCGGAGAACGGCGACATCCCCGGCACGAAGCTGGAGGAGTGGCACCGCACCTCGCCTGCGGACATCTCCGACGCGCAGGTGGCCGAGCTTCAGATCCTGAAGTTCCGCACCGTCGAACAGGTCGCCACCGCGTCCGACGCGCAGATGATGCGCGTTGGCATGGGCGGCGTCGGGCTGCGGCTCAAGGCGCAGGCGTTCCTGCGGCTGAAGTCGGACGCCACCTCAAGCAGCGAGCTTGCCGAGGCCAAGGCCAAGCTGGCGGCGCTTGAGGCACAGGTCGCGGCGCTGGTGGCCGCCAAGGACGAGGCCCCGCGTCGCGGACGCCCGCCGATGAACGACAGGAGCGCCTGACATGGGCTCGACGATGGTCCAGCTTGTCCAGCAAGTCTCGAACGAGTTGGGCCTCGTCGCGCCTTCCACCGTGGCGGGCAACAACGCGCAGGACGTCATCCAGACCCTCGCGCTGATGAACGCCTCGGGCTACGAGCTTCTGAAGCGCCACGATTGGCGGGAACTGACGCGGCCCTACCGCTTCACGGTCCAGTACCTCGCCACGACCGGCACATGGACGACCTCGTCGGCGGCGATCACTGGCATCCCCGACACGACCGGCCTCGACACGACCTACATGGCCGTCGGCACGGGCATCAACCAGGACACGTTCATCCAGTCGGTGGACAGCGGCACGCAGGTGACGCTCAACCAGACACCGGCATCCGCCGGGACCGGCGCGGCGATCACCTTCGCCAAGACGAAGTACGCGCTGCCCAGCGACTACGACAGCCTCGTCCCGCGCACGCAGTGGGACAAGAGCAAGCGCTGGGAGATGCTTGGCCCTGAGAGCCCGCAGCAGTGGGAATGGCTGCTCTCGGGCTACATCTCGACAGGCCCGCGCATCCGCTGGCGGCTCTACGGCGGCTACTTCCAGATCTGGCCCGCCACGACGACCTCGGAATACCTCGGCTTCGAGTACCGCTCCAAGGGCTGGGCGCTGTCGTCTGCCGGCGCGGTGAAGAACAGCTTCACCGCCGACGACGACACCTGCGTCTATCCCGACCGCGTCATGGTCCTCATGACGAAGCTGAAGTATTTCGAGGCGAAGGGCTTCGACACGACGGCGCTCTACCGCGACTTCCTGCGCGAGCTGGAGACCGCGATGGGGCAGGACATGTCGGCGGCGAACCTGTCCTTCGCGCCGCGCCCCGGCACGGTGCTGATCGGCTACGACAACATCCCCGACAGCGGCTACGGGTCCACCTGACATGGTCAGGCCGTCTCCGATCATGCGCGCGGCCAAGCAGGCGACGGCGCGCGTCGCGTCCGTGCCGGCGCCCATCGGCGGCTGGAACGCGCGCGACAGCCTCGCGAACATGAAGCCGACCGACGCGGTGTCGCTGACCAACTACTTCCCGACCGCGACCAACGTCGTGCTGCGCGGCGGCTACCAGAAGCACGCCACGGGCCTGCCCGGTCAGGTCGAGACGCTGATGGCGTACAACGGCGCCACGACGCAGTCGCTGTTCGCGATCAGCGGCAACAACATCTACAACGTCACAAGCGCGGGCGCGGTCGGCGCGGCGGTCGTGTCGGGCCTGACCAACAGCCGCTGGGAAAGCACGAACGTCGCCACCGCTGGCGGCAACTTCCTCTACGCGGTCTCGGGCGGCAACAGCCCGCTGCTCTACGACGGCTCGACCTGGACGGCGATCACAGGCGCCTCGACGCCTGCCATCACGGGCGTGACGACGAGCGAACTCGACAACGTCGCGCTGTTCAAGAACCGCCTCTGGTTCATCCAGCGCAACACGCTCAAGGCTTGGTATCTGCCCACGCAATCGGTCGGCGGCGCCGCACAGGTGCTGGACCTCTCGACGGTCGCGCGCAAGGGCGGCTATCTGCTCGCGATGGGCGTCTGGACGATCGACGCGGGCTTCGGCCTCGACGACAACCTCGTCTTCGTCACGACGCAGGGCGAGATCATCATTTATCGCGGCACCGACCCGGCCAACATCTCGACGTGGTCGCTGGTCGGCGTGTGGGCGATGGGCGCGCCGATGGGCAAGCGGTGCCTCGCCAAGTTCGCGGGCGACCTCGCCTACATCGCCTTCGACGGCCTGTTCCCGCTCTCGCAGGCGCTCCAGAGCGCGCGCGTCGCGCCGCAGAGCGTGGCACTGACCGACAAGATCCAGGGCGCGTTCGCGACCGCCACGACGGCCTATCAGGGCTTGTTCGGCTGGGAGATCTGCGTCGCGCCGAAGTTCAACGCCATCGTAGTGAACATCCCCGTCGGCACCGGCTCGCAGCAGCAGTACGTGATGAACACCATCGTGCAGAGCTGGTGCAACTTCACGGGCTGGCCCGCCAACTGCTTCACGCTCCACAAGCAGGATCTATGGTTTGGCGGCACCGATTACGTCGCCAAGGCATGGACGGACGACCACGCGGATGACAACGTCGCCATCTCCGCAGGCGCGCTGCAGGCTTTCAACTACTTCGGCTCGCGCGGACAGAAGAAGATCTTCACCCGGGCGAGGCCCAACCTGTTCGCGGACGGGCAGCCCTCGGTCTTCGTGGGCATCAACGTCGATTTCCAGACCAACGACACCTCGGCTCCGCTGGCCTATCTGCCGCCGACCGGCGCGGTCTGGGACACGGCGATCTGGGATAGCTCGAACTGGGGCGCGGGCCAGAACATCTCGCTCAACTGGCAGGGCGTCACGGGCGTGGGCTACTGCGGGTCGATCAACTTCCGCTCGGCCAGCAAGGGCCTGTCGCTGGAATGGGCGGCGACGGACGTCGTCTTCATGCCGGGCTGGGTCGGCATATGATCGTCGCGGGGCCGCATGTCGGGCATTGGGTGCTGGGCCGCATCGGCGGCTTCTTCGACCCGGTCTGCATGTCGGCCATCGGCTGGGAGAGCGACGGCAAGCTGACCGCAGGCGCGGCGTACCGCGATTGGAATGGCGTCTCCATCGAAGGCCAGATTGCCGCTGACAGGCCGTTGACGCGCGGCTTCATCTCCGCGATCTTTGACTATCCGTTTCGCCAGCTCGGCGCGCGCAAAATCATCGCGACGACCAGCGCGGACCACATCCGCAGCATCCGGCTCTTGCGCCGCCTCGGTTTCGTCGAGGAGGCCTGCCTGCGCGATGCCTCGCCGGGCGGCGACCTCATCATCTGCACCATGCGGCGCGAGGACTGCCGCTTCCTAGGAGAGCGCTATGGGCAAGAAGGCATCCGCACCGCCAGCACCTGACTACGCCGGCGCCGCGAAAGCGCAGGGTGCCGCCAACGTCGAGGCTGCGCGCGCATCGGCCATGCTCTCGAACCCGAACGTCTACGGCCCGCTCGGCACGCAGACGGTGACCTACGATGGCGACATCCCGACCGTGCGGCAGACGCTCACGCCGCAGGCGCAGGCGACGCTGGATGCCCAGCAGCAGGTCGAGCGCAGGCTGGCCCAGCTTGGCCTGCAGGGCATCGGGACCGCCGAAAGCACGCTCGGGACGCCATTCCAGACGCAGACGGGCGATCTGAACACCGTTTTCGACCTGTCGGGTCTCCCGCGCGCGCCGGTCAACGCCGGGACGACCGCGCAGGAAGCGATCATGGCGCGGCTGGAGCCGCAGATCCAGCGCAGCCGGGCGCAGCTTGAGACGCAGCTTGCCAACCAAGGGCTGGCGCGCGGCGGCGAGGCCTACAACGCCGCGATCCGCGAGCAGCAGCAGCAGGAGAACGACCTCCGCTCGCAGGCGGCGCTGCAGGGCATCGGCCTCGACACGCAGGCACGCCAGCAGGCGGCAGCGGAGCAGCAGGCGGCGATGTCGTTCGAGAACCAGGCGCGCGCGCAGGCCTTGCAGCGCGAGCTGTCGCTGCGTTCGCAGCCGCTGAACGAGATCATCGGCCTGATGGGTGGCTCGCAGATCCAGATGCCGCAGTTCGGGGCCTATCAGGGCCAGCAGGTCGCGCCGTCCCCCATCTTCGGCGCAGCGCAGGCGGCGGGGCAGAACGCGATGCAGCAGTACGGCATCCAGCAAGCTGGCATCAACGCGCAGACCTCGGCGCTCGGCAATCTGTTTGGTACCGCAGCAGGCTTGTATCTTCGATCGGATCGTCGCCTGAAGTCCAAAATCGTGCGCGTCGGCACGCATCCGCGCGGTTTCGGCATCTACGAATACGACATCGAAGGCCGTCGCGAGCGCGGCGTGATGGCGCAGGAGGTCCTGCCGATCCTGCCTCACGCGGTGCGAATGATGCCGGATGGATACCTCGCGGTGAACTACGGAGCCCTGTGACATGGCCGTTTCGTTCAACCTGCCCGACCCATACGAGGCCCAGAAGGCCGAGATCGCGCGCCGGCAGAAATACGCCGAGGCGCTCCAGCAGCAGGCGTTTCAGCCTGTTGAGCAGTTCTCCTATCAAGGCATCCCGGCACCCGTGCCGATTGCCGCAACACTTGCGAAGATCTTGCAGGGCGCTGGCGGCGCGTATCTGTTGAAGAAGGCAGAGGACGAAGCCCGCGAACTCCGCGCAGGCGACATCAAGAAGGGCCAGGAGTTCGCCGCCGCCCTGCAGGGCGCGAAGACGCCAGAGGAGCGCGAGAAGCTGACGCTGGAGGCGCTTGGTGGCACGATGGGCCAGCGCGCGCAGGCGATTGCCGGGCCTATGCTGGGTGTGACCGAGAGGCGGACTGAAAGTGCTCTCAGGCGCGAGGCGCGGCAGCAGGAGGTCGCGGATCGACTGCAGGCGCAGCGGGATATGGCGGCCGAAAGGCTTGCGAACGCGCAGATGATCGCTGGCGTAGCCGCCGGTTCGCGTGCGGATGCGCTGGCGGCTCGTCGTGAGGCGGAAGAGGGTCGTCGCGAGGACCGGCAGCGCGAAAGCGAGCGCAGGGAGCGCGAGAGCCGCGAGCGCCGCGAGCAGCTGACGGCGCCCGAGCAGCGGCAGCTCTCCCAGCAGGAAGACCAGATCAGCGCCGGGCAAAGCACGCTCTCGCTGCTTGCCGAGGCGCGCAGGTTGAGCGGCCAGTTCCGAGGCGGCGCGGGCGCGGGCATGATGGCCTACGCCGGGTCGCAGGCGCGCTCGGCTGTCGGTATGGCCCCGAGCGCGGAAAGCAACGCCATCATCAACTACGACAACCTCGTCAAGGAGCAGGCGCTCGCCAACTTGAAGACGACCTTCGGTGGCAACCCGACCGAGGGCGAGCGCAAGGTTCTGCTCGAACTGCAGGCCAGCAGCGGCAAGACGCCCGAGCAGCGCGCCGACATCCTCGACCGCGCCGTGAAGTTGGCAGAGGACCGCATCCGGGGTGCCGAGGCGCGCGCGGAAGCCATCCGCACCCGCAGCTACCGCCAGCCCGGCGGCCAGCCTGCCGCGCCGACGCCTCCCGCCGCCCCGCAGCGCCCCGCCGCGCCGCAGGCTCCTGGGGCCGCGCCGGGGCAGCAGCCGGGGGGCGGTGGTGGCCTGACGCCCGAGGAACAGCGCGAGCTTGAGGCCCTGCGCGAGCGGTTCCCGAGGGCTCAACGATGAGCGATCGCGAGGAACTGCTGGCCCTTCGGCGCCTAGCCGAGCTTGAGGCTCGCGCTGGCGCACAGCCCGCCGCCTCCCAGCCCCCCGCCACCCCGCAGGCGGCCCCGCAGGCCCCGCAGGCGCCCGCTCCGCGCACGACGGCCGAGCAGCTGGGCCTCGGCACCCGGGCGACCGCTCAGGGGCTCCTAGGGCTTCCTGGGCTTGTCTACGACGTCGCGGCGATCCCGCAGAACCTCCTGTCGAACGTGCCGGGGCTAGAGTGGATGCGCGCCAAACCCGCCGCCCAGCAGGTCTCCGAGGCCGCGACCGCAGTCGGCCTGCCCGAGCCACGCGACGCGGGCGAACGCATCATGGGCGCGGCGATCCAAGGCGCGGCTGGCGTGCCGACCGGGTATGGCCTCGGCGGCGTCGTGCGGCAGCAGGCCGGGGCCGCCGGGCAGCGGCTGGCCGATGTCCTGCAGGCCGCGCCCGCGCAGCAGGCGGTCATGGGTGCCACGGGTGGCGCCGGATCGCAGGCGGCGCAGGAGGCCGTGGGGCCAGATGCGAGCCCGGCTGCCAAGGCCGTCGCCGGGGTCGCTGGCGGCGTCGCGGGGGCGGCTGCGCCATCCCTCGCCCTTGGTGCCGCTCGGCGCGTCGTGACGCCGCTGCCCGCTCGCCTGACCGAGGAGGAGCGCCGTCTAGTGCAGGTGGCGCAGCGCGAGGGCGTGGATCTTCCGGTGGGCGCGCAGACCGGCAGCCCAACCGTCAAGCTGGCCGAGAGCGCGCTGGCTCGGCTGCCCGGATCGGCCGGCGCGGCGCAGAACCAGCAGCAGCGGATGCGCGAGCAGTTCCAGGGCGCGGTCATGCGGACGACTGGAGAGGCCGCGACAGACGTGCGGCCCGAGACGCTCGACCGCGCTTTCGGGCGCATCGGGCAGCAGTTCGACAATCTGATCGCGCAGACGCCGCAGGTTCGGCTGGATCGCGACTTCTTCCGTGCGGTCGATGACATCGAGCGTCAGTACGTGCGCCGAATGGACGTCAACATTCGCCCGCCGGTCACTTCGTACATCGACGAATTCAATCTGGTGCGCGGCGCGCCCAACGCGGCCATTCCGGGCGACGCCTATCAAAACATTTCGTCCAACCTCAAGCGCATGGCTCGGTCGAACCAGAACCCCGAGGCTCGATTTGCGCTGAACCAGCTTGCCAATGCCCTCGACGATGCCGTCGAGCGTCAATTCAGCGGGCCATTGAGGCAGGAGTGGCGCGAGACGCGCCAGCAGTACCGCAATCTGCTCGCCATCGACGATGCCGCCTCGAAGGGAACGGCTCAGGATCGTGCGGCCGGCAATCTGCCTTTGGGCGCCTTCCAGCAGGCGGTGCGCGCGCAGGACAAGGCTGGCTTTGGCCGTGGGCGCGGACAGCTCAACGATCTTGCGCGCCTCGGCGGCTTCATCGCGGACAAGATCCCGAGCAGCGGAACGTCGGAGCGCACGCAGATGGCGAACGCGCTTTCGCTCGCTCCAGTTGGCGGCGGCGGCATGATCGGCATGGCAACCGGCAACCCAATTCTGGGAATGGCTGCCGGCGCAGCTGCGCCGTGGGCTGTCCAGCGCGCGCTGCAATCCGCGCCTGGCCGCGCGTACCTCACCAACCAATTGATGGCTGGCCCAACGCCGCTTTCGGGTGACGCGCGCCGCGCCGCCCTCATCAACGCTCTCCAGCAGGGGATCTCTCCATGAGTTTCAACGGCTCCGGCACCTTCCAGATCAACACCGCAGGCCAGCCGGTCGTCGCGGGAACGGTCATCACGGCGACCGCCTTCAACGCGCTGACCGCCGACCTCGCGACCGGGCTCTCGACCTGCGTGACGAAGGACGGCCAGACGACGGTAACGGCCAACCTTCCGATGGGCGGCAACAAACTCACCGGCCTCGGCGCTGGCACCCTCGGGACCGACAGCGCGCGCCTGTCTCAGGTGCAGGGCGGCATCTCCAGCCTGCTGGGCGTCTCGGGCATCGACACGATCACCGGCTCGGGCTCGCCCCAGGTCACTGCCTACACGACCGGCCAGATGTTCTGGTTCGTCGCCAGCGGCACCAACACGGGCGCCGCGACGCTCAACATCGACAGCCTTGGGGCCAAGTCGATCACGCGCGGCACGGCGGCGCTGGCGGCGGGCGACATCATCAGCGGCAGCGTGGCGCTGGTCGTCTACGACGGTACGCAGTTCCAGCTCCTGTCGATCAACAGGTCGATCCAGGTCAACGGCACCATCGCCTCGGCCACCACGACCAACATCGGCGCGGCGAACGCCGAGTACCTCGCGGTCAGCGGCACCACCACGATCACCGCGTTCGACACGGTCGTTGCGGGCATCTACCGGGTGCTGAAGTTCGACGGCATCCTGACCCTAACGCACAACGGCACCTCGCTGATCCTGCCGGGCTCGGCGTCGATCACGACGGCGGCAAACGATGTCGCGGGCTTCCGGTCGCTGGGCAGCGGGTATTGGCGCTGCGAGTGGTATCAGCGCGCGAGCGGCGCTGCGGTGGTCAATCCATCCGCCACGACGAGCGTGGCCGGCGTGGTCACGCTCGCCACCGAGGCCGAGGCGCTGACCGGCACCGACACCTCCAAGGTCATCACGCCAGAGACCGGCAAGGCGGTGAACACGCGGCTCCAGCAGAACAGCCAGAGCGCCGACTACGGGCTCGTCATCGGCGACGCCGGCAAGCAGATCTTCCACCCCAGCGCCGACACGACGGGCCGCACGTTCACGATCCCGGCCAACGGTTCCGTGCCATTCGCGGTCGGCACCGCCGTGACGTTCATCAACCAGAACGGCGCCGGCACGATCACGATCGCGATCACCACCGACACGATGCGCCTTGCGGGCGACGGCTCGACGGGCTCGCGCACCCTGGCCGCCAATGGCATCGCGACGGCGGTGAAGGTGACATCGACCGAGTGGCTGATCAGCGGCACGGGGCTGACCTGATGTCGGCCATTCATCAAGTCCTGCTCGCTGGAGGCGGCGCTGGCTACCAGATCACCAACTCGCTGCGCTTCCGCGCGAGCAACAGCGCGTACCTGTCGCGCAGCTTTGGCAGCCCGACATCCAACATTAAGTGGACTTGGTCTGGCTGGATCAAGCGAGGCGCGCTGGGATCGCAGCAGATATTTTGCGCTGGAGATGGTTCTAGTAACAATTTCTTCGCTGTCACTTACACCGCCAGCGACACAATCCAGATCTCGCAGATAGCTAGTGGCGCGTACAACGTACAGATGGCGACGACTGCCGTCTTTCGTGACCCAAGCGCGTGGTATCACCTCGTCGTGATCTACGACAGCGCCAACGCTACCAGCACAGACCGCATACAGATCTACGTCAACAATTCGCGACAGACTGTCAGCTATTCAACGGGTCCGTTTGGCGCGTCCACCGCATGTCAATGGAATGTGTCAGGTCGCACTCACTATCTGAGAAGGCTGGACTATGCTGCGCTCTATGGAGACATGTACGCAGCCAACGAGACCTTCATCGACGGCCAAGCCCTGACGCCTTCCTCTTTCGGCCAGACAGATGCCACGACCGGCGTGTGGGTGCCGAAGGCGTACTCTGGCACGTTTGGCACCAACGGCTTCTTCCTTCAGTTCAAGGACGCTGCCAGCACCACGACCATCGGCTACGACACCTCTGGCAACTCCAACAACTTCACGACCAGCGGCATCTCGGTGACGAGCGGCGTCACGTTCGACCAGATGACCGACACGCCGACGAACAACTATGCGGTGTGGTCCCCGATTGATAGGGGAGACACGGGCCTTGATGTGACGAACGGAAATCTTGGCTACACGATCAGCAATGCAGCATCGGGGTTTTGCCGGGCATCTTTCTCTGCATCGACTGGCAAGTGGTACTGGGAACTCACGGCTGGAGCAAATTGGACGGCTTCCCCGCAGCATGGAATCTCTCCAGTAAGCGCAGTCAACACGGGCGATGCTACCAGCGGTGGGGGATATGGTTTCGAGAGCGCCGCTACCTCTCGCTTGTTTGCCAACGGAGCGGCGACGGGAAATTACGGATCGCAGATCAACTCTGGCGATGTGTTGATGATTGCGGTCGATTTCGACGCAGGAAAAATCTGGTACGGGAAAAACGGCACCTGGTTTGGTTCGCCGGCCGGTGATCCCGCTGCCGGGACCAACCAGTCCCAAACGATCTCAACCGGCGTGATTTACGCGCCGATGTTCGGCAGGGATAGTTCTAACGCGACGACCACGAATTACGTCAACTTCGGCCAGCGCGCCTTCAGCTACACCCCGCCCAGCGGCTTCAAGGCCCTGAACACCGCGAACCTCTCCAGCACCGCAGTCTCCACCAGCGGCAGCTTCACCGGCAACGCAGCGGCGGATGGGCCTTTCGTGTGGACGAACGGCAACCCCGCGACGCTGACGATCAACGGAAACGCCGTGACTTTTGGCACCCATGCGGACAAGACCGCTGGCGGGTTCAAGCTGCGCTCGTCTAGCTCCAGCTACAACGCGAGCGGCTCCAACACCTGGACGGCGACTGCTGGCAAGCGGTTCGTGCAGTCCCGGAAGCCCAACAATGCACAGGTGAACCCATGATCGGTTGGCTCCTGTATGCGGCATGGTGCGCGTTCTGCTGGCGGCTGCGCGGCGGGATGATCAGCCAAATCACGCTCCAGCGGTTCGGCTATGCGCTCTCGACGGGCGAGACAAGGATGGCTTGCGCGTTCCTCATGGCGCTGCCGCTTGCCATCTTCAATCCGTGGCTGCTGTCGGTCGCTCCTGCGGCCTTCGCCGCCATGACCCTCGGTTACTTCGACAAGTCCATGGGGCTTGAGGAGCCGGCCCGCGACCATGCGTTCCTCGCGCTCTGGGGCGTCGCGGTGGCGGCGATCATGTTGGTGCCGATCGCGATCCTGCATCGCTCTCCGTTGATGCTGGCCTTCTCGGCTCCCGGCCTGCTGGTCGCTGCGGTTTATGACATCAACAAGCGGTTCGGTGGTCGCTGGACCGAGCGCGCCGAGTGGATGACGGGCGCGATCTTCGGAGGCATCCTGTGGGCAGCGGCGTCGTGAACGATGTCGGACCTGGAGGACGAGAAGTGGCGGGTCGGAGCGACATGGCCCAGCCCCGAGGCGCGGCGGCCCGCCGTCTCCTCGCATACCCTACCTGACCTTATCGCGCCGCCGAGGAGGACTGCCGTGCAAGAACAAGCCCTGTTGGATCACGCGCAGCAGATCGGCGCGCTGAAGTCCGATGTCGCGCACATGACCGAACGGATCGAGGACATGGACAAGAAGCTCGACCAGATCATCGCGGCGGCGAATATGGGCAAGGGCGCGTGGCTCGCGGCGGTGAAGGCCGGCGGCATCATCGCGACGCTCGGGGCTGGCGCCGCGTGGCTCTGGGGCCACCTTCAGACCTTCATGCATCGTTGAGGAGACCGACGTGGCACCCCTGCTCGCCGCCCTGCTGCCGATCTTCGGGTCGGTGATCGACAAGGTCATCCCCGACAAGGCCGCCGCCGAGAAGGCGAAGCTCGAGGCGCAGGCGCAGCTCGTCGCCGCCGCCACCCAGGGCGCGCTCGCACAACTCGAGGTCAACAAAGTCGAGGCCGCGCACCAGAGCGTGTTTGTCGCGGGATGGCGACCGGCGATCGGCTGGGTCTGCGCAGCCGCGCTGGCCTACAGCTACATGCTCGTCCCGCTCGTCGGCTTCACGCTCGCCCTGCTCGGGCAGCCCGTGCCGCGCTGGCCGGTGCTGGACAACAATCTCTGGGAACTCATGTTTGGCATGCTCGGCATGGGCGCGCTGCGGTCGTGGGACAAGGCGCAGGAGCGCAAGGGTGGCGGCTGAGAACTGGGGCGAGGCCTTCCGCGCGCTGCTGCGCCACGAAGGCGGCTTTGTCAACCACCCGAAAGATCCCGGCGGCATGACCAACCTGGGCGTGACGCGGCGCGTCTGGGAGGAATGGACCAGCCACCCGGTCAACGAAGCCGACATGCGCGGCCTGACGCCGGGCATGGTCGAGCCGCTCTACCGCGAGCGTTACTGGCGCAAGGTTCGCGGCGATGAGCTCCCACCGGGCGTCGATCTCGCGGTCTTCGACTGCGCGGTCAACAGCGGTCCGGGGCGCGCGGCGATGTTGCTGCAGCAAGCCATCGGCGTCTGGCCGGATGGCGTGATCGGGCCGAAGACGATGGCGGCGATCAAGGCGGCAGATGCGAAGGCGACCGTGGATCGGTTCTGCGACCTGCGGCTGGCGTTCCTGCGCGGCCTGCCGACATGGCCGACGTTCGGTAAAGGCTGGGAGCGGCGCGTCGAGGATGTGCGGCGGCAGGCGAAGGGGATGGTGGCCTGATCACCGCTTCTGCCGCTTGACCCACGCCAGGACATCGCAGAGCCGGTCTACGTCCTTCTTCGGCGCTTCGAGCGAGCCGCACCCCTGCGCCATGACATCCTTCAGCGGGCGGCCACAGTAAGCGCAGGGGTCGGTTAGGCGGATCGAGATCATGCGACCGGCTTACGCCGCGCGATCGCTACTCGCAAGAGTAGACGCTCTCCGACCGCCGCAGCGGCAGCCATCGCGGCACGGTCGTGAATGACTTGTCGCGGAACAGGACGCGGTTGGTTGGTTGGATGGTCAGGCGACCGCCATCGGTTCGCAAGAACATGAACTCCTTCGCCTGAGCCGGCGCGTGTGTGTAGGCGTCACCGACCGGGATGGCCGTAAACAGGTATTCCGCGCCCAGCTCGGCGTCTGCCGCGCGCACGATCGCGCCGAGGCCGTCGAGGTAGTCATAGGTGTGCAGGGAGAACTGCGAGCCATAGCAGTCCCATTCCTGCGCGTCCTTGATCGTCCACGGATCGGGATCGCTGCAGAACGCCAGCGCGTGGGGCGGAAGGTCTCGGTAGACCGCGCCGGACTCTAGCAGCACCGTGCAGCCCCATGCGCGGCCAGGATGGCTGTGCAGGCCGAACCAGACCGCAGGGAACCACTCATCGGCGCCGAAGCCGATGAAAGCCCCGCAGACCGAAACGTATTGATGGCGTGGCAGGCTGCCGCTGGCGGTGCAGAGCGTCATGGCAGCGCCATCGTGATCGTGATGACCCACAAGGCGACGTAGCTCGCGACCGCGACGACGGCGGCGACGGTGTGGAGGCTCATGGCTTGGCCTCCAGCGCGGCGCGCAATGCAACGATGTGCGACCCGCCAATGTTATCATCGCAATGAGCGCACCAATGCTCGCTGTGGTCGTCTGAACATTGCAACACCGTCAGCGATTGATGTGCCAAACCCTCCAGCATCTCGACGCGGGCGCGGAGGCGGGTGATCTCGTTGTCGCGCTCAAGAGCGCGCAGCACATCGAGACGCTGAAGCATATTATCCAGTTGCGCGACAACGCTTTCGCTCATCGTCCATCCTCCCCTTCCACCACCGCCATCCCGGCGGCCTCGATTGCGTTGACCACGCGGACCAGGAACGCCAGCCGATGCTGATCGACCGGGCAGTCGGGATCGGGCGCGTACTGGTAGAGCTGCCGGAACGCGCGGCGGGCGGTTTCGGCGGGGGTCACCGCAACCCCGCCAGCGCAATCACTACCGCGCCGGTCGCGACGCCAAGCAAAGCGAACAGGAACCAGTAGACCGCCGTTCCCTGCCACCTCCTGTCCTCCTCCATCCAAGCCAGCGCATCCCTGCTGACCTGGACGCGGCGCTCCTGCTGCTCGGTCATTTCCATTTCCTCCTTTGCCTGCCTCACCGGGCCTCACCGGGCCGGGCCATGCCATGCCACGCCTGCCTCGTTGTGCCGCGCCCAGCCACGCCGCGCCGCGCCTCGCCTGCCTTGCCCCGCCACGCCTTACCCCGCCCAGCCCCGCCGTGCCTG
>Ga0208975_1000315_pt1 | contig 24786 bp, 33 predicted proteins | sample GreLakmeER78MSRF_FD_187700 | JGI IMG/M metagenome (GOLD analysis project Ga0208975, IMG submission 187700) | Freshwater lentic microbial communities from great Laurentian Lakes, MI, USA - Great Lakes metaG ER78MSRF (SPAdes) | ecosystem: Environmental > Aquatic > Freshwater > Lake | place: Great... | reverse complement strand
GCCCCCCACTCCGATGGGTATGTTTGACCAGTTGGTACAGCCAGACGTTGCTGAAAAAGGTAAAGGCAAGAAAGCCGCGCCTGTTGAAGAGGAAGAAGCCCCTGCCGTAGAAGAAGTTAAGTTTGACCCGTGGGACAAAAAGAACTACCAAGGTCTGGCACAAGAAATTGAAAAAGGCACTACACGTAGCCCGCAAGAAGCCGCGCAAGATTTGGTAGATGCAAAGGCGGCAGACCGCGAAAGCAAGAAGTCCATCAAGGTTAAGTCTAAGCCTATACAAGAAGCTGTAGAAGAAGAGTCAACAGCAGAGAAAGATGTACGTGCAGAGGCTACTGTTGCCGCTGTTAAGACCCTGACGGGTGCTGACAAGATGGTGCTGGCAAAGCACTACAAGCAACCCAAGTTCAATAAGGTCGCTGAGACTTCGTTCGTTGACGACACCATCAAGGCTATTACTGACGGTATTGATTCCGTCTCTAAGGCAATCCACAAGTACGTTCGTAAGGCCATGTCTGGCATGCTGTCTGTGGCTTTGGTTATCAACCCAGCGTTTATGGGTTTGCCAGAAGCGGCGATTATCTCTAGCCCTGCTACCTATACGGTAGAGCAAGCGGTCAAAGCCACCATACCCGCAGAAGCTGCAAAGCTGATGTCGCCTGCCGCGAAGACTGCATACGAAACAATACTGCCTGCTATCAAAGCAGACTTACAAACACGCGACAAACTATTCTTAATACACGACAAACCCTCGGCACGGACATTCTTGTTCACCCCTGATGGGCAGTTGTTGATGCAGTCCAAGACCTTGCAAGGGATTGGCGTGGGGGACTTGTATAAAGGCAATAACGATATTGTTGCAAACCGCGTCACACCTGCTGGCCTGTTTACTATTGAGCAACGCGTTGGTGGCAAGACTGCTGGCGAATACGACTTTGGCAAGGTGTTTGGTATCAATGACACCGAAGCGTTTATCACCATCATGCACTCGGTCTGGACAAAAGAAGCCGATGCACCGCAACGACTGAAAGCGCTTAACAACGACTCGGCGGCGGACTCTCGTTATTCGTTTGGCTGTATCAATGTGCCAACTGCTACCTTCAAGCAGATGCTTGAGAAGCACGAAAACCAGATGAACGGCGCAAAGATGTTCATCGTGCCTGACAACCAAGCACGGGTAAAAGACTTTATTAGTGGTGACATAGCCAAGAACACAGTACGTGAAGACAAACTCTTACGCCAATCAGTTGAGCCTGTAACTGAGAAAGTTACTAAGACTACATCAGGTGCTGGCAATTTACAGGCTGGAGTTGACCGCACACTGTATGGCAAGCCAGAAGAAAGATTCTCTAGGCAAGAAGTCGTGCAAGGCCAAACCGTACAAGAGTTGACGGGTGAAATCGCAAAAGGTAAGGGCATCCTTGCAAATGCTTTGCGCCGTATGGTGCAGTCTGGCAAAGTCAAACTTGAAGAAAAACATCCTAGCGGAGAAAAGATTGGTGGCTATTTTGATGGCAAGACAATCACACTATACGCTGATGGCATCCCATCGGGTGACGCAATGGCGGTTGCTCTACACGAAGTAGGCGCTCACTTAGGGCTGAAGAATTTACTGGGTGTACAGCAATACAACAACGTCATTAAGCGCATTCAAGCGATGGCTCAGAGCAAAGAAGCTAGCCCAGCCCGCGCACTTGCACAGCGTGCGTTGTCACGCATCCAGCAAGAAGATATTGTGCGTGGTGATGAAGTTATTGGTGATGAGTCAGTTGCGTACTTCATCGAAGAACTTGCCAAAGCGCAAGCAAAAGGCGAACTGCAAACTTTGGGTCCAGCCCGTGCTTTGTGGAATCAAATCAAAGCCGCTATCCAAGCAACTATCAATCGTGTGTTTGGCACTAACCTTGGTGTAGACGCTTTCACGCCAGAACAGATTGGCTTGCTGGCAAACGCCGCGTTTACAAGAGAATCGTTTACTGCTCCCAAAGAAGGCGCGTTTGACATAAACAGCCCAGAAGGTCGCTTCTCTAGAGCGGAAGGGTATACCCCACAAGACTATGCTGAAGTAAATCGTATTGCGAATAGTTATGGCCCTGCCGCCGCCCCTGCGGTGGGTGGCTTGCTAAACGACAGTTTAAAAGGGATGAATCGCGCCGCAGAAAGTTCTGGACTACTTACCGCTTTCCGTCACAATCTTGTAGACAAACTAGCATCGGTGGAAGCTAAATTAACAAACAAGTTTTCTATGGGTGTGCGGGATTTCTTTGGTAATTTAAATCCCCTAGTTCTAGCGCGTCAGGCTGAAGACCACGGCAAAGTGTTTATGAGTTTTGTGTCCGACGGTGGGATTAAGATTAACAAAGAAGGTTTGGTAGAAACTTTTAAACAGCAAGCCTCAGTTGCACAAGCATTAAAAAATATACAAACATTTGGTCAAAACGCTGGTATTAGTTATGACGAAGCCAAAACATATATATCTAGCGTGCTAGAAGGTCACCGCGCTTACGACATCCAAGAAAACCATAACAAGCCATTAGAAGTATCTGCCGTTTTGTTAGAACAGCAAGGTAAGAACAAAGAAGCCGACGCTGAACGCAAGAAGAAAATTGATTTGCACCTGACTGCGGCTGACATTGCTTCGCTAGAAGCGGTGTATCAAAAAACTCCTGCAATAAAAGAAATACAAGATACGTTCAATAAAACCCGTATGCATGTGGTTGATTTATTGGCGCAGTCAGGTCGTATCTCCAAAGAGACGGCTGATGATTGGAAAGATAACTCTGCCTACGTGCCGTTTGACCGTGTATTTGAAGACCTTGGTGTTGACCCGTTACCACGCGGCAAGGGGCTTGGTGTAATGACCAAGACACCAAAGATTAAAGGTTCACTTGACCGCCGTGTTAAAAATGTTGTTGACTCTTATATGGGTACGCTTGGCTGGATGGTCGAAGAATCCATGCGCCACAACGCCTCTACCAAACTGTTAAATGAAATGCAGTTGGCAGGGTTTGCGGAGAAGCATCCAACAATCAATGCCGCCAAAAACAAAGAATTAGTAGTTCGCCTGTACGAAAACGGCAAACCCGTGTTCTACGAAGTTCAGAACGAGTACGACTTACTGGCGTTTAAACAAGCGCCTGAGATGAATAATTTTTTAGTAAATAGTTTAGCCGCTACATCTAAAATTTTACGGGTCAGCGTAACTGCAATGCCGCCATTCGCCATAAAGCAGGTTGTGGAAGATGCAACCCGCGCTGCGTTTTACTCTGGTGTACAGCGCCCGCTAGTTGTGGCAATGAAAACTTTGTACAACTTACCCCGTGCGTTCTTTGGTGAAGTGACAGGGCGTAAATCCCCAGTCGCTAAAGTACTTGAACAATTGGGTGTCATAGGGGATTACGATTTAAATATTTATGACCCTACTTCAATTGAAAAAGACATTGGCGCTAAAAAGCGCAATATGGCTGGCTCAATTTTTAATATATTAGAAAGCTTTACAAAAGCATCTGATCTTGCCGCTCGTATGGCTGTGTACGAAGAAACTATACAAGATACCAAATCCACGCAATACCCAGAAGGTGACAAAGTGTTAGCGCAAACCCGCGCACGCGAACTGATTAACTTCCAACGCCGTGGCTCTAGCGATTCAATGCGGGTGCTGACTCGTGTCATCCCGTTCTTTAACGCTTACGCGCAGGGTATGGATGTGCTGTACCGTAGCGCATCTGGTATTGACTCATCGTCTTCCATAGAACGTGGCGCGGCACGGCGCTTATTTATGGGTCGCGTTGCCATGATGACTGCGATGGGTTTTGCTTACGCAATAGCAATGAGTGATGACGAAGGTTACAAAAATGCTACGGACGATAAGCGCGATAACAATTGGTTGGGACCCAACGGCTTTAAATTACCATGCCCAAAAGAATTAGGGTTTATATTTAAAGTTATTCCAGAACGTATTGTTGAGTACTTCAACCGTAGTGGTACGCCAGAAGAGCAAAGCGTAATGGCTGCGTTGTCTGGGGTTATGAAAGCGGGTTACTCCGCGTACTCAACACCCACCGCGATACCGTCGTATATCCGTCCAATTATTGAAAATGCAGCTAACTACTCAGTCTTTTTGCAACGCGAGTTGGAATCTGCTGACCAACGAAAAAAATTACCGGGTTACCGTTATGAATCTGGTACATCTGAACTAGCAAAAAGTCTAGGTGAGGCAACTAATATATCGCCAATTAAAATAGATAACACGATTAAAGGTATGTTTGGTATGGCTGGGTCAACTACGCTGTTGATAACAGACGCTATGCTTAACCCAACGCGCCCTGACCGTCCAATTTCCCAACTACCGTTTGCCAGTATCTTTACTTACGACACAGTTGGTGGGCGGGCTAAGACTGAGTTCTATGACTTGCGTGAACGCGTGTCGCAAGCGGACTCTACGTTCAAAGACCTTCTGAAATACAACCCAGAAAAAGCGCAGAAGTTTTTAGAAGAGAACCAATCGCTTATTGCTATGGCGCCGCTAATTAACAAGAGTTTAAAAGACCTCAGTGACACACGTAGTGTGCGTATGTTCCTTGAGCAAGGCACCGAAGCCCAACTTGGTGTAGATAGCGCAGAGCGCCGTAGACTTATTGACGAACTGCGGGGTTATGAAAACGACTCTCTCAGTTATGTGCGCGGAATTGAAAAGCAAATGCGCGATATGGATTTACTGCAATAAAAAAACCCCCGATGATTAGTCGGGGGTAATCCAGTTAAGGAGAGACAACAGCAACTGCTTGCTGCGGGCAAATGTTATCACGCAACTCTCCATGCGCGTACACCCCACATGCCATTTTCTATACGCGCCCTGCACTGCACTTTCATATCAAAGGTTCTTGCTACCACGATGATGTGAGTAACTACAGCGCGGTTATCTAGGCAAGGCACAAAGAAGGACGAGCCTGTTATGAACTTGCCCCACTCTATGTTTACTTGTACGCCTTCAATCTCAAGCGACTTTGAGTGCGTCGTCATCAGTAGTCTTAGCGATGATTGAATCTACATCAAATACACTGCTAAGTGAGTCGTCTATCAGGATAGCGTTTACAGGTGGTGCTGCAACCATTAGACCTTTTGCCATACGTTTCTTCACGACCTCTACGCGTACGCCATCGTTCTTTAGTGCATTTAATGTTTCGTGGTAACTAACTTGGTTCTTTGAACACCAGTCTTTAAACGCACGTTGTACGAAGTACAAACACTTTGTATCCATATCGTATCGAATCATCAATGCATTCATCGGGGTCATCAGCGGCGCTTTGGGTAGCCCGTTGTCTGCAACCTTGTCGTGACCAACCAAGATGCTACGGATGTTGGAATTGATAAACGAACCGATTGCAGAGATGCCGTCTATTGGGATAGCCTTGATGTCGGTACTACCCTTACGCAAGAACGCTATGAGCCACTTGAAGATGCGCTTAACGTCAATATCAATCAAGCCCAAACGCTGGGCGATAAACCCGCCTGTGATGGCAACAGCACCAAGGCTAGACCAGAAGCGTTCGCGTTGACCCAAGCCAGCCGCCGCATCCAGTTTAAGTTGTACATCATGCAGAACTTCCAATGCTTCAGCGCGATTCTCTACAAGATACTTCATGTAGATTTCACCAGCCAAGCCAAAGTTCTTGTGCAACTTGGCAAACAACGCGTCAGTAAATTCTTTAGAGAAGTTGGCATCGCGCTCAATCTTCAACTCAATGATACGCATCAACTCGCCCTCTGGAAATTCCTTTAGGCTATACAGCTTGTCGTACAGGCTGGCGTTAGATGATGTGATTGCTATCAGTCGCCACATTGTGTTGTTGATACGTTCTGCGTTGACTTGTGACTCCATGCGATTCTTGCCACGCCCTTGGGTTGTAGCGTAAGCCAACTGCGAAACGATGTCTTCGCGCATGTTTGTGATTTCGTCAATCGTCACAGGCAAGTTGTTCATCACCCCAAAGCGAAAAATCTTTGAGTTGTATGTATCGTCATTTTGTAGAAGTAAGTCAAACGGCTCACCCCAGATACTGTTGATTGCCATCTGCACAGTTGACTTGCCTGTACCAGAACTGCCACTCAGTAAGTTAACGATACCGCCCCGCACTTGTGTGAACTTCAGCAACGGTGTGCCAAAGCCCAATAGAAAAGCAAACGCTTGTGCTTCCATGCCGGGGTTGTCGTAGAAATTAACGACTGACTTCCACTCTGCCAAGTCACCCTTCTTACCCAGCAAACCGCAGGTCTGCAAGATGGCAGTTGAGGGTGGGCTGTACTTAACACCTGTCGGTGTGATTTCTCTATCGCCAAGAACAAATGTGTTCTCGTCTGTCCAGCCAAATTGTGTTCTAACTTTTTCTGCTTGTTCCATATTTTGTAACTCCTTTACCCAACGTGATACATAAAACATGAGTTCGTTTACGCCTTTATCAAGGGCTACTACACCATGTTCCCCAATCGCATCGCGAAATCGGTCTTTGGCGAGTGCCGCTGTAAGCGGTATCGAAAACTCCCTCACTCCATCTTTTGGCAAATGCAACCGCATCCACAACACTTCCCCTAAAGCTGGGTCAAACATTCGCTTGACCACATAAAAATCGTTCTCATAGACTAACTTGTCTTGCCCGTCTTCTTGGCCTGCATCTGCTTTGCGGTAGATGCCACCATACTTGCCACGAAAAAAGGGAAAGGGATACGCGGGTATGTCGTACACCCGCTTTTCTTTTGTCTCTGCGTTAACTTGTTCTACTTTATTATCTGCTTCTGTTGCTGCTTCAATTTCTTTTCCCAACACGATGGGCGAACCAAACTTACCCTTGTGCTTGCATGACCCGCAAGTGTTGGGGTGTAGGGTATCAAACATACCGCATGTGTATGGACCCTTGGTCAGACTCGCCTTGTATTCTGTCTGCCCCCTATCGTATGCGGGGTGCATGTTGGAGATGTCGTGGATAGCCGAGTCGCGGTCAATACAATGCTGTGCAACCGATAAGCCCGCACGCCACAAGGGTTCGTCTATGTTGGTTTGGTCTTCTAGTATACGGTTGAGTTGCGGGCAACCCTCTGCTTTGAGGGCGATGATTTTCTGAAAGCGAAAGGTATTGTTCTTACCAATCAGGCTCTTGCTAGTCTCGTCTAGCCCCTCGGCCTTGAGGTGTTCTGGCACTTCAAAGGGTAGGCTGTCGGGCGCTTGGGCGGTTGTCGCACCCAAGGCTTTTGCAAACTCTATTAAATCAATCTTGCCATCACCAGCGATGTACTCGACAGGTAACGGATTGGTTGGGTCTTTAAAGTGTGTAGTGTCTGGCACGCGCAGAATACGGGCGGCATCTGTGGTGCATGATGGGTCAGCGTGTAGTTGCTTTTCTATGCAAACTTCTTTTAGGCGCTTCGCTACGGGAATCCAAATGTCTTTCTTTATCGCGTCGTCTAGCACCCAGTACGCATGTAGTCCGTTGCCAGAATTAATGCAGATGGGTTGTGGGAGATTAAGGTCAGCACAGAACTGACCGAGTGCCGCTATCGCATCAACCCGCGTGAGGTAGGCTTTTGTGGGTCCGCAATCTAAGTCAAGCCAGAACGACTTGATGACTGATACGTTTGCCGCCAACCTACGGGGTGGGTTAATTGCTTGGTCGAACGAAGACATCGCAAAGTACGCGTCTGCGCCAGCACCGTGGATAGCTTCAATCTCTGTAACGAGTGTGGGAATGTCATTTGTAAACCGTGTGCGAATCTTGCCTTGCATTATTCCAACTGCGCAGTATGTGCCTGTATCGGCAAGCACTGCGGTTAGAAATTCTGTTTTTGTCATGGCTTGGGTTTTCGCAGGGGGTGTTTATCTTGAGCCAATGAAGGCTCGACTTTTGGAGGATGTATAGGTTACTGCTTTCCAAGGTACGCAAACACCTTGTCAGCAATTTTTTGTTTGGGGTTGAAGTCTCCCGCAAACCAACCGTACACCGCCACCGTACTTACCCCTGCTACTTTTGCAATCACTGATACTGGGATACCAAGTTTGATGCATTTGCGCCCGATACGCACGCCTGTCTTCTTTATGTCTGCTTGTTTGTTCTTATGAACTGTTGATAGTGAATAGCCAATCATATGATTCCTTGTGATTGGGGGCCGAAGCCCCCATAAATTTACGCAGTGCCGTCGTCATCAGCCCATTCGTCGAGAACATTCGCTACGCTCTTTGTCTCAACTTTCTTAGTGGCAACTTTCGTTGGCTCTTTCACAGGCTCTGCAACAGCAGGGGCAGGTTTAGCAAAGGTCGCAGGCAACGCTGGCTTGGACTCGTCAGTGCCATCGACTTGAGCAACGGTCATAACAACGGCGTTCAACGCATCAGGCGTTTGGCCTTGGGTCTTGGCAGTAGCCATCTCTTCAACGCTCAATGGGCGCACAGCCTTGAACGTCAACTTCGGTGTGGCGCTTGCTGTGTCGAAGCGCATCTCTGTCACAACCGCAGTCACAGGGATACCATGTCCGCCCAAGAACTTGGCGTATTGCTGTAGTGGCATCTTGCCGTTGTCGCCTGTGCCAAAAATTGACTGGGCTGGTAAGGTGAGTTGGTATACATCACCATCGATGTTGTTCTCCAAGACCAACGCAATGCGGTGGCTGAAGCGGCAAGCACGACTGTCACCTTGACCAGAACCCTTGATGTTCTGTTGGCAGTTCTGGCAGTTATTAGCCTGTGGGTTCTTTGCAGACTTGTCAGGTGCAACACCATCGTTAGACCAACACACAGGCGCAGAGTTCTGACCTTCTGTGTAAGTGCCAGAGTAGTAACTGCGTGAGGTCTTCTCAGCAGAGCGAACCACAACCACGTTCATGGCGCGGTCGTCATTTTGTGCAACTTCTTTGCCACCAACAATCATGCGGAATACACCGCCACGGATAGACACACGCTTACCGCTACCACCGCCACCCATCAGGGCTTTAGTTGTTGCATCGAGTTCCAAGTTTTGGAAGTGGGCTGGGAGGGCGTTACCGCCTTGAGAAAACAGAGTGAGTTCAGACATTTGTTTGTTCCTTAATGATGTCAATGTTCATGTTGAAGTGGCGAGAAAGTTCGCTGGCAAAGAATCGATAACTCTTGCCAACGCGAACATACGGGATACGCTTGACTGGGTCTTTCTCCCGAATCAAAGCGTGGATGGTTGACGGGGCGACTTGCAATAGCTTTGCCACCTGCGCCAACGTAAGTGCAGTTTCCAATTAAGCTCTCCTTACAGTAACTGTGTATTTGTTATCTACGTTCAGACCTGCTGGTAAGAGGTCTGGGTTTTCACGTAGGAAGTTTTTCATGCTGAGTTGCGATATGCGTCTCTCAACAAGGTCAAGTGCATCGTGGTCACGAATGAACTTATGCATAGCGCCCCAGTCACCTGTCCAATAGCGGGTACTCATTGAACGAATGGCTGTGCCGTGCGAGGTCTTGATGCTTTCAGCACCAGTCGTCTTGCAGATTTCAAGAAGGTTAGATTCAACCATCTCCATCTGTTCTTTTATTGCGTTGTCTTGCGCTTCATATGCGGCCTTGATTTCGGCACGCTTATCACGCATTTTTATGTAGACCTTTACAAGTCTGTCTGCTGTTATATCCATGTCTTTCCTTTCGCTGTTTTTTGGTTAATCATACATCACAACTTTACTTTGTCAAGTCCTTTCTAATTCATCTTTATAAAGTTCCATTAAATTAAATTGTGCTTGCTCTTTACTATCAAGGGCTTTGTACAACTTAGCTTCTACTGGACTACCCATTAGTTTTACAACTAAACATTTATTCGTCTGCCCCGCCCTATGCACGCGGGCATTTGCTTGGGCGTATGTTTCGTAGGAAGTGATAGGCGACCACCACACTACGGTATTTGCGGCGTGCAAGGTGACACCGTGTGATGCTGCTTGGGGCTGTATGACAAGCACCCGTGGGTCAGCATCTTCTTGGAATCGTTTGAATATATCGGTGCGCCTGCCTGCGGGTACACCACCGTGGATAACTTCTACTGTGTAGTTATCTTTGCGTAGGTTGTCATACAAAAGTTCAATTGAATGTCTGAATGGCACAAACACAAGTACCTTGTTGGTGGACTCATCGATTACTTCTTTCAACACCTCGATGCGATTGCTAGCATCGAACGATACAACTTCATCGTTGTCTGTGTACACAGCACCGCAAGATATTTGTAGCAACTTATTTAACTTAGCCGCCGCGTTGACTGCCGTGATTTCTTCGCCTGCCGCTTGCACCGCCATGACTTTGCGTAACTTGTTGTAGTACTTAAGCTGTTGTGGGGTAAGCGGTACTTCTCGCTCGGTGTACAGCATGTCTGGCAAGTCAAGGCATTGGTCTTTGGTAAACCGTATAGCGGGTTGCAGTAGTGAGTTAACCACTTGCTCTGCGTCTACTTTGGGCACCCACTTGAACTGAGTAATCTTGTGCATCACTTGGTCGCGATACATAGTAAAACTGCGTGGTGTTGCAGATGGGTTGAGTAGTTTGGCTAGACCGTATGCATCAAGGGGCGACTGCGAAGCGGGCGTACCCGTCAACATCCACAGCCACATGTTTGGTTTAAGTATGCGGTTGAGTACCTTCCATCGGGTTGTGGTTGCTGTCTTATATGCGTTGGCTTCGTCAATCACAATCATGTCAAAGCCTGCGTTTGCTATGACATCTTCAACCACAGCCACACCGTCAAAGTTAATGATGACGAACTCAGCATCTGAGTTAATTATTTGCGCACGTTTTTCTTTACTGCCGTAGGCGATACCCACCCTGCGGTGCATAGCCCCTTTGAAGATGTCGTTCTGCCATGCGGCTTGCATGATAGATAGTGGGCAGATAACTAGCACGCGCTTGATGTGCTTGGTGTTCATCAAGTAGTCGCATGCCCATGTAACAGATAGCGTCTTGCCTGTGCCCGGCTCGTTAAAGCAGAACGCTCTGCGGTGCAGAGTAAAGAAGGCTGATGTTTGTTTCTGATGAGTGAACGGCTGGTAAATTCCCGGCCAACTGTACTTAGCCACGATGGGCGACGGCACGTTCTTGATACGTAAGTTTTTAAGTACCTGTGCTTCTTCCAAACCCCAATGCACCATGACAGTACTAACGTCACCTTCCTCTAGCAATGCGCTCTTCGGGATTACGTTTAGCACCTTGTGCGGGTTACGTAGTTTTAGTTTTAATGCTTTACCTTCAATGATTTCCATGTCTTCTCCAATAGCAAATCGCTCCAAACGCGAATGTCGTTTGAAGATTTGGGTGGTACCTTACGGGTACCAATCGGCTAAATCACCTACTCTGAATGCGTTTAGAAAGGGTGAATAGGCTTTAGCTGGTGTGGTTAACGGGTATCAAACTTTAACAAAGCGCCCCCATAGTCTCACTCGCACCTTACAGACTATGCATTATTTTTTCTTGGGTTTGTTCACCTTCACAGTATGGTCGCTGTTGCGACTGAACGAACGATTGGCAGATGCTGACTTCAACTGCAAGTTGCCCTTGCCTGCGCTACCACCTTTACTAAGTGGCACCTTGTGGTCGATGTCTTTACCCTTGCGGTCTATACCTTCGCGGTCGTACAAGTCACGGGCGTTCTCACGCTTGCGTCTTGCGGGGGCTTCACCCCGTTCGACTTGCTGTGTGTATTCTTTTTTGTAGGGGCGGGGCTTATTTACGTATGGCATTTATTTCCTTCCACAGTGAGCGCACTCGCTCACCCAGCAGTAATTCTTGCACAAACCATTGGGCTTTGCATTCCAAACGCCCGAACTATATGCGCCTTCTAGCATGGTGATGGTAGGCATCCAGTTGCCCCAGTAGCGGTGCTGTTGTTGGGCTTCGTAAACGGACGGCACGAACTTGCCCTCAGTCAGAAATAACAACCCGCCCTTGACCTTGCCTACCTTGGGAAACATCTTGAACACAGCCAACGCCATGAGTTCCAACTGACCAACGTCAGCGTAACGGCTCTTACCAAGTTTGTAGTCCACGACCCGCGCTTCGCCCCTCTCCTCGTCCACGATAAGCAAGTCGGCTACGCCACGAAACCAGCAGTCGGGTGAGAAAAAGTCGCACGGCTCTAACGATTCAGTCAGAGCCATTTTGATTTCACAATACTTGGTGCCAGAGATACGCTTTAAAGACTCAAGCGGTTCTTGCATGAAGTCGAACTTTGCAGGTATGGGTACATCGTCACGGATATACAACTCAGCGGCTGTGTGTGCTTCTTTGCCATACATGGCGGCTTCGCCCTCTGGCTCTTTCACATCCTTGATTACCTTGGTGTGGTAATACTTCTTTGGACAGGTTGTAAAAGTTTTCAGACTAGAAAACGACCATGCTGGAATCTTATTAGCAATCACCGTATGACATCCCCATCCCGCTTTCGCAGTTGACTGGTAACCCTTCAGCCCATGATGGTGTCCAACGCATGCAGGATTCCACATAGGCTCGTGCCTCATCTGCTTCTTCTTGCCGAGCGACAATGCCGATAGCATCGTGTACTGTAAGTACAACCTTGTACCGCTTGGCAATTCGTAACATTTGTTCACCAATGATACACCGAGCGATTGCCTGTGTGAAGTTTTCTACGACCTTTCCACCATAAATTTTATTGGTGCCCTTACGGGTGGTGTACTGGAATTGGCGTTTACCCTCACCATCCACAACCTCGACTAGCCCGCTATAGAACACATACAACCCGTTGGGTAAGCGGATGCGCCCACCACTCGGACCAGCGTCTACAGTTAGCAAGCCGTTGCGACCCAAGTTCATGGTCTGCCCACGCGCCATGCATCTCAGGGCTTCTTGGGATTCACGCCAGAGTTGCGGTATCTTGGGGTACGTCTGGCGGTAAGTATCAATAATACGTTTCGCCTCATCATCTTCAATCTCCGTGCCAAGTGTTTTGAGTTGTAGTTGAAACTTCGGGCCACCCATGCCGTACCCCGCGCCGAGAATCGTTGTTTTACCGACGAACCGTTCGTCTTTGCTAATCTTATCAACCGACTGGTTGTAGATAACAGATGCCATGATTTTGTATACGTCCTCGCCATTTGCAAATGCCCCCACTAAATCGTCTTGCTCGGATTCCCACGCCAAGGTGCGGGCTTCAATTTGTGATGAGTCAGCATCGATAAACACATAGCCCTCTGGGGCAAGGATGGCTTGCTTGAGTTTGGGTGGCGGTTCGTCTTGCTTTTGACGGGGTAAGTTCTGTAGGTTCACAGAGTCCGTACCACCCCATCGCCCTGTGTGTGCGGCGTAGTACTTCAACGGTACTGGGAATAACCCTCGCTTGGCGATGTCGATGAATCGTTGGGTGCGAGTCTCTTCAATCGTTGACTTTGTACCCAGCCTAGCCGCGACCAACGCTTGCACCCGTTTGTCTTCATGCTCTAGCAAATCTTGTAGGGCAGCATCTGTCTTGGCAAATGCAAACGTCTCTTTGCCTGTGGTCATGCTTATTTTTAATGGGGGCGATACGCCTATAGACTCAAGCATCTTGGCAAACTTGGGGTTGCTCATTAACGTCTTGCGTACATCTGCCTTTACCTCTTCGTCACCCAGTATGTGTTTGACGGCTAAGTCTTTGTGACCTACGGCTTGCAATGCGTTGACCAAGTGGTTGGTCTTTTGCCCGACAGTCTCAGCAAGGTGTTGCTCTAACAGCACGCTATCGAGGCGCAGTACTGGGTCGATGAACATGCGTAGAGTCAGGTCAATCAGCTTTAGTTCTGACTTGGGAAACTTGCCCATCATTTTGTTAAAGATGTCGTAGGTTAACTGCACATCGTTCTTGCAGTACTCGCCATACCTTTCGAGTTCACGCGGGGTGAACTGTACCAAGCGTTTGCCTTTGGCATCGTCCACCTCAGTGCCCTTATGCCCCACGCCATACTGAACGGCAATGTTCTTGAGAGATACGCTTTGTTCTACGCCATGCAAGGCACGCGCCATCGATTGTGTGTCGAGCCAGCCCATAGGTTTGATGCCGTACCGCCATGACAGGATAGACCCGTCGAACATGGTGTTGTGTGCCAGTACAAGCGAGTCCGCCCAAGGCAGTTGGTCAAGCGCCGCCGCTACTAGCAGTTCGCTACCTGATACCCACTTGGGTGGTGCGTCATCTATCTTGTAAGCAAAACCAATTGTCTGAAACAAGCCAGCCCGCACATACTCTTCAGTACTTATCTTGCTAAGGCTGTAGTCTTGGTCGTAGTAGGTTTCAAAATCTATTGTAATTAGGTGAGTCATTTACTGTCTGTCCTTTTTCGTATTCTTCTATTAGTTTTCTTTTGTCGTTTTTTCTTGGCTCAAGCGCATCGCCAGAAACGATTTGCTCTAGCATATGTTTATGCATATCTTTAAGATATATGGTTCGATAGGTTGCTAGTAGTACGTCAACCTCTTCTTTAGACAAAGCCCAAAGCGCACCATAGCGTCCACCTCTTGCTACTTCTTGCAACGCTTCTATAACAGTTTCCCAACGACCTCTGGGGCTGTAGTGCATGAACTCTTCGGGGTTAGTTTGCATGCGGGCTAATACCAACTGGGTGTAATCAGAAAAGCTTTCCATATAAATCCTCTATCTTCATCAGCCATTCTTTTAACTGGCCTACGTTTGTTTCGTTGATGACCCACGCTGTGCCGTGTGCCTTGCGTATCTTGGCAATCTCGCGCTCTTGCAAGACTGTCGTTACACCCTTACCCGCTTTACACTCGATGGCTATGAAGTGCCCATCAAGACAGCAGATGATGTCGGGTATGCCTTGCCTGCCGTAGCCGTTGGCGGGCGGGCAGAAGTAATAGACACCATGCTCATCAAGTATGGTGCGTACTGCGTGCTTGACCTTGACTTCAGGTGTCTGAGCCATACGCCAATTCTTCGTCAAGTTTTTGCATGTAGTGCTTGGCCTTGCCAGCATCGTCACTACCATTTTTGCGACCAGCACGCATGCTGTACTTGATGATGTTGCCTTTAAGAAAGCCAAGGAATTCGTCACGGGTTAGCACAGCTTGCATGACAGCCCAAGGTTGCACAGGCATATCTTTGTAGTGATTACCGCTGACCTGTAGGTCGTCAGCACGCGTGCCGTTGAACCGTTGTTCCATTAAAGTCTCAGGGAAAAGTTCCATTTGTTGCATAGTTACTTCCAAAATCGTTGTAAAACTTTTGTGCCAAAAAAATCTTTCTGGTACTCTTTTTCTCTGGGTTCTGTCAGTCGTTTCTTACTTGGCAAAGCACCCGCGAATATTTCTTCTTTAGTTTTGAAATTACAAAAACAAAGTTTGCAATACCTTCTGCGGTAAGTGAACTCTTCGTTCTGTATCGTTTCGACAATAGCTATCTTGTCGCCCTCGCACTTGGGGCACTTCATTCCTCTCTCGCTTTTAGCATTTCTTCTGCCAGTATGTAGGCGGATTTAGCTAGGTCGGGGTAACTTGTATGGGGCGATGAAATTTTGATTGCTTGCATAGCTTTAGCCGCAAAGTAATCCCGTAAGGTAATAGCAGAAATCATTTCGTGTTCTTTCATTTATCCTCCGAACTCAACATAAAAATTGATACGGCGACTATCACCACTACCACCCCACCAAGGCACATCAATAAGACTGCCCATGCAATTGTTTCAAGCATATTGTTTTTCCTTTCTGTTAGTTTCTTCTGCGTCTGCCAATAGTTTGGCTACCTTACTTAAGTACACAACCTTCTCTGTGTTTTCCTCGTCTATGTAGTCCGCGCCTGTTGTGAATGTTGCTGATGTTTTACTGTCGAGTTTGGGAGACACCACTTTGCACTGGTAGCCAGCCCAATCAAAATCTTGTAGCCCACGGATGTGTTCTTTGACAACAGTTGTTTTGTTGATGTACTTTCTTTCGTGCTCTTTTACATAGTGCACGATCTTCTTGGTTTGCCCTGTTGCTGTCTTGATACTCTTGTCTCTATCCTTGAAGAATTGTGCTGTCTGGTCGTTGTTCACACCAAAGGTAACGCGGTCGCCGTTCTTCTTGACTACCACATTCCAACGGCTATCACGGGTTGACCACCACTCGTGCATGTTGGCAAATAAATTTCTAACCACTACTCTGCTTTCCTCTATTGTTCTTGCATCGTCTTCAAGGAACTGTGCTGGCATCCAACCTTTTGTGACATAGGTTTTAGAACGCCCACTTGTTTTGCGTGCGTGGGCATTGCGAATAGGTATGACATGCGTGTTAACTCGCAACTCATCACAGAACTTGATCTCGCCTGTCTTTCTGTTAACTGTGAGATACATGTGCAGCCAAAAGAGTTTGCCCTCCATATCAAACGCCATGCCAAACTGATAGGGCGCACCCACTTGATAGGACACATGCCACGGCAACTTCTTTTGTTTTGTTGCAAACATTATTTTTGGGGATAACTTGCCTTCGATTTGATCGTTGTATTTGGATGCACCGCTCACGCACATGATGGCGGGTAGTGGTTTGGTTATATCGACTGTCGTTGTCTTCTTATCCCAATACATCAGCCAAGGGTTAGGTACATGAACACCGAGTTTCTTTAACCCAATCACGGAATCTTTATCCAACCAAGACTCGTTCATGGTTGGCAGTTTTACTGCTTGGAATGTGTGGTCAAGGTGGTCTAGTAGTTCTGATAAATTCTGCGCTTTCTCCTTGTTGTACTTGCGCGGGATGCGCGGTTCAGCTTTTGTTTTATCTACTACGTCTGTTATTGGTTGGACAGGTTTCAAGAATCTGGTAACAAACAACAAAACTTTATTTACAAGTAAGCGTGCAAATGCAAACATTTTATTTCTCCAGTTCTAGCAGTTTTTCTTCCAGCCTACGAATGCGCTGACGGTTGTAGTCAACAACACTGTTTGCATACTCAAGCGATTTCTCTGCTTGCATCTTTGATAGGGTTGCATCACGCATTTCAATGTCAATGATTTCTTTTAGTGTGCGTGGTCGCAACATATCTCTTATAAAGGCTACTATGGTTTCTCGTTTAGTCATTTCAATACTCCATCCATCCAGTAATAATGTACTTGTCGTTAGACAAGGGCGGGTTCCCACGGTGGGTGTGCGTGTATGACGCAGGCCACATAACTAGCGTACCTTTGGTAGGTTTATACCTCTTGTGTTGATATAAAAATTCTGTTTCGCCACCTTCATGTACATCGTTCAAGTAGTACATGAACACAACCAGTCTATTTGAGTTGTTTCTACTACTATTCTCAAAGTGCCACCTGTGGTAACCCCCACCTATCAAAGTTTTCTGTACCCTTAAACCGTATACGCTGTGAGACTGCGCTTCCTTTAGACTCGCATAGACAGAGACATATTCTTCATATTTTTCACTTAACACCTTCATAGAGTCTAAAGCGTGAGGGCTGTCATTTTTTAAAAAAAGATCCCAACCATTGTGAACAAATAAAGTCTCGTCATCTTTTTCAAGCGCAGTGCCATCATTTAGCTGTCTCCTTGTAAGTGTCCTATTTATTTTTTTAGTCATCTCAAAATAGTCTATGCAATAGGTACATGCTTCAGGTGGCAATGCGTTTTCAAATATAGCGATGTGGTCTTCAATCTTCATCTTTTACCCTTAAAAAATAAATCCAAGTAGGACTTGCTCATCTTGTATAACTCTGGCAAAGATAAATTCTTCACCCGAAACTTTACCCCTGTGCAGGCGCGCATTAGCGTGAGTAGTTCTTCTGTGCATTCAACGCGTTCAAGAACAACCTTTTCATCGTTCTTAGGTTTGAACCGCACAAAAAACAGCGGGTCTCCTCGGTTGATGATTGTTGGTTTGCTAACGTCTTTTTGCATAAACGTGAAATCAACTGGGCGTACCCAACGGCCTATGTCATAAGAACCGGGGATGACTAATGCATTATTTAATGATGGGGAGTCCAACAAGAACACCGGTAGAAGTTCCATCTCTACGGATTCGTGTGCGTAGAAAAGATATCTAGGTGGGTAAGTCATAGTCCCATCCTCACGCACATAACAAAAGTTATCGTGGAAGTCTTGTGACCAACCAAACCCTTGCACCTGCATAGTTATACCGCCTTCTATCGTAGGTACTATGGACGCAGTGCCACTTATAGGCGCGGATATAACAAATGTGTTTTTTAGGTACGTTTGCGTAGCGGGACATCCTATAAACTCTCGCCCCTTGTGTCTGTCTACAACTTCTTTGAGTAGCGGTTTAGGGTCATCCATCAGGATGTATGACTCGTTTGAGGGAGGTATTGCGGGGTGATGCGTGAAGTTCAGAGGCATCGGTGTCCAATATACTGTTGTCATGTGTTTTTCTCCTTTAATGCTTGTTCAATCGCTTTAGCATAATCAATCGCGCTGTGCGTTATCGTCAAATGCAATAGTGCGTTACGCTCCTCAGCCGTCAACCCAACCCAAGGTCGCTTGTAGTCTTGGATGTCATCGTCATCATCTACTCTGCGGTGTGGCACTGATATACCTATGTGTCTAGTCATGCTTGTCCCCTTGCTCTGATTGCTTTTACGTAAGCCAACAACATTTCTGCAACCCAACTCTGCATTGCTGGGTTATCTTTTAGTCCACCTAAGTCTGTTGTTTCTAATAACTTTGCACACGCCTCACGTTCGGCTTCTATCGCTGGCTTGAGCATATCTATCGCTGTCTCATGCAACTTTTGTTGTATCTCTAACATCTCTGTCAACTTGGCAATCATTTCATCTTGTGTCATGTGTTCTTCTCCTTGATATCGTAAAACCAATCATTTCCCGCACTCCATTTGCGTGTGCCATCTACTGTCCAAAACCTTTGGGCGGCTTGGAAGTCAGGGAACTTTGTCTCAGCAGGGATAAGGCTCTGGTCATACCACAAGCAACGATTGTTTGGCTGACAAGCAAACTGCCCGTTATCTAAAGCAATCCAGTTAAAAGATTTATGCTCTTCTGCTTGTTCGGTAAAGCCTGTATCTAAGTCCATACCTTCAGCGCAGAAGTCAACAGTAAACAAGTAGCGACCAAAGTGCCACTCCTTGTCTTTGCCAAGAAACTTCACGCCTAGATTACGTAAGCCTATCTTTTCAATAACGGTAAACCGATACCCCATGCAGTCCCATAGTTGCAAAGTATCAATAGGTAAATTACCGTGGTCTTCTTTCCACACATATGCATGGATGGGTAGCTTGTCATACAAAGCGCTGTAGGCTGGCAGTAATGACTCAATGCGGAACACCTGACCACGCAAGGCTTTAAGACTGACCCAGATAGCAGGCTCTAACTCTCCGTGACCCTTATGCTCGTTGTACAAAAACTCTCGTCTAACAAAGCATTTAAACGGGGGTAAAGATGCCACGATGTAACTCATTGCTTCCCCTCTAACTTAGCCAGTCGGTCACCCAACTCGCGTATCAACATCCGAGCCACAGACAATTCTTCTATCAAATGCAAGTAGTCAGCCATCGCTACAGATTTTTCACCGTACGCATCTTTGTACAAACCCAATCGTTCGTTCTCGTCATGCAGTGCTTGCAGTACTGCTTCTTTGCGTTGTTTGCTTTCGCGCTCTATGCGGTTGAACTCTTCGTCTTCTGCGGTGTCTATCAACAAGTTTTTAAGTTTCCCCATGTCGCATACTCCCTGTTAAAGTTATAGTTAATTAAATCTAGCGCAAAGTCTACCTTCAGCTTCTTTAATTTCATTAAGTGTTTACTTGTTTCCGAGACGAGCCAGAACGCACCGCCTACGCGGTGGCCTATGCTTTTTATCTCGCCCATCTTATCTACCATACTTAGCAGGGCTACGTCTTTGCGTATCCAGTCAGGCAGATGTTCGTTATCGAATAGGGCTTGTGGCCCGATGATTTCTTTTCTGTTGTCTAGATACGCGGTGACGCGCCACCGCCCATCACTTTCATAGGTGACGCGGTAGATGTACTCAGAGTTACGTTTCAAATCTTTGCCTTTACATATGAATAGTTTTGCCGTTGGAAGCAACAGCGTGTCGGTTGTCGGCGATACACCAGAGGATAGGTGCAGGCCAGTTGTTACCCCAGTCATTGAATACCTCTCCATCTGTGAGCATGACGATACAGTCGGGCTTGATGTTGTGTTCATTCAAGTAGTCCGACAAACAAGAAGGTGCTGTACCACCACCGCCCTTGGGCTTGGTGCTTTCACGCAGTGAGGTCAGCGCCTGCTCGTCATAAGTTTCGTGTGCGGCTACAGTATGCCCCCAATAGATGACATCGACAAGTTCGGGTTTAACCGATTCGCAAATACCCTGTGCTTCGCCGAGAAAGGCAGCCAGTTCCTTGTTGCTAATAGAACCAGACGAATCAACACCCAACACAATACGGCGCACCCTGTCGCTATACGATGTAGGCAACGTCAAGTCTTGGCTTTGAAACCTGCGGTCGATACGGCGATACGATGTGTAGTCGTCCCCGATGATTGAGTTGGTTGCAAACTCACGCATAGCGTCACGCCAGTCAACCTTGGGTTCGAGCATCTCCATCAGACCCCTGTCTACATTCGCACCCGCCTTGCTTGCAAGGATGCCACCCTGACGCAACGCTTGGTCGATAGCGTTAGACATTGCATCAACTTCTTCTTGGGTCATGGACTCGCCTGATTCCCAGTCATGCTCATCGAAGCCTTGCCCACCGCCTTGTGGCTTGCCATCAGGGTATTTCTTCTTGAGTAGGCGAAACACCTCGCCCGCATCCATGTCGCGATACTGCTCGTCTATACATCCGCCATCAGGTAGTTTTACAAAACCATCTTTCAAGTATCTATCGTTGATAGGTACATTGATGACGAAGTCACATGCCATGTTAGCTAGTTGTGGGTTCTCGTTGTACATCCACCGCCATGTGTGCATATGCTTGTAGGCGCAGTGCATCTTCTCGTGCAATACCAAGCCCATAAGTTCAGCGTCAGTTAGTTTGCTGATGAATTGCAAGCCGTACTCGGTGTTAGTCCCATCGGTACGCGCTGTCATTGTGGGGTCGTCCACTACTGTAGATTTCCCATACATGATGATGCAAGCAATCATCATGTAGTCAGGGTCGCGGATAAGCGACACATGCGCCCGCTCAAGGCGCTGATGTTGTGATAAGTTCATATTAGGCAAACAAGTATTGTTTAGCAATCGCAAAGTCGGTGAACTTGTTGTTCTCCATTGCGAAGTCTTTGTTGGGTTTCTTGACGATGGTTGTACAGAACAACGCTTGCATCTCTGTGGGCATACGAGACATGTAGTCCATCCACGAGTCGAGCGTATCTTCTGTCACCCAGTTCAATGCCTGATGTGTAAGCATCATCTTGCCCGCGATTTCCTTGGGCATAGGCGCACTCTTGGGGTCAGCAATAATCTCAGCGCGTCGGGGCAACGAGTCACCCATCTGTATCCACGCTTGCAGGTCTACAGTCGCAGGCGCACCGATAGTGCCAATCAACGCGTTCTCTAACGCACGCTTGGTAAACATACCGCGCTTGTTCACAATCTTGCTAGCCTGTGCCAACGCACGATGTGTAACGAACGCGCTACGCTGTGCCTTGGGATGGTAAATCATCGGGTTGTCATCAGGGTTGTCGTACATTTCGAACGGATGCAATGCTTCGGGGCGCTCACCCACCCACATAATGATTTCGGGTGATATGTTGTTGAAGCGCGCCCATGTGTCTACCCACTCAGGTGCGGGCATCTTCTCTAGGTCAGTGAACGACACACGATTGCGGTGATGGCCTTGGAACACATCGCCCACATTCTCTGAACCCTTGTTGGTAGTACCAAACACAATCGACTCAGAGTGTAGGTATCGGTTGCCTGCTCTACGGTCAACCAGTAGGGGCATAGACGCGTTCAGCGTGGGGCGTGGTGACTTGCCCATCTCATCTAGCATGAGTAGCACAGGCACGTTGTCGTGTAAGCCAAACGATTCGTTGTAGTAAAACTCGGTTGTCTTGGTGTCGTGGTTGACTGCGGGTATGCGGAAGTCACCCTCATGCATCACAGTCATGTCCATGTACACCTTGCGATGGTTGGGGAAACGCTGATGTAGTGCATCTATTAAAGATGATTTGCCAGAACCGATGTGGCCTTGCACGATACAGGTGACCTCGTGCCCTACTGCACTAATCAGGTCGACTGTCTCTTGGTAATTCATTGATGTTTGCATATTCACTTTCTTGGTTGGTTAAAGGGCTAAACTAAATTTGTCGGTCAGGTCGTCCATCTTTGTCTTGATAGAGTCCCGCATCTCAGGTGAGTCACGCAATGACTTGATGTCTACATCCACTAAAGATATTTCAAGTGCCCTACGCGCCGCTTCTAAGTCGGGGTCGTCAAGCACATTCAATGATTGCAAGGTTGTGCATAGACCCAATGCGTTCTCAAGCATGGATGCATACAACTTCTGTGGCTTACCATCTTCCTTGGGTAGCATCTTGGCGCGGATGTGTACTACCTCTTGATACAGGCGTTCCCACGGCGCGTTCATAGCATCTTGCACTCGCGACTTTACAGACGCTTCGAACTTCTCTTTCAACTGTATTGCAGCTTCTGCGGGTATGTCCACACGGAAGTCACCAGACTCAGGCACAGGGGTGAAGTGATACCTAAACCCAAACTTGCGGTGCATATCATTGGCAGATGGGTACTCTTTAGCATCGAACAACTTGCCCAACTTGAACGCTTGCGCGGCTACCTTGGTGCTGAAATTGTTAACGAATGTATCGACTAGCGCATTGAACTGTTGCTCACGCTGTGCCAACTCATGGCTTATGTCCATGAATACTTTGGTAGGTACAAGACGCGTACCGCTATCAGACCAAGGCAAGGTTACGTTGTACAACCAAGTACGTGATACCCCTGCGAATGAATTGATAGCTTCTAAGTCTGTATCTTCAGCAAACAGATTCTTCTGTACTGATGTGGCAGAAGCCCGCGCACCCTTGGCTACGCTGACCTCGTTAGCCGTGGCTTTGTCTTGCTTACGGCCTGTGTATACGCTGATGTTTAAGTCTAGCAACATGGCGCTAGACGATATGCTTTTGTGTTTCATGCTGTTCTCAACAACTCAACCGAGTCGTTGCCCTTGTTTAAAAATATCTTATGGGCGTTGTTACCCCAATCACTCGATGCCATGCTAGATATAGCACCCAGTATGGTTATCAATTCCACGCCCGCAGTAACCATCTCAGGCGTACGGCGGAATACTTCGACATCACCCATCACCATCTTTGTCATGGCTGGCCCATAGACCTTGCGGTATGTGCCGTACGGCATGAGTGACCTAGCCTTGCGTGGCTTCTCAGGTTTAGGTGGTATGAGTTGGATTACTTCCCCACCCTTGTTGATAGTCGTGCCATCGGATAGCACGATGATGTATTGCGTCTTGCATGCGTCAAGTAAGCGCGTTGCTTGCTCAACTGTTTTGCGTATAGCGAGGGGTATAGGTTGTGGTGTTGTGTTCATATCAGGTGTTAAAGGTTTAGGTTTCATAGAAGTTTCTCCATTAGTTTGTTTACAGAGTTAAGTTTACATTCAAAAGATGGTTGTGTCAAACATGTTGTAAGTATTTGTCCAATAGCGTCCAACCAAGTGCATAGCGTGTTATAGAGGTTCATGGCGTGTCATTCCCCTTCCTCTTCGTCAAGTATTTGGTTTATCTCAGCGATAGTTACAAAGTCAAACGGCACGACAGTCTTGCTAATCACATGACCGCGTACGCTATTAACAGTAACAATGAATTCGTCTTCGCCTTTGGATACCTCAACAAAACCAGAGACAGCTTCTGTTTCGTAGTGCTTGTCGAGTAACTCAAGTTCCACAACGACTGTGCCATCGTCTAAGTGGCGCGAGTCTATGACTATGTTGTTTTTATTTAGCATGTTCTACTCCAAAAAGATTGTTGTACCGCTGTGCTAAGTGTGCGATGGATTCCGCGTCACCCTCTACTACTGCATCGAACAGATTGTTTATTGCGTCACGCATACGCGCTATCAACAACAGCTTCTGTGCTTCGTGTTCAGCGTCAAACAAGTTGTCGCCGTGTTCGTCATTGACGTAGTCGCCTGTGTCGGTGTCTTGCACCATGAACCCATCGGGTGTTCTGATAATCTTATACATAGTCACTCTCCTACTTTATCTACTTCACAAAAGAAACACACATAGTCGTTATGCGTGTCACAAAAATTGCAATCTGGGTTGGGCTTTAACTCCTTACCCGAAGCAAGATACGCATCTAACTTCTCGCGCCTGTAGTCAATCCACTCAGCGTCGGTCATTTTTTCTAGGTCAGGCATAGTCTCTCTCCTTAGTGAACTTAGTAAACGTAACAACGCCATCGAAATAGTGCGGGGCTAGATAGTCCGCCCCACCTAAAGCCAAGGCTTTGTCTTCTATCTCGCTTTCTTCCATGTACTCGGTATGCACGATGTTATGCACAACCACTTCGTCATCGCCTATTCGCATAGACCCAAACATTACAAACATTTTCATGCTGACTCCTCTATAAAAATACGTTTCTTAAATACTTCTTGCTCTGGTGTGTATTGGAAGTACTGCCCCTGTGTCATGTCATACACAACCACTGCTATTTGATTTGGCCTATCCCCCCAATCAAAGAAGTTAAAGTCGTAGTCGTCTGTGCCGTACCACCAATCACCATCTCGCAAGATGGCTTCTCGGTTTAACTTAAACAGCAAATCACATACGCGAGACATGCGTTCTTCTTTAGTCATTCAACCCCCCCCCCCCC
>Ga0208975_1000312_pt1 | contig 24859 bp, 38 predicted proteins | sample GreLakmeER78MSRF_FD_187700 | JGI IMG/M metagenome (GOLD analysis project Ga0208975, IMG submission 187700) | Freshwater lentic microbial communities from great Laurentian Lakes, MI, USA - Great Lakes metaG ER78MSRF (SPAdes) | ecosystem: Environmental > Aquatic > Freshwater > Lake | place: Great... | reverse complement strand
GCAATTAGCAAAGGAGAATATACAGTTGAAGAACTAACAACAAAGTTTAGTTTAACACCTGCACAATTAAAAACGTTAGAAGTATGAAAATACGTTGTTCAGCATTGGGGCGGTTGATGACCGCTCCACGCACCAAGACCGAAACATTAAGCAAAACAGCAAAGTCTTACATACAAGAGCTTGTTTTAGAACACAAATACGGAATTAAAAAAGAATTTAGTTCACGTTACACCGACAAAGGTTTACAATGCGAAGACGAAGCAATAAGTTTAGTAAACGATGTTTTAGGTTTAGGGTTTATATTTAAGAACGAAGAACATTTTAACAATGATTGGATAACAGGAACACCCGACGTAAACACGAATGAAATTCTTTTAGACATTAAATGCAGTTACGAAGCGCATACTTTTCCGTTATTTGAAGATGAAATACCTACAAAGGATTATTACTATCAATTACAGGGTTATATGTGGCTAACAGGAAAGACTGAAGCATTACTTTGTTATTGTTTAGTCAATACTCCTTTAGAAATAGTTGAAGACGAAATACGCAGGGAGCATTGGAAGCAATTTAAAATTGACGAAGACGCAGAAATTAGAGAATACGTAGAAAAGAAACATAACTTCGACCATTTACCGGAACAAACAAAAGTAAAAGTCTTTAAAATTGAACGAGACGAAACTGTAATTTGGGAAATACAAAACAAAGTAGAAGAAGCAAGAATTTATTTTAACAGTTTAATTGAAACAATATGATTCGTATTTATACGATAATATCCGATAAGATATGAAAGCAACACTTGAATTTAACTTACCTGAAGACAAAGAAGATTTTGACTTTGCAACCAAAGGAATTAATTATTATTCAGCACTTGTTGAGTTTGACAATTGGTTAAGAAGCGAATACAAGTACAACGGCAAAGAAGAAATGTATGCAGTAAGGGAAAAACTAAACTATTTTATAAACGAAAACAATGTAACAATATGAAAGAAAAAGCAATAGCAATTATTATTTGGATATCAATTTATGGTTTTGCTGCCGTTGGTATTTACAATTTATTTAATTGGTTGATATGACACCAAAAGAAAAAGCCGAAGACATTTTAGATAAATGCTACGGAGTAGAAGTAGAATCGGTTTACTTTGGTGTTAACCATTATTTAGCCAAAAAATTTGCATTAATTGTAGTTGATGAAATGCTAGATTTTAGAAATGCTTTATACATTAACGAAGGAAGTTTAGCACACAAATATTTATTAGACATTAAACAAGAAATTGAAAACATAGATGCAGAATACAAAAAAGCTGACAAAGAAGCTTTTAACTTAATCAACAAAAAAACGAAACTATGAACATACAAATACAAGACAAAAACGTTTTAAGCGTAATGGCACGATTTAAAGAACGTTCAGAAGCGGGAATAAAGAAATACAAGACTACGTTAGAACGAACTGATTTAAGCACGTTAGAATGGCTTACACACGCACAAGAAGAAGCAATGGACTTTGTTCTATACTTGGAGCGACTAAAACACGAATACAAACAATCTAAATAAATAAAAATGGAAACAAGAAACAACACAGGTGCAATTTTTAAGAACGACAACAAAAAAGCGGAAAATCATCCGGACTACAAAGGCAAAGTAAACGTAAACGGCAAGGATATGGAAGTTGCTTTGTGGCTAAAGACTTCAGCGAAAGGAGTTAAATTTATGTCGGCAAGTTTTAGTGAACCATTTGTAAAAGGTGAGCCACAAATAAAAAATAATGAGCCACAAATTAATAGTACATTAAAAAAATCAATAAGTTACAATGATTTAGACCCTAACGATGACTTACCGTTTTAATTATGCACATACAAGACGAGCAGCTACGCAAGGAATTAAAAAAGATTTTAGCGTTTAAAAAACGAAACAGCATCGTAAAAGAAATACAGGACAAAGGAAACAAATTTCATTTTTTCCAACTTACAAACTTTTTAGAAGGCAAAGACGTTTCACTTTCAACGCTTAAAAAAATAGATTACTTCGTAAATAGATAAAATTTTTAGATTAAAAACGTAGGCGCAGACTTAATTGTTTGCGCTTTTTTTGTTACCAACCTTTCAATAGGTTAAACCAACCTTTCAAAAGGTTATTTTCAGGTTGTTTTGTTCTACACAACTAATTGTTAATAAATTCGTTTGTTTATTGTTGAAAAATTAATCATACATTTGCTTAATATCTAAACAATATAAATTGGAATGGTTAACTAAAGTTGCAAAACATCACAACGAATGGGTTAAAATGGTTAACACTTTTGGCGAGTATTTCTTTGCTGAAGACATAGTACAGGAAACTTATATAATGTTAATGAAGTGGAGCAGCGAAGAAAAACTATTCAAAGACGGAAACATAAGCAAAGGTTATATGTGGTTAGCTTTAAAAAATACTTTCCTTCAACACATAAACAAAAAAAACAAAATCTCATTTATACCTTTAGAAGACGTTTACAATTTAGCAGAAGAAAACAACACCGAAGAAAACGAAGCTTACAACGACTTGCTGAATAACGTAGATTTAGAATGTGATAGTTGGCATTGGTACGACAAACAATTATTTGAACTGTACAAAAACACGAATAAAAGTTTAAGACAAATAAGTAGTGAAACAAACATAAGTGTAACAAGTATATTTAATACTGTAAAGACTTGCAAAAAACGAATTAAAAATAACGTAGGTGAAGACTACCAAGATTTTATAAACCAAGATTACGAACTAATAAAAAAGAAAAAATGAAAAGTAAAGGATTAGGCGATACAATCGCAAAAATTACAGAAGCAACAGGAATTGATAAACTTGTTAAATTTATTGCAGGAGAAGACTGCGGATGTGATGAGAGAAAAGAAAAGTTAAACAAACTATTTCCGTATGCAAAACCATTGTGTTTAACAGAAGACGAGTTTAACACGTTAGACACTTATTTTAAGCAAAACACGAACACACTTACAAGCGACGAACAAACAAGTCTAATAGCAATAAACAACAGAGTACTAAACCAAAAATTAACATTCAGCACCTGTTCAAGTTGTCTTCGTGATTTAGTAAGTAAGCTGCGAGTAATTTATAACGAGTACACACCTGAAGAAACAGAAGATGCAAGTAGCGAAGGTTAAAATAAACAGCATAAAGACGAACCCAAAAAACCCACGTTTAATAAAAGACGATAAGTTCAAAAAGTTAGTCAATTCAATTAAGGAGTTTCCGCAAATGTTAGAACTGCGACCAATAGTTGTAGATGAAAACAATATTATTTTAGGTGGAAATATGCGACACAAAGCTTGTATTGAAGCAGGGTTAAAAGAAGTTTATATTGTACAGGCTAAAGATTTAACCGAACTACAAAAAGACGAATTTATAGTAAAAGACAACGTAGGGTTTGGCGAATGGGATTGGGATATTTTAGCGAATGAATGGGATACCGAAAAACTAACGGATTGGGGTTTAGACTTGCCGTTAGACGTAAGCGTTCAGGAATTAGAAGCAGAAGAAGACAATTACGAAATACCAAACGAAATAAATACCGATATTGTTTTAGGCGACTTATTTGAAATAGGCGAACACCGTTTACTTTGTGGGGATAGTACGGATAGCGACCAATTATTAAAATTAATGAATGGACAAAAAGCAAATTTATCATTTACAAGTCCACCATATAACGCAGGAAAAAGCGAAATGTTAAGCGGAAATACTCACACTACGGACAATAAATATAATGAATACAACGACAATCAAAAACAATCTGATTATTTAGATTTATTAGTTGGATTTACAAACAATGCTTTATTATTTTCAGATTATTTAATTTGTAATATACAAAGTTTAGCAGGAAACAAAATAGCATTAATAGAATACTTAAACCAATACAAAAATAATTTTATTGATGTTGCGATTTGGGACAAAGGACACGGAGCACCACAAATGGCTGAAAATGTTATGACAAATTCTTGGGAATATATGTTTTTTATATCGTCAAAAGAAAACGCAAGTAGAGCAATACCAAATGCAAATTTTAGGGGAACAGTTCCAAACATATACAGGGGAGCACCAAATAGAAATAACGAATTTTCAAATGTTCACGCCGCTACTTTTCCAATTGATTTACCGGAATGGGCGTTACAATTTACAAAAGAAAAAAATATTGTATTAGACCAATTTTTAGGAACAGGAACAACAATGGTAGCTTCACACCAACTCAAACGCAAATGTTACGGAATGGAATTAGACCCAAAATATTGCCAAGTAATAATTGACCGAATGAAAAAACTTGACCCGAGTTTAGAAATTAAACGCAACGGAGAAATTTTAAATTAACGTGAATAAAACGAGAAAATGCCAAACGAAGAAAATTTAAAAAAGTTTAGTGCGGAATACCAACCCGAAAAAAACGGACGTCCGAAAGGAAGCAGAAACCGAAGCACGATAGCACGTCTTTGGTTAGAAACTACACAAAAGGCAAAGAACCCAATAACAGGCGTTGAAGAAACTTTGTCGCAAGAAGACTTGGGAACTTTGGCAATGGTTAAAAAAATGCGAGACGGCGACGTTTCAGCATACAAAGCACTTATGGATAGTGGCTATGGTGCGCCTAAACAAACAACCGATACTAACTTAAGTGTTTCAGACTTTGATGTAAAAGACCTATTCCGAATTGATAGTTATAAACCCGAAGTTTAATTATTTAGGAAGTCCTTCACGTTACTTTATTGTAACAGGTGGTCGTGGTTCGTCCAAGTCTTACAGCGTTACAACGTTCTTACTTTTACTTACAAAGGAAAGCGGACACGTTGTTTTATTTACACGTTATACTTTAGTTTCGGCATCTATTTCAATCATACCGGAATTTATAGAAAAAATTGAGTTGATGCAAATGGAACAAGATTTTGTCGTAACAAAAGACGAAATAATAAACTTACAAACAGGAAGCAAAATAATATTTAGGGGAATCAAAACAAGTTCAGGAACACAGACTGCAAACTTAAAATCTTTACAAGGAGTTACTACTTGGGTATTGGATGAAGCCGAAGAACTTACAGACGAAGACACGTTCGACAAAATAGATTTATCCATAAGGCACAAGACAAAACAAAACCGAGTGATTTTAATTCTTAACCCAACAACAAAAGAACATTTTATATACGACAAGTTCTTTGAAAGTAGGGGAATAGAACAAGGAACAACACTAATAAAAAACGATACCACTTATATACATACAACGTACTTGGATAATATAGAAAACCTATCCGAGTCATTTTTAAAACAGGTTGAATACATAAAAGAACGAAGACCTGAAAAATACAAACACACAATACTTGGTGGTTGGCTTGACAAAGCTGAAGGAGTTATATTTACCAATTGGAAGATAGGAGACTTTAAAGAAGTTGGAGTAAGTGTGTACGGTCAAGACTACGGATTTAGTGCAGACCCTACAACGTTAGTCAAGACAAACATAGACAAAGCAAACAAAATCATTTACGTTAAGTTACTGTACTATAAACAGGCGCTAACCACAAGTCAAATAGCAAGGTTAAATTCAGACTTTGCAAGTAAAGATTTAATAGTAGGCGATAATTCAGAACCAAGATTAATAAGCGAATTGAACTCTTTAGGAAATAATGTTGTACCTACAATTAAAGGAGCAGACTCTGTTATTTACGGAATAAGTTTACTACAGGATTACGACCTTGTAATTACAGAAGATAGCATAGATTTAATTAAAGAACTAAACAACTATTCTTGGCTTGAAAAGAAGTCAAAAACACCAATAGACAAACACAACCACGCAATAGATGCTTTGCGTTACGCAGTAGCATATCAATTAGACAATCCAACAAAAGGTTTATATTTTATACGATGAACGATTTAGAAGTAATGATGCAAGCGGTACAGATTTACATCTACCAAAAAAAAGGTGTAAAGGTTCGTATTTATTTACGTGACATCCGAGATATTAATATGTTAAAACAAGCATACGATTACATACAAAAAAACGAACACAACAAAACAGCAAATAATTAATTATAGATATATGAAGTTAGAAATAAACGTACCAACAACTTTAAGTGAAATACCATTAAAAAGCTACCAAGAATTTTTAAAAGTTCAACAGGGAAGCAACGACGAAGAATTTATAGCGCAAAAAATGGTTCAAATATTCTGTGGAATAGAACTAAAGGATATTGTCAAAATGAAGTTGACAAGTTTAAACGAATTAATTACACACTTTACAAAGTTGTTTAGCGAAAAACCAAAGTTTCAACCAACATTTAAAATCGGAACACAAGAGTTTGGATTTATAACAAACCTTGAAGACATAAGTTTTGGCGAATACGTAGACTTGGAAAACAGTTTACTGAAGTGGGAAGACTATCACAAAGCAATGGCTGTTATGTACCGACCTATCAAAATGAAGTTCAAAGATAAATACGAAATAGTTGATTACAAACCTATGGAAGAAATGCACGAGTTAATGAAGTTTACACCTGTAGACATAGCGATTAGTTCAAGTGTTTTTTTTTGGAATTTAGGAAGCGAATTATTAGCAGCTACTCTGAATTATTTGGAACGGCAGATAAAGACGAACAAGAAGACGGAAACGAGTTTAGTGAACAAGCTCAATTTGGAAAACAATGGGGTTGGTATCAATCAGTTTATGCACTCGCTCAAGGAGACATTACAAGATTTGACACAGTCACCGGCTATAGACTTACTATGTGTCTCAACTATCTTACCTTCGAAAAACAAAAGCAAGAAATTGAACAAAGACAATTAAATAAATTACGAAAATGACAGGTTATTACAACTTATTAGACAAACTTAAAACACACTTTGACGCAGACGTTATTGTAAACACGGTAACACAAGGCGACATATTTAAAGTTGATTTAAGCAAACAAACAATATTTCCTTTAGTACATATAATGGTAAACAACTGCACATTAGACGAAAACACAACGACTTGGAATATTAGTTTAATAGCAATGGACGTTGTAGACTTGTCAAAGAACGCAACAACAAATATTTTTTTAGGTAACGACAACGAAATTGATGTTTTGAATACACAACACGCAGTATTAAACAGGGCGTATGAAATAATAAAACACGGAAGTTTAGCATACGATTTATTTCAAGTAGAAGGAACTGCAAATTTAGAACCATTTACAGAAAGGTTTGAAAATTATATGGCAGGTTGGACTATGACACTTGACATAGTAACACCCAATGAAATGACAATTTGTTAAGATGAAACAAAGCGAAGTACAAAAAGAACTTGAAAGGTTTCGTGATTACGTTATTAAAGAAGCACGAAAGAATTTAACACGTGATAAAAAGAACGTTTCTAAAGGACTTTATCAAAGTTTAAAGGGAAACGTAAAGGCAATGCCTAATTCGTTAAGTATGGACTTTGAAATGAACCAATACGGACAATTTCAAGACAAAGGAGTTAAGGGCGCAAACCCAAGTTTAGTAAAAAACGGAAAACAAAAAGCTCCGAATAGTCCATTTAGTTTTAAAAGTAAAATGCCACCTGTTGAACCTTTGAGTAAATGGGCGCAAAAAAAGAATATAAGATTTAGAAATGCAGACGGAACATTTGCAAAAGGCGGTTATAAGACTTTAGGTTTTTGGTTACAGAAAAGAATATTTGCACAAGGAATTAAACCAAGTTTATTTTTTACCAAACCATTTGAAAGCGCATTTAAAAGATTGCCGGATGAACTTATTGAAAAGTTTGGGTTGGACGCAATGAATTTATTTAAAGAAACACAATTTAAAAACGAAAAGAAATAATGGCTAATATATTTACACGGTCTCCGTATATAATTAGGATTGCAGAAAGTGGACAAAACGGCTCAAAGGTAGAATTGTTTATAAGCAACACAACAACATTTACAGGAACACCACAATACACTTTAAGTAAATTAATACCGGCTTCAAACAACATAGAAACACTTTACGACATTAGTTCTTACATACAAGAATACATAAGTCACGATGCTTGTTCTACAAGTGGCGATTCGCAAGTAGTTACACCGACTAATCAATATGCAAACGTAAGGGTTAAAAGATATAAATTAGTAGGTTCTACTTATTCTGCAACAGCCACAGATGCACAAGTTGACTATAAAGCGTTTAATGGTTACGGATATTACGAAGACAATGTTAACTTTGATTTAGGAGATTACGGATTAAATGGTTTTCCTAGTCACTATTATTTACCTACGCAATACGCAGGAAAAATACGAATAAATGTAGGTGCAAATTTTACGGTTCGTTACACAAATTTAGTAACAAACGTACAAACAACGTTAGTACTTGGAGCAACAGCAAATGTCTTTGATATTCCAAGAGTACGCACAGCAAACGTAAACGACGGTAATACTGTTGAAATACTTAACGCTTCTTCAGTTTCACAGGAAGCTTATACCTTTTTACCTATTGAAGAATGTAAATACACACCTGTTATAATTGACTTTGTAAATAGATATGGAGCTTGGCAACGAGAATTTTTTTTTAAAGCAAGTAACGACAATTTTAGCGTTGAAAACACGGAATACAATTTAATGCAAACATTTACTACAACTTCAGGAGTAACTACTTACAACGCTTTAGAAGGTCAAAGAGAAACATTTAACACTAACGGCAAAAAAAGTATTAAGGTTAACACAGGTTGGGTTTACGAAAATTGGAAGGATGTTTTAAAAGAAATAATGTTAAGTGAACGAATACTGATTAACGATAAACCTGCGAAGATTAATACTAAAAGCACGGAGTTGTTTAAGAGTATAAACACGAAACAAATAAATTATACTTTAGACTTTGAGTTTACATACGATGTTATTAATTCAGTTATTTAATGAAACGTCAAGTAGCAATATTTATAGAAACGGCTTTAGCACAAACCGAGTTAGAATTTTCACGTTTAGAATTATTTAACGATGAGAAGATAACCGTAAGTTCTACCATACAAAATATTTCGGATATAAGTAAAATATTTACAGACTATTCACAAGGTTTTACAATTCCTTGTTCACCGATTAATAACGCAATATTTCAACACTTTTACCAAAACGATGTTGATGCAACTATTGACTATCAAAATAGGTACAACGCTTATATAGAAGTTGACACAATTTTATTTAGACGTGGTAAAATTCAGCTCGAAAAGACAAACTTAAAAAACGGAAAACCTGATAGTTATTCAGTAACATTTTACGGAGCAGGAGTAAGTTTAAAAGACTTCTTTAACGAAGACAAATTAAGCCAATTAAATTATTCGACATTAGACCACAATTATACAAACCAAGAAGTTTACAACCGGGTAACAATAGACAGCACAGTAACAGATTACAACGTACGTTATCCATTAATAAGTTCAAATAGAGTTTGGCAGTTTAACGGAAGCGTTCCGCTACCGGACAACAACGTTCCTACTTGGTACGACAATTCTCCAAACAACGATAATAATATAAACCACGCTTCGGGTGAAATAGTTTACACAGAATTATTTCCTGCGGTTCGTGTTGCAAGTATTTTTGATTTAATTGAAAGTAAATACGGAATAACATTTAACGGAATATTTTTACAAAGTGACTTATTTAAAAAAGCATTTTTACTTTACAAAAACAAGGAAAGTTACCACTACACAAACAACCCTGTAGAATTAGATTTTACTTCTTCAAGTGGTGCTTTAGCAAGTGCGTTTAACACAACAACAAATAGTTTTACACGAATAGAATTAAACACCACAAACTTTGTTACACATCAATTAACTTTTCAAGTTGCTTCGTTAACTTCACCAATAGATTATTTTGTTGACTTGTATCGCAATGGTGTATTTTCTCACGCAGTAGGCGGAACAACAACAGGTGTAAGTGCTTCAATAAGTGTACAACAAAACGATGTTATAACATATAAAATAAGAAGTTACGCTGCAATAACAATTGGAATAAATTTTATTTATACAAGGACTGTGTTTGATTCAGGAGTAATAACAACACAATCAGGCACGGCAGCTTCAACAGCAACAACAACTTCGTTTACTGATTTAGCAGGTTTAGCACCGGATATGAAGATTAGTGATTTTATAACAGGAATATGCAAAGAATTTAATTTAACTGTTTACTCAAACACGAAGAACGTATTTACTTTTGAACCTATACAATATTGGTATTCTAAAGGAGATGTTGTTGACATAACGAAATACACCGATATAACAAGCATTGAAATTGAACGAATGAAGTTGTACAAGTCCGTTGAGTTTAAATACCAAGATAGCGAATGTATGCTTAATAAATACTTTTTAGAAAGTCCATTAAACGCAGACGCACACGGCTACGGAAACACGAAAATAGGTTGGAACTATGACGGTGGCGAATACAAAATAGAAAGTCCATTTGAAAACTTACTATTTAATAATTTCGGAAACAATTTACAAGTAGGTTACTGCCTAAACAAAGAACTTGCGCCTTACATACCGAAACCTGTTTTGTTGTATATGAATAGAATAAAATCTTTAACAGGTGGTGACAAAATACATTGGAACGGACAAGCATCAACAGACGTTTACATTCCATTTGGACAAGATAGCGAAATACTATTTGAAACAGGTTTAATTCCTTTGACGTTAAACTTTGGTGAAGAAATATCAAGCTTTTATTTAGAAAACAACCCAAACACGATATACGCTTTATATTACAGAGATTATTTAGTTAACCTATACAACCCAAAAAACCGATTAGTAAAAGTTAAAACAATACTTCCTGTTTCTTTACTTACAAGTTTACAATTAAATGACCGCCTTATAATAAGAGACAAACGTTATATGATTAATGAAATGCAAAGCGACTTGACTACAGGTGATGTAAGTTTTACTTTAATTAGTGACTTCGCACAAGTTAACCCAATTAAATTAGTTGACACACCTACAGGAACAGAAAACACCTTACGATTTGCAATTTTATTTCCAAATGGTTCAGACACAGTAGACATTACAAAAAGTGCAAATGCAAGTAACGTTACTTTGTCAAACGCAAAATTTACAAGTGAAGGTTATTTAGATGTAACCGTACCAATTAATGTAGCAAGAGTAATTACTTTAACATTAACTTCTAACACCAAAAACAAGGACACAACTTACATTATAATAAACCAAGTATGATAAACAAAATAATAGAAATGCTTTTATTAAGTGATTTTTACGGAGAAAGTGAAAACATAGACATAGCAAAGGGTAAATATAAATTTACAACAAGCATAAAAGAACAATGGAAACAAGCACAACGCAAAAGGTTAATAGAAAAAAAACTAAAGAATAATGGCTGAAAAAAAAGTAATTGAATTAGAAGTAAGTTCTAATTTAGGCAATTTAAAACAACAACTTAAACAAGCACAAGTTGAAGTTCAAACGTTGGCGGAAAAGTTCGGAGCAACTTCAGCACAAGCAGTTGAAGCCGCAAAGAAAGCAGCTATTCTTAAAGACAAAATTGGCGATGCAAAAGCGTTGACTGATGCGTTTAACCCTGATGCAAAGTTTAAAGCGTTGAGCGGTGCGTTAACAGGTGTTGCAGGTGGCTTTTCAGTTGTTACCGGTGCATTAGGAGCGTTTGGAAAACAAAACGAAGACGTAGAAAAAGCATTGTTAAAAGTTCAAAGTGCAATGGCATTGGCTTCAGGCGCACAAGCAATTGGTGAAAGCATAGATAGTTTTAAACAACTTGGAGCGGTATTAAAAGCAAATACTATTGTTCAAAGAATAATGACGGCAGCACAAGCCGTTTACAACGCAGTTATGGCTGCTAATCCGGCAGCTGCAATTGTTCTTACTATCACGGCTTTAATAGCGGCAGGTTACGCTTTGGTAAAAATGTTTCAAGCAAGTACAGAAGCAACGGCAAAAAACGAATCAGCAGTTAAAAAAAATGATGCTGCTTTAAAGCAACAAATAAAATCAAGTGAACGTGCAAGTGAAGCATTAAAAACAAAGAACGGACACGAATACGAAATGGCAAAAGCTTCCGGTGCAAGTACAAAAGCATTAAGAGCGTTGGCGTTAAAACACGCAGAAGAAGAAGTTGCACTTAACAAAGCAAGTTTAGCAACGGCAAAAAATACATACGAGAAAAACAAGAATACTTTAGCAAATTTAATTAATTCAGATGCAAGTGATGAGTTAATCGAAAAGCAAAGAGAAATAACAATTGAATCAAGAAAAGCGTCCGCAGAAGAACGTAAAGATTTAGAAGAAGCCGAAAAAAATAAAAAAGATATTATAAGAAAAAACGCAGTTGAAGTTCAACAGGAAATCACGGACAAAAACACGAAGTTAAAAGAATCAAACAAAACGCATAACGATGCAATTAAACAACAAAACGAAGAAGCGGCTAAAGTTGAATTAGAACGTATTAAAACTTTAAAAGAAAGCATAAATACATTAAAAGAAGAAATAAGAGTTAGTAATTTAACAGACGAAGAAAAAGAAGTTGATGCAATAAACAAAAAATACACAAGATTAATTGAAGAAGGCAAAAAAGCCAAGATTGATGTTTCAACATTAGAAGAAGAAAAGCGTTTAAGTTTAGCAGCAATAACAAAAAAATATGACGATGCAGACGCAAGTACAAGATTAACAAATTCTCAAACTGTTATTTCTGAAATGGTAACCGCAGGAACTAAAAGACTTGAAGGAGAAAAAGCAATATCCGAAAAATCAATAGAAATAGCAAAAGAAGAAAAAGAAAAAAAAGCCGCCATCTTACAACAACAATTAACTTTAGTTAAAGATAGTTTTCAAGCTTTTGCGGACGTAGCTACTTTGTTTGCAGGTAAAAACAAGAAGGCAATGAAAACGGCTTTTGTTATTCAAAAAGCATCTAACATAGCGCAAACAACAATAGACACTTATACTTCAGCAATGTCGGCTTACAAATCCGCTTTAGCAGTTCCTGTAATTGGTATAGGTTTAGCACCAATAGCAGCAGCAGGAGCAGTAGCAGTTGGACTTTCAAATATTAGAAAAATAGCATCACAACAATTTGAAGGTGGCGGAACACCAAGCGCAGATACAGGTGGCACAGCTCCAACAATGTCAGCACCACAATTTAACGTAGTTGGACAAAGTGGGGTTAATCAACTTGCAAGTTTAGGACAACAACCAATACAAGCCTATGTTGTTTCGGGTCAAGTAACATCACAACAATCACTTGATAGAAATAGATTAGCAAACGCAACTTTAGGCGGCTAAAAAATACAACAAACAAACAATAATTTAATTAATATATTATGTATAGAATAGTTGAATTAATAATTGACGAAAAAGACGAAACAAGCGGAATAGACGCAGTTTCAGTTGTTGAAAGTCCTGCAATCGAAAGCGACTTTATAGCACTAAAAAAACACGAAATAGAGTTAAAAGAAGTTGATGCTGAAAAGCGTATTTTAATGGGAGCGGCTTTAATTCCTAACAAACAAATTTACCGCAAGAACGACAAGAACGAAGAATACTATATTTACTTTTCTGAAGAAACTGTAAGAAAAGCAAGTGAATTGTTTTTTATGAACAGCAACCAAAACAACGCAACTTTAGAACATAAACAAAAGTTAGAAGGAATGAGTGTTGTCGAAAGTTGGATTACAGAAGGAAAAAACGACAAAAGTATGAACTACGGTTTTAACTTTCCAAAAGGTACTTGGGTAATTTCTATGAAAGTAAACAACGATGAAATTTGGAACAAAGTAAAATTAGGCGAAGTAAAAGGATTTTCTATTGAAGGTTATTTTGCCGACAAATACGAAATGAGTTTAATTAACGAAGATGAAATTTTAATAGATAAAATAAAACAAATAATAACGGAAAATGAAAACAACTAAAGAATTAATTATTGCAGACATTACTGCAAAGGTAGAAGCAAAATTAGCAAGTCAAAAAGTTGAATTAGGTTCTATTGATGTATTAAAAACTGATGCTATTGCATATAACAAATTATTTGATTCTTATAATAATGATTTTAAATCTTTGCAAAGTCAAGTTAAGAATTTATCAAATGAATTTATTAAAGTAAAAGATTTATATATGTCTTGGTTTGGAAGGTATAATAAAACTGAAGACCAAGCAAATGAATTAGGAATTAAATTGCCAAGTGACATTATAAAACTTGAAAAAGATGCTATCGATAAAAGCAACGAAGCAAGAGATATGGGAAATAAATTAGCAAAATTACTATAATAATTTTAGCAAGTGGCGAAGCAAACTAACGTTAAAGTTCATCTTAAAAAACCGAAAGTTAAACGTGCAGGAGTACACGCAAAAACACGAAATAGCAAATTAAAGTCAAGTAAAAATTATACAAAAACTTATACACGACAAGGACGATGAGTAAAAAAATAACAAAACAAGTAGCACAAGCTAAAACAAGTCCTAAAGGCGGACAACGTGGTTGCCTATGTAAAGACAATAAAACCTACTCAATAAAATGTTGTGACGGTAGTCTACAAGCACAAGGAATAGGCGCAGTTTAAAATTGAAAATACAACAAATAATAAACAATTAAATTATACATATATGAACACACTACAAAACGTTTACAACAAGTTATCCGACAAAACGGAGTTAGCAAAACACGAAGTTGAGTTAGGATTATTAGATGCTTTAAAAAAAGATTCCGACAAAGTAACAACTCAAATAGGTTTTATTAATAAAGATATTTCAGAAGTAAAAAAAGCAATTACTTTAATTGGAATGATTAAAGTAGATTTGCCGTCAACTGATAAACTAGCAAATGATTTATTAAACGCAGTAATTACTTTTGAAAATAAAGCCCGTGATTTAGGTATTGATGTTCCCAAAGAAGTTTTTAATTATGGTAATGTAGCAAGAGAACTTATTAAATCAAATAATGAATTAAAAAAATATATTACTCAATTTTAATTAAACAAAACACGAAATATGAAAACAAGCGTAATTAATCAAATCAAAACACTTTTAGGAATGGAAGTGAAATTGGAAACAATGAAGTTAATAGACGGCATCACTATTTTTGAAGCGGATGCTTTTGAAACTGACAAAGAAGTTTTTATTGTAACTGAAGACGAACAAAAAATACCTGTTCCAATCGGAGAATATGAGTTAGAAGACGGACGTATTTTAGTAGTTGAAGTTGAAGGTATTATTTTAGAAATAAAAGAAGTTGCAACTGAAGAAGAAGTTGTTGAAGAAGCACCGGAAGTAGAAGTTGAAGTAGAAGCAACAACAACACCAACAGCAAAGAAGACAATTGAAAGCGTAGTTAAAGAAACGTTCTTTGCAGAAATAGAAAAATTAACACAAGAAAATATAGAGTTAAAAGCACAAATCGAATTACTATCGAAAGTTGAAGAAGTTGCAACAGAAGCAACCGAACTTACCGAAGTAAAACCTATTGCATTTAACCCTGAAAACACGAATGAAATTGAACACTTCCAATACGCAAGTAAAAGACCACGTTCAATTATGGATTCAATTATAGAAAAAATAAACAATTAGTATTAACAATTTAAAAACTTAACAAAATGCCATTTGGTTCAAATCCCGTAATTACTACAACTTACGCAGGTGAGTTTGCAGGTAAGTATTTAGCAGCAGCTTTATTGTCTGCACCAACATTAGAGCAAGGCGGAGTATCTATACTTCCAAACGTTGCTTACAAACAAGTTATGCAAAAAGTCGCTACAGGTGACATCGTAGCAAACGCAACTTGTGATTTCACAGCTTCAGGAACGGTAACACTAACTGAAAGAGTATTAACAACAGAAGAATTTCAAGTAAACATCCAACTTTGTAAAACAGACTTGGCTCAATCTTGGCAGTCAGCAAGTATGGGTTATTCAGCGTTCAAAACGTTGCCTAAAACTTTTGCAGATTTCTTAATTGCACACGTAGCAGCTAAAGTTGCAGCTAAAATTGAAACTACAATTTGGAACGGAACAAACGCAACAGCAGGAGAATTTGCAGGATTTAAAACTTTGATGTTAGCAGACGCAGACGTTATTGACGTTTCTTCTCCATTAACAACAACTTTAGACGCAACAACAGTAATTGGCGAAATCGGTAGAACAGTAGATTTAATCCCCGCTTCACTCTATGGACAGGAAGGATTAAGAATTTATGTATCTCAAAAGATAGCTAAATTGTACGTTCGTGCATTAGGTGGTTTTGGTGCTTCAGGTTTAGGAGCAAACGGAACAAACACACAAGGAACACAATGGTACACAAACGGAAGTTTATCTTACGACGGTATTCCAATTTTTATGGCTAACGGACTTGGTGCAAACAATATGATTGCAACAACAGTTGATAACCTTTATTTTGGTTGCGGTCTTTTAAATGACAATTCACTTGTGAAAACTATTGATATGTCGGATATTGACGGTTCACAAAATGTACGTGTAATTTTACGTTACAACGCAGGTATTCAATACGGTATCGGTTCAGACGTAGTACTTTACGGAGTATAATATTAAATAAAAAGCGTAGGCAACTGCGCTTTATTTTATTCACATAAAAACAAAACGAAATGGCTTGTGCAACAATAACACACGGACGAGTAGAAGACTGTACCACAGGAGTGGGTGGATTAAAAGCCATCTATGTAATTAATAACGGTCTTATAACAGGCGTAACTTACGGAGCAACTGATTTATCAGACCAAATAACAGCAATAGCACTTACACCTGCAACATCAACTATTTATAAATTTGATTTAAAAGGTGCTAATACATTTGAGCAAACAATAACAAGTTCAAGAGAAAACGGAACAACATTTGTTGAGCAAACTTTAAGTTTTACACTTAAAGGTTTAGACGCAGTTACTACAAAACAAATGAAACTTCTTGCTTTTGGAAGACCAAATGTTTTAGTACAAACTAATTCAAATAAATTCTTTTTAGCAGGTTTAGAAAACGGTATGGATGTAACTACAGGCGTACTTACAAACGGAAATGCGTATGGTGATTTTAACGGATATACAATGACTTTGGTTGCGATGGAGCAAATTCCTGCAAACCACGTAAATATTGCTTCACCTTATGGAAATGCTGCAATTTCAACAGTAGTAGGACCTGCTTGTGTAATTCAAAGTAATTAAAACTTAAAAAATTATTTTTAAAGCCATTCTTATTGAGTGGCTTTTTTTTTGTCTTAAAAAAAGAACAAAAACACGAATATTTAATTATAACTATATGATAGTATTAACACCTTCTACAAGTCCGCAGACGTTTAGTTTTATTCCAAGAGACAATACCTTTAATGTTTTAGAACTAACGGACGAACAAACAAACGTAACAACACCTGTAGCGATTACTTCAAGCACAACAGGAGACTATATAAACACGATTACAGCAACCTTTGGTTTAGTAGAAGGACATTTTTACAATTTAGTTTTAAGAGTAGGTACAACCATTATATATAAAGACCGAGTATTTTGCACGGCACAAAGTTTAGTTACGTTTTCGGTTAACAATAACCAATACGTTTCTAATTCAACAACAAATGATTTTATAGTATATGAATAATTTACACGTTTTAAATTTGTCGGCTTATACGTCACCTGTAGTATCGGAAACAAACCGAGAAAATTGGGTTGACTTTTTAACTGAAGACGGAGACCAATACTTTCAATTCTTAATTGAGAGATATAGCAATTCAACAACGAATAACGCTATTATAAACAACGTAGCACGATTAATTTACGGAAAAGGTTTAAGTGCATTAGACGCTAATAAAAAGCCAAATGAGTACGCACAAATGATGTCTTTATTTCACAAAGAAGACGTACGCAAAATGGTTCTTGATAGAAAAATGTTTGGGCAATTTGCTATTCAAGTACATTATAACGACAAGCACGACAAAATATTAAAAGCATATCATATTCCTGTTAATCTTTTACGAGCTGAAAAATGCGATAAAGACGGACAAATAACAGGTTATTACTACTCGGATAATTGGGACGATACTAAAAAGTTTGCGCCAATTAGATTTAACGCTTTTGGTTATGGCAAAGAAAAAATAGAAATATTATTTTCTAAACCTTATTCGGTTGGAATGAAATATTATTCCTACAGCGACTATGCGGGTTGTCTTCCATATTGTCTTTTAGAAGAAGAAATTGCAGACTATTTAATTAACGAAGTTCAAAACGGATTTAGTGGTACTAAAGTTGTAAATTTCAATAACGGAGTTCCAACAGACGAACAACAAAGTATAATTTCAAACAAGGTACTTGACAAGTTAACAGGAAGTCGTGGACAAAAAGTAATTGTAGCTTTTAACAACAACGCTGAAAGTAAAACTACAGTTGAAGATATTCCGTTAAACGATGCTCCTGAACACTACACATATTTAAGCGAAGAATGTTTACGCAAAATTATGTTAGGACACAACGTTACTTCACCTTTATTATTTGGAGTTGCTTCAACAAATGGTTTTAGTTCAAACGCAGAAGAATTAAAAAATTCAAGCATACTTTTTGACAATATGGTTATAAGACCGTTCCAAGAAGAATTATTAGACGCTTTTGATAGCATATTAGCGTTTAACGGAGTTGCTTTAAAGTTATTCTTTAAGACTTTACAACCTTTAGAATTTACGGACTTGGAAAACACGCAGAACGAAGAACAAGTTGCAGAAGAAACAGGCACAGAATTAAGCGCACACACAAACCCGTTAATTGATTTAGGCGAATATCCGCAAGACAATTGGTTATTAATAGATGAAAAACAAGTTGACTACGAAAATGACGATAAAGAAAACGAACTATTGAGCAAAGAACCTACACAAAGTTTATTAAGCAAGATAGTTAACTTGGTTTCTACAGGTGACGCAAGACCAAACATAACAAGTAAGCAAGACAAAACTATTGACGGAGTAAAGTTTGTTGTTCGTTATAAATACGAAGGAGAAACAACAGATAACAGACGTGAGTTTTGTACACAAATGGTTTTAGCAAACAAGATTTATAGAAAAGAAGATATTTTAAATATGAGTACACAAGTTGTTAACGCAGGTTGGGGGCCTAAAGGAACAGACTATTATTCTATTTGGTTATATAAGGGCGGTGGAAATTGTCACCACAGGTGGAATAAACAAGTTTATGCAGTATTTGAAGGAACAGGATTAAACATAACCGCAAACACTAAAAAATTAGCACAAGCAAAAGCCGCTAAATTTGGTTATGTAGTTACTAATCCAAGTTTAGTTGCAACACGTCCAATAGACATACCAAACACACACGGTTTTTTACCTTCTAACAAACGTTTTCAATAATGGCAGAAGCACTTTTAGTTACACGACAAGACCTTGTAAAATTTACTTCGTTAAACGGAAACGTAGATACGGACAATTTTATACAATATATAAAGATTGCACAAGATACAGACTTGCAAAATTTCACGGGTACGAAGCTTCTAAACAAGATAAAAGCGGACATAGTAGCAAATACATTAAGCGGAAATTATTTAACGCTTACAACGACTTATTTAAAGCCAATGTTAATTCATTTGGCAATGAAATATTATTTACCGTTTGCAGCTTACACAATTTCAAACAAAGGAGTTTACAAACACAATTCTGAAAATAGCACAAGCGTAGAAAAAAGCGAAATAGATTTCTTAATTGAAAAGGAAACGCAAATAGCACAACACTACACACAACGTTTTATTGACTACATAAGCAACAACAATAATTTGTTTCCTGAATACAACACGAATTCCAATAGTGATATGTTTCCGGATACAAACAATAATTATACAGGGTGGTACATTTAAAGACATACAAACCAAAAGAAGTCAATATTGTAAAGTTAAAGACTTACTTAAAAAAATTAGAAAATGGCAAATAGTAATGGTTGGGGCGATGGTGCTTCAAATAACAATATAGGTTGGGGACAAGGAGCAATAAACACAATTGGTTGGGGAAAATCACATTTAGTATCTTATGCCGGTTTAACTGATATTGTAGGTTCACCAATTCCTTCTTTAGTAAGTGCATTTGAATTAAGAGTTGTTACGGATGGCGGAACAATGGAAGCCAATTCTTGCTTAAACACGGAATTAACAAATTTAAATAGTATAATATGAGTTTATTAGACGATGCAAGTTTAATTGTAACACCTAACGGATATAAAGCAAGTAAATTATATAGCGTAAAACCTACCGATGCAAGTGGCGATATGGTTGTTTCAAGGGCAACAACTGCTACAAGGGTAAATAGTGCAGGGCTTATTGAGAGTGTTGCAATCAATGTTCCACGTTTAGATTATACATTAGGTAGCTGTCCAAGTATATTGGTTGAACCTGCAAGGACTAATTTAGTATTATATAGTGAGCAGTTTGACAATGCAAGTTGGGGAAAAAACGCTACAACAGTAACTGCTAATACAACAACTTCACCTGATGGAACAACAACTGCTGATACTGTTACAGGAATTGGTGTTTCAGCGGCTCGTTTAATACAAAGCAATAGTATATCTTTTACAACAGCAACATCTTACTCTTTAAGTGTGTTTGCTAAAAAAGGTACAAATGATTTTATTCAGTTATTTGTGCCACTTGGTATTGGTGGAATGTTTGCTAATTTTAATATAAATACAGGAGTTGTAGGTACTTTAGGAACAGTATCAGGAACTACTCCTACATCATCTATTATAAACTATGGGAATGGTTGGTATAGATGTACAATTAATTTTACTGCAACTACTACAAATTCAACTGTAACATCTATTGGTATAGTTACTTCAGCTTCTGCAATAAGGTCTGAAACAAATACATTAACAACTTCAATAATTTTATGGGGAGCGCAAGTAGAAGTAGGCTCAAACGCAACATCATACATCCCTACAACAACTTTAGTAGCAGGAACAACTCGTAATGCTGATGTGATTAGTAAGACAGGTGTAAGTAGTTTGATAGGGCAGACTGAAGGAACAATATTTTGGGATGTTGAAGATTTGATAGGAACAACATCAACAGGAAACCAAGATTTTGGAATTAAAAAGGTTAGTCCTACTAATTTGATTTGTTTAACAACAAATACTCCTGCCAATCCATTTAGAATTTCAGTAATTTCAGCTGCTGCGGGGACATTAATTAATTATTCTGCAAATATAACAAGTGCAAAGGCTTGTGTAAAATACGGAACTTTTGGAGCAAAATTATTTCTTAATGGAAATCCTACACCCGTTGCAACAAGTGTTGTAAATCCAAATTTTTCATTTGATAATATTCTATTGAGTGGTGAAAGGATTTCTTATAAAACAAATAGTTTTATGCTTTGGACAACTGCTTTAACTGATGAACAATGTAAAGACCTAACAACTTAATAATATGATAGGAATTTATAAAATTACTTCTCCTTCCAATAGAATATATATAGGACAATCCATAAGATTAGAAGAAAGATTATTAGAATATACAAAACAAAAAAATTGTGATAGACAACCAAAATTATTTAATTCTTTTATAAAATATGGTATAGAAAATCATAAAATTGAAATAATAGAAGAATGTACTATTGTAGAATTAAATTGTCGTGAAAGATATTGGCAAGATTTTTATAGTGTTATTTTAAATGGACTTAATTGTATATTAACTAAAACAACAGATAAAAAAGCAATTTTTTCTATATCTGTTAGGGAAAAAATGAGTGTTGCTAGAAAAGGTAAAAAACAAAGTGATGAACATATAAATAAAAGAGTTAATTCAAAAAAAGGTTATATTCATTCAGATGAAACAAAAAATAAAATATCTTTAAAACAAAGCAAAATATTGTTAGATTTAAATACAGGTATATTTTATGACAGCATATTAATTGCTAGTAAAACTTTTAATATAAATTTAAGCACATTAAAAGGTATGTTATCAGGAAGGTTTAAAAATAAAACAAACTTAATTTATGCATAATGAGATATCAAATCTACAAACTCAAATACACAACTAAAGTTGATGCGGAAAAAGACCTTAAAGAAAAGGGTGTTTATGTAGAAACTAATGAAGGTCTAACATATGCTGAAGGTATTCACGCAGTAGTTGAAATTGGTAAGATTATCACTACTGATGGTACTTATGACGAAGAAAGAAATCAACTTACTGCTCCTATCTATGCTGATGGCTACCATTACGATGTGATGTGTGAGCAGGACATTGACTTTGGAAGTAACTCAATAGAAGTAAACAACCCAAAACACGGATTTTTAGGACATAATTAAGATATGAAAACAAATATTTTAGCAAGTTTATATTTCGTGTTTGGCTACATTACTTCGTTTTCTTTAATGTTTCAAGGAACTGAACTTTACATTAATTTAGCCGGAATCACTTTATTTTTTTATTTAACTTTCAGTTTAACAGAAGCGCTTGAAAATTTAGGATTATGAAACTACAACTTTATTTATTACTTTATTCAATTAAAAATTCAGCGTTGAAATTACTATCTATTTGCTTTTCTTTTTTCTTACCAATTTCGGGAATACTTGGACTTTTATTTGCATTGATTTTAGCAGATACGGCAACGGGTATTTGGAAAGCAAAACACCAAAAACAAGAAATAACTTCACGCAAACTTTCGGCAATAGTATCTAAATTACTTTTATACGAATTAACAGTTATAATGTTTTACCTTATAGACTTTTATATTTTAAACGACATAATTTTAACGTTCTTTTCCGTTCCTTTAATGCTTACAAAAGTTTTAGCGTTGGTACTTGCTTCAATTGAAGTTATGAGTATAAACGAAAATTACAAAGTTGTTAAAGGAATAGATTTATGGCAGTCGGCAAAGTTATTGTTTGCACGAGCAAAAGAAGTTAAAGACAACCTTAATAAACTGAAATGAATTTATCTAAACACGTTACTTTAGCAGAATTTCAAGATTCAGCGACTGCAACAACACACGGAATAAACAACCAAATGAATGAGTCGCAAATTGAAAGCGCAAAAGTTTTGTGTGAAAAGGTGTTTGAACCTTTAAGAATTCACCTAAACACACCCATTAAAATTAGTTCGGGGTTTCGTTCAGTACAATTGAATAAAATGATTAAGGGGAGTTTATCAAGCCAACATTGTAAAGGTGAAGCAATGGACTTGCAAATCGGTTCTAAAGGGTTTAATTTTATAAAAGACAAGTTAGACTTTGACCAACTTATTTGGGAGTTTGGAAACGATGAAAATCCTTCGTGGGTTCACGTTAGTTATAGTTCTAAAAATCGTAAACAAGTATTAAAAGCAACCAAAAAAAATGGGAAAACTATTTATAGTAATTATTAGCATTTTACTTTATTCGTGTTCGGCTCAATTTCACTTGAACAAAGCAATAAAGAAAGGTTATAAGTGCGAAGAAACAAGCGACACAATTCGTATAATGTCGGTAGATTCCGTTCCTATTATTATAAATGATACAATAGTGTGGGAGAAATTCATCACTACCAAAGACACCATTGTGCAATTCAAAACGCAGTATGTTCCTAAAACACGAATAGAATTAAAGCGAGAATATAAACTTAAGATAAAAACTATTTACAAAGATAGGATAGTAGAAAAAGCACAAGCAAAAGCAGAAGGTAAAAAAAACCGACCTAAAGGAAATTTAAACCTTCTTTTTGTAGGTGTTGGAATAGGTTTATTACTTTCGTACCTGTGGAAGTTCGCAAAACAATCAATAATCTAAATTTTTATGGCAAATAACAACGCAAGGTTTCGACTTAAACAGGACGAAATCCAAATGCTTATGCAGTACAGGGGAATAAAAAATGCAACAGATGAAGCCGGAGTTGACGACAAAGACGTTAAACACGGTTGGCTAAAAACTAAACAAGCAAGTTTATTTTTTAAAAATCCTAATTTTAAATCTGAAGAACTAAACGCTATTCAACAAATAAAAGACGAATGTATAAAAGAAGTAAAGTTATACGCACCTAAATATACTGATGCAGTAATAAAATACGACATTGAAACGGACGGACATTTACTTGTAATTGATATTGCAGACCTACATATCGGAAAATTAGCAACAGCATTTGAAACAGGCGAAGAATATAATTCACAGATTGCTGTTAAACGTGCAAAAGACGGACTACAAGGCATTTTAAACAAAGCTAAAGGGTTTTATATTGACAAAGTATTATTTGTTGCAGGAAACGATATTTTACACACCGACAACAACAAGCGAACCACAAATGCAGGAACACCACAAGACACGGATGGAATGTGGTACGATAATTTTTTAATGGCAAAGAACCTGTACATTGATTTGTTAGAACAATTAATGATTTTTGCAGACGTTGAAGTGGTGTATAATCCTTCAAACCACGATTTAACGCACGGTTTCTTTTTAATGCAGTTAATAGAAGCACACTTTAGTAATTCAAGTATTCGTTTTAACGTAGATTTAAAACACCGAAAAGCATTTAGGTACGGAAGTAACTTGATAGGAACGACACACGGTGACGGAGCAAAAATAGAAAACTTACCTTTATTACTTGCAACGGAGTTTCCTATACTTTGGAGCAAAACAAAACATCGTTATATTTATTCGCACCACGTACATCACAAAACAAGCAAAGATTTTATAGGAGTAACATTTGAAACATTACGCAGTCCTTCAGGTTCAGACAGTTGGCATCACAAAAACGGATATACAGGGGTTCCAAAAGCGGTTGAAGGTTACATACATCACAAAGAATTTGGACAAATAGCACGATTAACACATATATTTAGTGTTTTATTTCTTTTTTCTTTGTATTTATAATTTGTTTAAACTATATTTGTCATTCATAGTTAAAAAGAAAAACAGTTATAA
>Ga0208975_1000310_pt1 | contig 24886 bp, 30 predicted proteins | sample GreLakmeER78MSRF_FD_187700 | JGI IMG/M metagenome (GOLD analysis project Ga0208975, IMG submission 187700) | Freshwater lentic microbial communities from great Laurentian Lakes, MI, USA - Great Lakes metaG ER78MSRF (SPAdes) | ecosystem: Environmental > Aquatic > Freshwater > Lake | place: Great... | reverse complement strand
GGGAAGGACTATAGCGGGCTGGGGAATAACTGGACCCCGAATAATTTTAGTGTTGTGGGAGGGCCAAGCACAGTAACAATACCTGCCTCTAACGCTCCCCCAACCGTTGATTATCTAGTTGTTGCAGGAGGAGGTGGCGGCAGCAGCGGCCTTGGAGGCGGCGGAGGCGCTGGGGGTCTGCGATCAACAGTAACTGCAACTGGCGGAGGTGGATCACTAGAGTCGCCTCTAGCAGTCACTGCTGGTCTTCAATACACAGTTAATGTTGGCGCTGGTGGGTCTGGTGGAACTGATACCAGCGTCGCAACCAATGGGGGCGATTCCGTATTTGCTTCTATAACAAGCATTGGTGGAGGCAGAGGAGGCAGTAATTATCCTGTTGCTTATGAGGCAGGTAATGGTGGATCCGGTGGAGGTGCGCGTAATAACGGCGCCGGTACTGCGCCTGCTGGTACTGGTACTGCTAATCAAGGTTTTGCAGGTGGCACTGCGGTATCCGGGAGTAGTGGCAATAGACCTACTGGTGGTGGTGGCGGTGCTGGCGCTGTTGGCGCAAATGGAACTAGTGGCGCGTCTGGTAACGGTGGCGCGGGTGTTGCCGTTGCCATTACTGGGTCTTCTGTAACTTATGCAGGCGGTGGCGGCGGCGGTTCTTCTGGCGCAGTAACCGCTGGTTCTGGTGGTGCGGGCGGCGGTGGCGCTGGATCAGCCGGAGCAACCGGAGCCAGTGGCACTGCAAATACTGGCGGCGGTGGCGGCGGATCTGATTCTGCACCAGGAGTGGGCGGCAGCGGCGGCTCCGGCATTGTCATTATCCGCTACGCCAATACTTATGCAGACCTAACTGTTGGCGGTGGTCTTACTTATACATACGCCAATACCGGCGGATATAAGATTTATTCTTTTACTGCCAGTACTACTGCGGCACAATCTGCTGGCAACGACAGCCTCGTAGACTCCCCCACTAATTACGGGACCGACACCGGCGTGGGCGGCGAGGTGAGAGGGAATTATGCGACGTTAAATCCGCTTGATCCGGCAGGAGGTTACCCTTTAACGCTTGCCAACGGAAACCTCGAAACTACTGCCCCGTCTAGCCAGTGGCGCTGGAGGCGTGCAACTTGGGCTTTGACATCAGGTAAATGGTATTGGGAACACACGGTAGGTTCAGGAAATTATTTTTCAGGCGTTGTTACACCCTCATGGGACCTGTATGTTACGTCTTATACCGGCATGTATGGGCGTCAATCAACAGATAAATACAATAACGGAACAACTACATCTCCGTTTTCTTCGACTACAGGCGGTGATATTCTTATGTACGCTTTGGACGTAGATTCCGGCAACATGTGGGTCGGCAAAAATGGCACTTGGAACGGCTCCGGTGATCCTGGTGCGGGTACTAATCCTGATTGGACTGGTGTACCCATTGGCGTATCACCGTTTGCAGGCGCTTATCAAGTAACAAACATTTTGAATTTTGGTCAGCGGGCTTTTGCCTACACCAACAACAGAACTGGCTTCAAAGCACTCTGCACACAGAACCTGCCCAGTCCGCTAGTCACGAAGTCTAATACGGTGTTTGATGTAGTTACTAGAGCGGGCGGAGGTACAACTCAAACCTTTGCAACTTTAAGACCCGGCTTAGTTTGGGAAAAACGCAGGGACTCATCAAGCAACCATTATTTGTTTGATGTAAACCGAGGTAACGATAAATATTTAAGCAGCAATTTAACCTCAGCAGAAGCTACGTCAGCAGGAGCCTTTACCTTTAATACCAACAGCTACATTGTTTCTAGTGGCTTTGATTGGCCTGGAGGAGCAACGGTTGTGGATTGGGTATGGGACGCAGGCACCTCAACCGTATCCAACACACAAGGCAGCATCACTGGTGGGGCCCAGGTTAGAGCTAACCCCAGCGCGGGGTTTAGCGTGGCAACCTGGACGGGAGACGGCATTAGCACAGCAACCGTGGGCCACGGATTAGGAGTTTCGCCTTCATTGATTATTACAAAATCACGTAGTAACAGCTCCAACTGGGGAGTTTATCACAGCAGCATAGGTTCTACGCAGTATTTGCTTCTTAACTCAACAAGTGCAGCGCAAACAAGTAGTTCTCCTTGGAACAATACCGCCCCAACGAGCACTGTTTATTCCATTGGCGATGCATCATTTTCAAACGTATCTGGATATACATATGTAGGTTATGCCTTTGCCCCAGTAGTCGGGTACTCTAATTTCGGTAGCTACACCGGTAACGGCAGCACCGATGGGCCGTTTGTGTATACCGGGTTCAGAAGTAGGTGGGTGATGATTAAGCGATCCGACAGCGCTAGCTCTTCTTATGGCTGGTTCATTCTTGATACAGCACGCAACACCTATAACGTGATGAATACTTGGCTTGCTGCTGACAGTGCTACTTCCGAGGGAGCAGATGTTATTTGTGACACACTTTCTAACGGATTTAAAATAAGAACAACTGCTGGAAATATAAACACAAATGCGGGCACCTTTATCTACGCAGCCTTCGCCGAAGCGCCATTTAATTACTCAAGAGCGCGGTAGCCTCGTAGGGGACACGGATACGATGCTGGGGCAATGACACGTTTCTTCTCTGACCTTACCAAAAGCATCAGCGAAAAACGCCGCGAACAAATCGAACGTCGCAAAGCCGAGATTCGGCAACGATTTTCTTCCGAAACCATCCATCGCCTTGCCGATAACAAACTTTACAAACTCACAGTCGATGGCTGGGTCGAGGTCCAGCCCAGACTCGATTCAGACAGGGCTTGACACAAAAGTTTAGAGCGCCCCACTTCTAACCCCGTGGAAATCGACGGGTTTGCTATTCGCAAATAGCGGGCGGGCTAGGCTATTGTTCACCAAGATGTACAGTAATCGGCGCAGTGTTCAACTTGCTGAACCATTTCCGTGACGCCACGAAAAAGGTCTGGTAGGCGCTTTTTCATGGATTCACAAATTTGCAAAATCGTGACAAAGTCTTGAGGTCACAGCGTTGTTGCGTCCTCTGGTAGCGACATTTGCTCGTATATAGGAACGTGCTCGTAAATTTACAAACGTGCTCGTAACCATTTTGTTGGCGTCACCAATATGGTCCGCGCCTTCTCCATCGCTTGCAAAGGGCTTCACCCAGTGGTATGGTGCCCTTGGAACCACCGAGGAATCCTAGGTAGTTCAGACGTACTGAGTAGTTCCCCGCACACTAATCACATGACTGACCTTTCAATCACCCCACCGCCTGAGTTAGTGCTGAATTCCCAACCAATGACTACCCCACTTAGCCCTGCTGCGCAGGCAGTGCTGGATGCTGCTAATAGCGCTAGCTCTTATGGCCCAGATGACTGCCTGAATGATGCTCGACAGATTGCCGCCGCCGCCCTCCGCGCTCTTGCCCATAACGTCTATAGCGACGAGATTGTAACTTGTGGTGGGAGTTCCTATGCTTTAGTCATTGAGCAAGATGACATCCTCGCCATCGCCGACGAACTGGAGGCACAATGAAGGAACAACTCGTCATCGCCGACGAACTGGAGGCATTGCCCAATGACTAACCTTTCCCTTGCCGCCCAATTAGTTTGGGATGCTTTTTGTGAGGCGCCAATATGTGCAGAAGTTAAGCTTGCCGCTGCCCTTCGCGCTGCTGTCGATCATGTGGTAGCGGATGATGCTCTCTACGCCCGATCGTGTTGCGAGTTTGTAGGGAGTGATTGTCGGTCCCAACTCCTTGCTATCGCTGATGAACTTGAAGCTCAGCAGTAGTTTCAGTCACACTACAAGTTAAGATTTTGTGATTTTACTAACACGTTTATATTTTGTGTTAACGGATTGGTGCTTTGTGAGCCACAAACTTGCTAGGTGTTAATCCGTGATCCACAAAAATCACTAGTCAACACCCCTAGTCCGGTCAACTAATCCCGCCGAATTCCACGGGATTGTAACCATTTCCATGTCGTGACAAGTTAACGTCCAAATAATAATTCAGACAAGCCAAAATCTCCTCGATATTTTTTAACTTATTACCTCAATCTTAAAAAAAATTCTTTCCGGGAATTTTTTAAAAAATTTAAGAGTCGCGGGACAAAGCCAACCAGGAGGGGTTTTTTCGTCTTTGTACCACGCGCCTCCGCCTTCCTCTGAGATTTTTTCCACCTCCGCGTGGGCTAAAGGGAAGTCTTGATCTGAAAAAATTACTCTGTAACGAGGTTTACCTTTTAAATTTTGTTTTTCGATTACCGAATCAAAAATTTCAGGCACTCCAAGCACAAAAGGCTCGTTAACAAGACCTCTTCTTTCGTCAGTAAAGGCCCAAGTCCCCGCGTGGCGGTACATTTCCAACACGAGCATTGAATTTGACACAGGATTAAACCAAGAAGACTAAAGTACTGTAGGCTAATACAGGTACTCAGTGTGTACGGGTAACCCTCTTTTGTTTTTTTTGTTTTTTTTCTTATAATTTCAACTAAACTTAGTTGTATAGGTAGTGGCTTAACCTAGAAGTGTCTTTTTCCCCTTCTTATCGACCAGAAAACATTCGGAAAGCCGCGAGGGCGATTGAAAACGAGGAGCGAGCTACAGTAGATTTTTCGAGAAACGCACGAGAAGCTTTATTTCAGGAAGCTTTAGAAAGAGGAGATTTATATGATGAAGCTGTTGAAACAGCAGAGAGGCGAGGGGTCAACTTCGATGATATAAGTGAAGGCAGAGTGGATCCTGAAGCATACCTCAGTGTCTCTGATTTTCGAGATTATCTGCCTTCACCCCAAGGGCTTGATGTAGATCCAGATCGTGAGGTTTACACAGGGTATCGTTTAGCACAACAAAATCCTGAACTAAGAAGTTTTTTATCTCAGCCAGACGTTGATCTTTATTCAGGAAATCAAAGAGCAGTAGGTCAAAGGTTCTTAGAGGATTACTCCCAAGGTTTAGTAACTCCAAGAGACTTGGAGTATTTAAGAAACTCATTTAGCTCTGACGTATTAGAGCCTGATTCTGGCGATCTTCCATCTGAAAGGCAGTTTAATACGGCTGATTTTGTCGAGAGGGAAGGAACAAGGAGCTACAGCCGTGGGCTAAACAGGGATATGTATCCTGGTTTTAATGAGCTAAGCAATAAAGTAAGTTACTTAGATAATTTATTAACTTCTCGTGATCTAATAGAGCAAGAAGAAGCTCCTGGTTCCCCTATACGTCAACGACTAGCAAACGTTCGAGCAATTCCAAATTCTTCTAGTCAGTTAAGTTTTTATGATCAAGAAGTAGAGAATTTAAATGAACTAGAAAACAGACTTACACCTAGTACGCCAGAACGATTAAACGACCCAACTTATATTAACGCACGAAGTAGGGACATTAGGGAAATATCGAGTGCTATAGAGCAAGCATATTATGGAGGATCAAGTTCTAGAGGGAGAAACACTGATGCTCTTCTAGAGCAAATGCTTCCTGATGTTAGAGACGCTTTAGGCGAGCGTGGGGCTTTTGAAGCAGCGCAACGACAAGAATCAATAATAAGAGGGGATCGCAATTTAGCAGAGCAAAACCAAAGGCTTGCAGGAGAGACCTCGGCCTTACAAAATCTTAGAAATTATCGACGATTACCTCCAAGCGAGCGTGAGAGGTATAGGTATGCTGATTTAACTTCTCCTCAACAAAGAGAGCTAATAGACCCTCCTTCTCGCGATTTTATAAATTTAGATCAAGGGGATCAACTAGTTGTTCCTGGTTTAGTGGAAGACCTACGAAAAAGTAAAGCTGAACAATTTAAACAAAGACCTATAGAGGCTTTAGCTCGTTTTGAACAAGTTCTAAATAAATATCCGGAAGTCCGAGATTTACTGGGTCAAGAAATAAACTCAGAGCGGGCTGTGCCTATTAAAGAAGAAGAGTTCAAGCCTTATTTAAAGTATGCGGACCAAGAGCAGATGTTTTCTACTCCTGAAGTAAGAAAAGAACTATATGACAATGTTTTACTAGATGTAGAACCTGAGCTTCGCCCTTCTTTGTCACAAAGCCTTGTGGATATAGAGAAGAAATACACGAGTGGAAATCCTTTGTTGCAGCAGGAAGCTCGTCAAAAAGTAAACGAATTTGCAGGTAAGCAGAATGTATTAGCTTTGAGTGAAAAACTTGCTTTTAGACCTAACAGACCAGTAATTGGAGGAGGAGGTTATGTAGATGCATCGGATCCAGAAATAAAAGAAAAGCTTGCGTTTATTGATACTAGAGCTGAAGAGGTTAACAAGGCATTATCAAACCTCTACACCGAAATGAAGTCTAGTGACCTTAGTTATATTTATCCTGGTCTTAAAAGAACGTTAAACGCTGCTGAAGCCCCTGTTGGGTTTGTTCTCGACGATGAGACAGGAAAAGTTACGCGTACATTACCTTCAAGTAACACTTATGACATACAAGTATCTAAATCAGGATTTAATGAATTTTTTCTTGCTAATTCATATGATATTACTAATAACGAAAAAGTTTCTTCTAACTTTGTAAATTTTTTGGTTGAAAACCCTGCTACAAGTCCAAGAGGAATTATGTTCACTTCTTCTAGACCAGGAGAGAGTAGGAGTTTCGAGGCTAAAACAGATATTCCTGCTCCAATCACTCAAGCTTGGGAAGAAGAAATTAAACAACAATCTTTTGCAAATCTACGGCCAAACACAATTGTTTACAACAATCCAGCTTCTTCAACGGATCTCTACGAATCTCGTCTTAAAGAGGGACTTACAGCGGAACAAAGTAGCACTATACGAAAATTAAAACCTTTTGTAGAATCAGGTCAAAAATTACCTAATCTTAGAGCTGTTAGTTATTCCAGAGGAGGTTTTGGGCCAGCTACTGTATCTGCATTTGGATTGTCAACGACTCAACATGCTTTTATTACCCCTCAAGGAAAGGTTCTTGCTTTACAAGTAAGTTCTCCAGAATCCGGTCTAAAAGGAAAAGTAGATATAACACCTGATAAAGTTAAAGTAACTCAAAGTACATTACCTTTCTCCTCTACGCCGCGATATTTTTCTAGTGATCCAGTAACTGGAGCTGCGTTGGGAGCACTTAACCTAGGACGTGCAATTAAGAAAACACCAGCCTCTCTACTACCAGGAGCTGCGGATTTAATCCCAAGTCCAGAAGCAATTCAGACAGGATATAAGCAGGGACCTGCTGCGATGGGTAAACAGATGGGTCGTGAATTTGTTCAGAGTTTACCGACAGGCGCAGTTTTTGCCTCAGCTCTAGCTACTCCTGTTTTAGCTCCGTTTGCGCCCGGTATAGGGTTAGGTTTTGTTGGATCAGCTGCGGCTAATGCCGCGAATGAAGTTGTCCGACAAGAAACAGGAGAAGGTATAGTACCCAAAATGCGTCAATTTATTGGAACAGCACCCAGAACTAACGTTGCAGGTAAACCACGCATGGCTGCGGCACCCTTAACAGCTGAAATAAAACCCTTATCAGCTCAAGGTAAAGCCGAAATGACTCGCAGACAAAACCGTAATGAACTCGAAAAAAGGCTAGATCTAGTTAAAGAAAGATTTAACCCACGTAAAGGTGAATTTGGCTTATCAGAACTGTTATTTGGACGTTAATTATGCCTAATTGGCTTTGGCGAGCGATACTTGCGATGCGCGGCTTTATGGAGGACCAATCTCTGATCACGCAGAGTTACAATAATTTTTAACTTTTGCCAATAAAATCCCAATGAAAGTCAAAATGCGTGTAGTGCTTGAAGATGCAATAGAGAGAGGCATTCGAGCGGGATATCGTCGAGCTCATAAACACACCGAAAATCCATGCGAGGACTCAATCCATGTGGCAATTGAAGATGCTATTTGGCTCGAATTAGATAATATCTTTTGTTTTGAAGATGAATATAAAGAGTAGTTGAATCCACTAATCAGTTATTATGTCTTTGTAAAATGAACTTTAATTTCGGTAAAAAAACAAAAAATATTTACACATACGCTTTTATAGGCGTTTTATTTACCACGATTGTAACGTTGGTGTCACAGTGTACGGGTATACCCGAAGATAAAATTTATGATGCCGTTGATGAAATCCAAAGAAATATTCCCAGCAAACCTTTAAACGACTTCATAATCAACGATCCTGTTCTTTTAAATAGAAGAATAGTTCGTGACGTTGATGAAGCTATTAGGCAATACGAAGAGTCCACACAGGACAAAGAAGTTAGATTAAGCCCTTCTTTTTCTTCCGAAAAACCACCAGATGAAAGTAGTGCTCAAGAGCTACTAGGTGGTGAACTTAGAATGTGCGGTTCTTGGGTTTCTGACTGCCCTGAATTTGATTATAATTAAAGTACGTAAAAAAATACGTTATCGTGTTTGTTTTAAACGGCCACCCTTTACCTCTAGATGTTCCTTTTGAAGCAGGGAATACTCTTTACCCTGCAAATTGGTTGCGTTTAGCTTCTCCTGAGGAAAGAACAGCAATAGGTATAACTGAGGTTCCTGATCCTCCTAGTCCTTATTACGATCAGCGTTTTTATTGGGGTTATACCGCCAGCGGAACTTTAATTCCAAAAGATCACGGTGTCTTAGTTTCAGGTTGGGTAGATCAAACAAGAACGACCGCAAATACTCTTTTAAGCCCTTCCGATTGGGCCGTGGTTCGTATGGTTGATAACGGGACACCTGTTCCAAGCGGGGTTCAATCGTGGCGTCAAACTGTACGTACATGTTGTAACGAAAAAGTAGTTTATATAACCACAACTACAACTACTGACGAACTAGCGACTTACATCACCGGTTCTGGTTATCCTGTTTGGCCTCCTCAAGAACAACCTGTAGTTGTGAGTGAGATCTCTACAGGTAGCACTTCTGATTCCGGGCTTACCGGAGTAAGCACAGATGCCATATTTACTGGTGTAAGCAGCACAGGTGGAATCAGTAGTTCAGTTTTATTTGGCAGCAGTGGCGAAGACACAATAATTCTATAAAAGGGGCATTTCGTATTCTTTAGTGACGTTTACATAATGTTGCCAGATAATTTCGGAGCTGTTACCTGCCCAATTTGCAACTTGAGCCACCGGGATTTGTGCCTCTAACCAACGACTAATTGCCGTGTGTCTCAGATCATAAGGTCTGTATCTGTTTTCAATTGCACCTGTTGAATGTAATTCACACATCCTGTCATAAAAGTAACTTTGAAAAGCAAGTCTATTCCAAGGAAATATATAATCTTCAACTTTTTTAGTTTGTTGTATGATCTCTTGAGCCCTTGAGTTCAGGGGAACCCAACGCTTACGGTTTGTTTTTGTGGAATCTTTGTGCCCGTGGGTTAAAGTGTAGTTGCAATGTACTAGTATTTTATTTTCTTTTATATCATCCCACTTTAAGGCTCGGACTTCACCTGTACGCATTGCTGTTTGAAGCATAAATTCTGCATAGTGAGCCCAATTAGCCCCATTTCTTGTAAAACGTGAAGCTAAAGCACTTAAAACTATTGAAGTTTCTTTTTGAGGGATAACGATAACATCGATATCTTCTTGAGGAGGTTTTGGCATTTTAAAAGTTGTTATAGGATTTTTTGTTAATAAAGCAATGTCTTCGCTAGCGGCCCACTTGTAGAGACTTTTTACGTACATAGCGACTCTGCGACTTGATTTAATCGGTTTTTGTCCTAGTACCCAAGTCATAACTTGACGACCTTCTTCTAAATTTGTGATTGGACATCGGTTTATCCACTTTTCTACCTGCTTATAATCTGCGGTTAAACTTGTAGGACAAAGAGTGACAGCTCGTTCGGTTTTGAACTGGACCCAGGCAAGTTGAAGTGTTGTGGACATTAATGTTAATAAATCAGGTTTATTCTAACGCACAGAACGCGCAGCCGCTACCTTGTGTCTTATTTATTTACATTTTTAAATTTTGTGTTTTTGTTTGGAGTAAAATATACTTAGACGCTTCTTGTGCGTGAGCGCCTCCGAAGAGAATGAGCTTGTTTTTAATCTCAGTTGTCTTCAGCGGAGAAACGCCCGTAAAAAGTTTAGAAAAGACATAATTGAAGCCTGGGGCAATAAGTGTGCATATTGCGGAGATACAAGAGCGCATACTTTAGATCATATTATTCCTAGAGCCAAAGGAGGTTCTACGAAAAGAGGTAATCTGTTAGCCGCTTGCCCTACCTGCAATCTGGCAAAGTCCGATATTGACTGGCTGCTGTGGTATAGATCTCAAACTTTTTGGAATCAAGAAAGAGAAGATATTATTTGGGAATGGCTTAGTTATAACCACGAACAAAGTATTGCGGCTCGTGAGTATGAGGAAATATGCAAACTTCCTCTATGCCTTCCCCCGACAGAAACGGAAGAAGTCGTTAAAAAAACAAAGAGTAAAAAAGCTTCTACTTCTTAACTAGTTTTGTAACTACACCAGCCAATATTTCGATAACACGGTAAACGCGGGTCAATAACTCGTCGTCTTTTGGTGTTTTTGTCAAGTTTACAATTACAAGGGCTGCAGCGTGGATAGCAGCGATTGCGGTTAAAATTTGCGACCAGTTAGCTGTGAGGTAAACGAGCATGATTCTATTAATTTCTGCCCTTATAATAGCATGTAGTTAACGAGAGAGGATCAAAGTATCTATTTTGTCGTTAATTGAACGTAACCATGTTCTTATTTCGTGGAGATCGTTATTTAAATCTTTCTTTAAAACGTAGTCTATCGGTAGTTTTTCTATTTTTTCTTCCACAGACTCTAATCTTTTTTTTATATTTTCAAATCTTTTATCCGTAACTCGCTGCCTCTGTTCATGCAACCAGGTGAAAAAAGCCAGTAATCCCGCAAGAGAGGCAACAAGTGCTTCCATTATTGTCTCCAAACCAACGAATATATTCTAACTCAGCCCTTTAAATTTTTTTAGGCTAAACTATAGTTATTGGGTATCTTGTCAAATGTCTGAACTGTCTAAAAACCTAGAGCTGGATGTTGTTCTCGCTAGTGGGACTTCGACAAGTGGAGCTCAACGCACCACGTCTAGCCACTTTGACCAACGTCGACAAGTAAACGGCAGCGGCGTGGTAGTCGACGCAACAAACTCTAAAAAATATACAGCGGAGGGATACTTTGCTCTTTCTGACTATTACCCTTTAACGATTAATGGTACTGGTATTCTGCAAGTTAATATCAGGGATCAAAACGGAGTCCGCGACGTTGTAATTTTGAACGGTTCAGGAACCGAAATTATGTCTGCAAAACCTTCTAAATTAAGCGCCCGTGCTAACTCTGTAACTCAAAAAAGAATTAGTGCTTCTGGGACTCATTATATGTACATTGAGCTTAACGGGCGCAGTGGTTGTGAGTATCGTATAGGTGTTGATATTTACGACCAGTAATGAAAATCTCTGCAGCTGGTATTGAACTCCTTAAACAGTTCGAAGGCTGCAGACTTACTGCGTATCAGGATTCCGTGGGCGTCTGGACTATTGGGTTCGGTACCACCGCCGGGGTTAAAGAAGGTCAGACCATATCGCAAGTTAAAGCGGAAGAATATTTACGTTCTGACCTCGCTATTTTTGAAAAAGCTGTCACAGAATCTCTAAAAGTACCTGTAAATCAGAACCAATTTGATGCCCTTGTAAGTTTTACTTATAACGTCGGAGTTTCAGCTTTTAGATCATCTACTCTTTTAAACTTAATTAACGAAAAAACAGATAAAAAGGTTGTTGCCGCTGAGTTTTCTAAGTGGGTTAAAGCGGGAAATCAAACACTACCTGGGTTGGTCAGCAGGCGAAAAGCTGAGAGTGAGCTATTCTTAAAAGGCGCAAAGAATGATGTTTTGGCTCATACAATCCTCGCCCAACGTGACACGTGGTTAAAGCGTAAACCAGGTCAGACTTCTGATCTGACGCCTGAGCAGAAGTTGTTTGTGCCTAAAGGAAGTGCTCATGCTTGGACCAACATTTCAATTGTTCCTGGTGAAGTAGATTACAAAATTACATTAGAAGCGCAACCTAATCAAGTCTGGTGGTTTTATCCAACCCATTGGAAAATTATAAATGATCCTAAAGTAACTTCTGTCGATCCTCAATTTAAACACCCTAAAAAACTTGTCTTAGACGTACCTTATTATTCCCAAAGAGATAATAAAAAAGATCCTTTACGTTCTTGCTTTTCAAGTGCATGTGCAATGCTTCTTAAATATGTGAAACCAAATAGCATAACGAGCGACGATGAGTATATGGTTACTGTTTATAAGTATGGGGATACTACAGAACCTTCCGCTCAAGTGACTGCTTTAGAGCAGCATGGATTGGACGTAAAGTTCAGACAAGATGGTGGCTGGAGTGATATTGATTCACAATTAGCTAAAGGATTTCCTATTCCTATCGGGGTTCTTCATCATGGCCCTGTAACTAAACCAAGTGGTGGAGGACATTGGCTTACTATTATTGGACGGAACGAAGATAACACGGCATATGTAGTCAATGACCCCTATGGGGAAATGGATCTCATCAATGGCGGATATCAAAACTCTAACGGATCCCATCTGCTGTACTCTAAAAAAAATCTAGGACCTCGTTGGCTCGTGGAAGGTCCAGGGACTGGCTGGTATATCGAAGCCATTAAGTAATTTTTAACAATTTACTTTGTTTTACTGAGGTGTGTCGGACTAGGATCAAGGCTACCTAGGTCTTCTTCATGGACTCAGCTCAAACAGTCAGCACATTAAATTATTTAGAGGAACAAGACAAGGCTACTTTTATGGAGTTTTTATATCAAGAATATAAACCTAAAAACCATTGCTTTACTGGTTTATGGGAACAATTTAAATCAGATTCTGCTCTTATGGTAAGGGAACAAATTTTAATTGAATTAGAAAAAGAATCTTTGTAGAGTTTTTGTTTTTTAGTTTTATGAAGATAAAAATTGCAAAAAATCAACCCCAATGGGTTTGTTGGTCTTGTGGTGAACAGTACGGACTTTATTACCAGTTAGAACTAAAAGAAGTCTTGAGTCGCGAACAAAAAAGGTGTTCGACTTATCACGAAGGTGTTTGCGGCGTGTGTTTAGAAACAAAAACAGTTACAGAACCACGTGATTATGGTTACTTGCTTCCAGGATGGGAGTTGACTTCCTTAGTATCCCAGATTGTCAATTATTAATTACACACTTGTTCCTTGTGTAAACTTAAAGTAATAACTTAATTTTCATGGCTGATCGAGAGAGAGATTACGACAAAGAATACAAACAATATCACGGGACCGAGGAGCAAAGAAAACGTCGAGCGGCCCGCAACAAAGCCAGGCGTCATTTAGAGAAGGAAGGGCGCGTACGTAAACACGACGGAAAAGATGTGGATCATAAAAATGGCAACCCTCTGGATAATAGCCCTGCTAACATTAGAGTAATGTCCCGTAGCGCCAACAGATCTAAACACTAATGGCTATTCTTCCTCGTCCCGGCGAAAATAAAATGCCTGCGGAACTAAAGCCGTTAGGTGGGTTGGCGGCTCTGCCTCCCGGTTTGATGACGGCCAACACTCCTTTGGAGATTGGGATCCGTCGTGGTGTCCAGATGGACGACTCTAGTCGGATAGCAGCACAAATCCAGCACAACCGTGGCGTCTACACAAGACCACCCGTTGGTCCTGTTGAGTACAGTGAAGGAAACATTAAGAAAAGCACCGAGTTAACTGGGGTTGCTGGGTACAACCAGAAAGAGATTCCGTTTCGAGACAGTGCTGATGATATGAGTCAGATGCAGTACATGGCTTCTATTGCTCAAAATACTCCGGAACAACGAGCATTACTCCAGCAAGAAATGCTAAACCCGAACCAGTACTTTTTAAATACGCAAGAAATTAGTGATAATAAGATAGTAACCAGCCACAATACGCCAACAAACTTAATGATTTTGGCTAAAGTTAAAGCAATGAAGCAGATGGGTAAGTAATGGATAACGATTTTCCAGTCCGTATGGCGGGTTCAAGGTTGGGTCTTGCTCCCATGAGGGTCGCAGGTATCACGCCGTCCGAACTTACAAAGCGGCTTAGGTACCAAGAAGCATTTCCTCGTACTTGAAAAATCCCCACGTGGCTTTAATGTAGATGAAGTTGCTTAGCTTCTTGTGCATAAAGTCCAACTTGATTGGGTAACACCTGATGCTGAGCGAGTTATAGCTCGTCATGCCAGAGTTAGCGCAAAAAACCCTGATAAAGCTGAATTTACAAAACTTTTAAAGTATTGTATTCGGCATAGCCATTGGAGTATTTTTGAGCAAGCATCGGCAAGCTTTGAGATTATAACTTCAAGAGCTATATCAGCTCAGATTATTAGGCATAAATCTTTTAATTTTCAAGAGCTAAGTCAAAGGTATTGTGATCCGTTGGATCTTTTAGAAGAATCAGAGTCGGTTTGTTGGGATTTTGATTTACGGAAACAAGATCCAACAAATAGACAAAACTCTACTGAAAATATGGATATTGAGACGGTTGCAAAGTTTAAACAACGTATATACGATCATTTTTATGAAAGTAAAAAATTATATAAAGATATGATTAATGAAGGTGTAGCTAAAGAGTGTGCTAGAAACGTATTAATGATGTGCTCTCCTACAAAAATATACATTACTGGGACTATTAGATCTTTTATACATTACGTTGGGCTTCGAGCGTCTGTCGAAACTCAAAAAGAACACCGAAAAATTGCCTCGGGTATTGGACTTAGTTTATCTACAATACTTCCTATTACGACAGAAGCAGTAATGTCAGCCGCTAATGACGACCATAGTTTGCGTGGTTGGTTAAATATTAACTATAGATAAAGCGAAGGCGGGCTTTATTAGGCCCGCCATTAAGTCGCTCTGCGTTCGCATTCTTTAATTATAGTAAACTATTCCACAAGTCACCACCAGGCTTAGCAACTTCATTATTTTTTAAGGATTGTTGATCTGGTCCTAAGGGTTGTAACGGAACTCGCATTGCGGCTTGTTGAGCAGCAATCATGGCAGTTTGTTGTTGTAGAGCACTAATTTGTTGAAGTAACTGCTCTTGTTGAGCAAATGCCCAATTTTTAGCGTTATTTGTTAATTCAGTGAGTACGTGAGCAGGGTGAGGAAAAGAATAGACTATTCCTTGTTCTGTTTTAATTAGCTGCCCTTTTTGTTCCTCAAGTAACCTACCGAGAAACTCATTAATCCGATCTATATCTACGTTCGAATTAATCGCAAGCTGCTCTGCCGATACGATTCCTTTGTTGGTGTCGTATAAACGACTAAAGTTTGACGCTACGTTCGTGGCCTCTGTAATTTTAATCTCCTCTTGTCTTTTCTTTTCCGATAAAACGGAAGCTCCAAATAGAACACCGCCGGAGGCAGCCAATATAGGTGCAAACGCCGTGGGTTGGAACCAAGCTGCTCCAATACTTGCTGCTGCACCTATGCCGGTAAGAACGCCAAAAAAAGAACTAGGTTGTTTTAGTGTCATGAGTTTCAAAAGCAATTTTCCAAAGGTCATATGTTGGGTTTGATGCCCATTCGATCGGCGACGGGAGACGAGTGTCTCCGTATGACGCACGATCTGTAGTGACATCATACGGCTTCAATTGTAAACCAGTAACGACTGCTTTGCCTCCAATTAATCGAGGATCTACCTTCTCAATCTTTAGGACATTCTGTGCTGTTTCTTTTAAGCGATCTACAAATCTTTGTTTAGCGGCATGTTTGTATCCATTTGATTTACAGAAGTTAACGTAGCTTGCGTACAGCTCAACATATGCGTTTTTAACATACAAACCACGTTCGCTTTCATCTGTAGAAGGTCGGAAAGCACCTCCTCCGATACTTGTAGTCGAATTAGGCGCATACAAACAACAGTCCGAAAGCCACGCGCAAATTGGATTATTAAATACCAGAGCTTCGATATCCGTAGCATTCAGCGTGGGGCAATGCTTAACCGGATTGCTCAGCACATCGCGCATTTGATCTCGCGTCATTGATAAAGCCCAGCTCACAATCCCCGATAATTCTGGAGCTAGTTCACCTTCTATGCGATCTTCATACACATTTATAAGATTCTTACGTTGAGAAGGAGGGACAACTTTATCCATGACAATCGTCAAACGACGACGCTCCAATCCGCTACTAATATCGGAGGACGATATATGTTCGTTAGAAGCAATACAAACCAACAACTCCGGTTTAAAGTTAATCGTCTGTGTCCCATACTTTCGCTCCGCCCGCAAAGTGTCAGAGGAGGAAGTAAGTTTTTTTAACGTGTCTAAACGTTTTGAGAAAGAAGCCTCGTCTGTCAAAAGCAGTAACCGCTTGCCGATGAGGTTGTGCGTCTCGAACCGATTGGTTTCAATTGTTTCTAAATCGCTCGTATGCGTCCCACCAAATCCAGCAAGGGCAATAAGAATTTGCTGCAGCGTGGATTTACCTGTACCGCCCGGACCAATTAAGTGAAGAAATTTTTCTCCTGTGACATAACCTGTTACCAACGCACGTAGAAATGCTTGGATAATAACTACCTTTTCTGTTCCGACAGCATGTTCTAGCCAAGTAATAAACTTAGGGCACATAGCTTTTTTGTCGTAGTCATAACCTAGCTTTGTTCGTAAGAACAAATCCTTATGGTTACCAGCGTTAAATTGTTGTGTGTCCGGATCTAGAATACCGTTCTTAAATGGTATAAAACGGCGACCTTTGTTCCATATGGATGTACGTCCACCATCAATCGAACGTAACATTTTAGCTTTTAGTATTTGATAAACGGAAGCCACGGTAGCTGAGTTGTATTTCGGTAGAACACCAGCTACAACAAAAGTGTCTAGGGTTTTTACAATCCTACGTTTAATGTGCTGATCGTCTTGGAGATACCAAATACCTTGGTCGTCGTCGTAAGTAAAGAACTCGTCTAAGGTCGAGTCGAATAAAAAGCGATCGCCATAGTTGTTAACAATAACATCGGCAATGTCGTTCTCCGAAAACTGCCTGTTGTTTTGTTGCAAGTTTATTAGCTGGGCCGGTGTTGCTGGTGTGGTAGCCATTGAATCGATTGAGTGTGAAGGTGTTGATGTTGATGTTGTTTGGAAAGAATCTTCCGAAAAAATGTCAAAAGCCAATATTGAATTTACTGGTTTTGCTTTTTTGCTTTTGATGTCTGATTTAACTTGATCTGGGCACAAGGTCTCAAAGAGATTCTTATAGTGAGACTTTAACTTTTTCCACGGGGATAATTCTCCGTTCTCTACAGCTAGCGAAATAGCTGGCTTCAAAGAAGAAGCATCAGTGATGCTGTTTAAGATCCGGTTAAATTTGCCATCAAGCTCAGGTGCGTAGTCATACAGAGCATAGAACGCACGGTGTGCTATGTCAAGTGGTTTTTCTCGTGTTGGGACTTGCGAGTCTCGTAACCAGTTGCTCCACCCTATGATTTCTTTGAGAACCATAGCCATGGCAAACGATCTGTCCTCGACTTGATTGCCTTCGAGTATCTCCTTAACCGAGTTACTAACCAGTTTGCTGATCTCTACCCCTTCGTCGGCATATTCAACATTTAACGCTTCTAATGGATCTGATTCTGTAGATTCTTCTTTAGGGATTCGTGTGTAAGCAATATAAGCTTCGTCAATTTTTACCGCTGGTATGAATTTTTCTGTAACACATATAAGATCTTCTCCTTGTTTTGAACCGTAAAAAAGATTTACCGTTAATGTCGCTCTACGATCTGAGCCCGGAATCTGTTGGGAAATCTGCCTTGTAAACCATTGAAAAAAATCTGGGTCTAATATCGGTTTTTCTAAACCAAATACCAATCTAAATCGAGGCCAATCTACCGTGGAGCTAGGCGAGTAATAAGCGGATGATAGATAGTTTTTACAAAGATCTAATTCGAGTGCTTGATCAGGAGTTAACTCTTGCTTCTGTATTTTTTCACCTTCTTCTGTTTTTCCGTCTAGTTGATTATCTATATCAATAATAATCAAGCCTGCTTGAATACATCCAGTCTTATCCTTAATGCGCTTGCCATCTACTAAATGCCACGCACAAAGACCTTCGCCTTCTTTTACTTGTTCTGATATAAAAGTAATGCTTTCGGTAACAGGAATCCAATTCTCATTGAATGACTTAAAATTACCACCTGCACTTATTTTCCCTGTTTTAGGGTTTACATATTTTTTAACTTCAGAATTTAACGAACAGACAAATTGCATGGGCTAGCTCCGTCTTACTATTTTGGCACGATGTCCCGTATTAGACCACGGTTAGACTCGAAAGCTCGGGTTAAACTTTCGAGTAAAATTTCTTTAAAACTTCCATCCACTGTTTCTTGTCTATATCTAATTCGTTAGCACCAAAAGTAAAAATTTGAACTGAATACTCGGGAACAGGAGTAGACACAATTATTCGAGTTTTGTCGATTTTAACTCCTAGACAATGCTCTGCAGCAATAGAGTATGCAGCTAGCTGTAACTTTGTCTTTTTTAATTTAAAAACACCACTAACTAAAGCCTTACGAGTTTTCTCGTCTAAGTCCATAGTGGGTTTTGGAAATCTATAACTATAAGGACCTGCGGAAGTTTTAAAGTCTGCGAGTATACATTCCCCGTTTTGATCTTTATAAATTATGTCGGGACAACCGGCATAACCATGGCCTGTAGTATTGTCGTAATAATGAATTCTGCCAATACCGTCGTCCCCCACATATTTTGACCACTGTGGCTGATTATATGGCTTTTCAGACCACAGCACCTTACTGTTTTCTAAAAGCTCATCTAATTTTTCTGGAAGATCTTGCCAAAAAGGAAGTAAATCCTGAGGCGGTTTGACAATTAGACCTCGGATATAGTTTTCGACTGCACCGTGTACCCACGAACCTCTTGCCGCCGCTGCATCTGCTACACCCGGATTTAATACATTCCAGTGAGCTAATTTCCGTTGAGTATCTTCCGTTTGTGTAGCGGATAAGACACTAGTTACTGAAGGTAGTGGTCTATGTACTCCATCACAAACGTAATGACGTAAACCATCAATTGTTAAACGAGTTTGGGACACAAGTTTGTGTCGAATTACCTAAACTCTAGCGTATCCTAATTAAAACGCATTAACAGGACACCTGTTCGCATTAAAATCCTGTGGATCATCACCTTCATCTTCGTCCTCTTCATCTTCCTCGTCTTCGTCTACACCATTAATAAAAAATTCTGATTTTTGATAATCAAATTCTTTAGACCGGGTATTTAAATCTTCGTTTAAACAGATACCCGCCATAAAACTTTCTACGACAATATCACCACACTCTTCTGCTGATCTGACGCTACCGTCTGGACCAACGCACTCTTGCAGAAGTTGGTTCGAAACGGTTAGCGCACAGAGCTTATCTAGTTTTTCGTTTAGCTTTGTCAGGTTGTCTACAACAGCCTTTTGAAAAAGCTCGAATTTTCTGCTACGTGATGTCATGTTGGAAGTTCCGGAAGGGCTCCGATGTTTTCCCAATTTACTGCGTAACTGATCATCGTGCCATCCATCCACTTGTCCGGTTTTTGGAAAACAAACCAACAAGCTGTTACAGAGTCTTTAGTCGAACCTACAGCTCGAAATTTTGGCCGTGGCGACAAAACAACCATGTTCGATAATTTATTCTTTAGAAGGAATGTTCTTCGTTTAAACACCGGTTCTAAGAAAGATAACCTATCTAAAAGAGCAATGCCATTAGTCGCTATTGACATTCCGTATTCCATTATGTATTCACTGTAGTCTTTTAAACCCATGGTTGAGCAGACGACCCAATCGTATTTTTTTTCTCGCATGGACACCCACCAGATAGGATCTAATAAGTTATTTGGGTCTTCATTTGTTGTGACTGTATATTTATGTTTTTGAAGTTGTGTGCTTAAAACGTGTTGCGGATCGTAAGGAACTAAGATGTTTCCCGATATAAACGTGTGCTTAATCAGCGTATGGGTCACCCCATCTGGAACTACATAAAAGTCGGTCATGAGGATCATGTGGAGATTCATAGTGTACTGACAGGAAGGTTGCCTGTCTACTGAAGAGTGAGTATAGTCGTCATATTCCAGGTTTATTAAATGTTAAATCTTGAGTGGCTCGATACAGAACAGAATTTTTTACACCAGCGAGTTCTTAGGGATGCTAGGAAGTTGGACAAAGAACAACTTATAGAGGTTTTTGAAATGGTACATAGACAGCATTTGTTACATAAACGTTTATTCTCGGCTTTATCTTCTTGGTGTGTTCGCTCTGGCGTAACGCTTCCTCCGTTAACGGAACTTTTAACTCCACGTGAAGTTGACCATCCGTTAAAACGAAACTCTACTAAATGTTCTTCCAGCTCAAGCGATGAATAATTCTATATATTTGAGTTTTGCTCATACCGTATTTGATGCTCAATTCTTTTTGAGTCTTGCCTTCTCTATATAATCTTCTCATATCTCTAACATTGGTATCTGTCAATATTGCCCCTGGGTTACATGAACCTTGTCTGTTTCTGTTTTCTTTTTTATAAGGGTTTATTAATTTATGACCATCTTTTATTAACAGAATCTCTTCTGTTGAAAATTTCAAGCCGCACGTGGGACAAAAGCGACGCCTGGTTTTTCCGTTTTTTTTCTGACGGACCGTTAAAACGTTAGTGACAACGCTGTTGCAGTCTGGGTTTGGGCAAAACATTATAAAAATTAAAAATAAAAAGCGCCGGGAGTACCGACGCTCGATTGGCTTCACTTGTTTACTGTACTCTAAAAGTCAACTCCTAGAGCTTTGGCCTGTTCTTCTGTAAGCTCAACAGCTTTTTTTCGTTTCGGCTGCGGGGGTTCGGGTTTAACTACGATTACATCCTCTGCTGCTGGAGCAGCAACAGGAGCAAACATACGAGCCATTCCTGTTCCCTCTAAAGCTTGCGGCCTTGCAGCGGCAAACTGAGCTTTAATTTCAGAATGATCTGAGCCAAGGGGCAGCTCTACCAAGTCCGAACCAGGGATGTGAGATTTCAAGCAATGCACTACAGATTCAGTTCCCGTCGAATCGAGCCACGCGATAACGTCCTCGACCAATTTTTCTTCAAGCTCATTTTGAGCCGGACGGTCTTTAAACTCCAAGGCATTAAAATTAATCTTGGCACCGTCTGCTCCCGTTACAGGATCCCGTTCGTTAAAAGAACGAGTCACAAACTTACTAGACGTGATAACTGAAGCGCAGTTAATCCTGTTGTTGTACAGGGTTTGAAAATAAGAGATAAAATTCTTTTGACTGGACTTACCTGAGATCATCGCGGTAGTTACACAGCGTGGCGGCAAAAGCCGGTGCTTCGGAGTTACACCGATAAAAGCAATACGCATGAACTCTTCTTGGTTCCGCATTCCAAGATTTCCAAAATAAGGGGTAAACCCTAAAAGGATAAATTCAATTGGAATGCCGTTATCGTTTGCATCGATAATTGCAGAGTCAGAGTCTACATCAGATTTCCAACGGCGAGCTTGAAGATCAATTCGTAGTGTGTGGGGAGGAACGTTGGCGAGAATTTCGTCTTCGGAAAATTTACCGGCAATAAAAACCATGATTAAATACCTGAATTAAAGGGAAAAATCGATTGAACCAATAGCCGCCGCAGCAATTTTACCTTTTTCAGGATCCACTGCTTTTTTAGGGGCGGACTTCGATGACTTGGGAAGATAAAGAATCTTATCCAAGGTGTAATTTAAGTAATTTTTATCATCTTTTTCGCTAGTAGAGACTTTACCGACCGCAATAGTCGGTGTGCCTGGTGCTAAATCTGATAGTTGTTTTGATAATTCAGCCCATGCTGTCAATTTAAACCAACACGTTTCGGCGTTATCCGCTTGCCAAGCAAGGGAACGATTCGTGACGGTGGTGTCTGAGAGCTCAACCTCATCGGCTTTTGGACCCAGACCACCCGCAGCAATAAACAAGTTGATTGCCAGCAGGTCATCGAAGTTATCTTTTGAGATAACTAGCATTGGTTGCATTTGAAGCACACCATCAACCGTGGCTCGTGTAGGACCAATAGCTAAAACAGAATCGTTTTTGCTTAATTGTTGTAGTAGTTTACCTACATAGTGATTTTTGTCCTGGATTAATTGGACCTTTGTTGAAACTCTTTTGTCGTTTGACGGGAGAGCATCAGCTAAGACGTTAATAACGCCTTCGTTATCCTGCGCGGTGTCTGTTATTTTCAGACCCAACAGAAAAATGTTCATGCTTTAGTTTCCGATAAATGGTTGAGCGATGCACCTTTAGTGCCTTGGCTGCTTGACTTACGCCAGAACCTTGGCTTATGAATGCTAGTAGCATATTGGTATCTCCGCCAGTTAATTTCGAGTTTTTTCCGGTTCTGTAAGAAAAATGATATGGATTTATACACGACTTACAGTTGCAACTAGGCCGAGCTATAGCACCTTCACGAGGAATATCTAAATATTTCAAAATTAAATTTCTGACATAATAACGTTGTTTAAAAACATATAAGCAAGGAACATTATTGCTAAAGTTTTCACCCCAAGGCTCACATGTTTTGTAATCAAACAAGTTTAATGCTAATTTTTTAAATAGTATAGAAAGTGGAGTTTCTTTACAGATCTTATAATGTAAGTTAAACGAACTTGCGTCTAAAGCACGACAAATATCCTCAGCTTGAGCCACCGCGTGGTTATTATTATTAGCTTCTATATAAAGGTCGATTGTTTTATTTTTTTTTAATATTTTAAGCTGGTATTTTTTTTCATTATTTGAGGACATTGAGTTTACCTACGGCATCCATGTAATTTTGTATATTTTTTTGTGAAGGAGTGTAAAAAGCTATATTTTCTGGCATATAACCCAGATTTGCTAAAGTTTCAATTTCCTTTTTGTCTTTAGTTAGTAAATGTTTTCCGCTTTGCGGGTTATAAAAACGTTGAATAGGAACGGCCCCTTCTGTCTCTTTGGTGTACGCCTCACCAACTACTCCTTCCAAAGAATAACCTCCTCTAATTGCAGATTCTTTTTCTTCTTCACTTATTGTGTATAAATGGTTTCTACCTGTAGGACTATACAAACGGTATACGTCAGCTGCTTCCTTAACTAAATTAGAATCTGAAAACAAATCAAATCCGCTTTCCTCATTTTCTTTTGTAAAACCTGTTAAATCTTCTTTGCTTGGATCTGCCGTAAAGAAGTGACTTGCACTCGTCGGGTTATAGTAACGCTCCATTCTTATCAACTGAGGGAGCGAAGGAGTTTTCTCTTCTGGCAACACATCTGTTTCATCTGTTACTTCTGGTTTATAATTGCCGAAGGATGTTGGTTGACCGTTTGCATTATCTGAATCCTTTGTTTTATCTTGTGTGGCAGCTAAAGATGGTAAATTTGCGTCATTAGTGAAGCTAGGAATGTTTCCTGTGTTAGGGCTTATAGCCTTAAAAATAGGAAGATCTGCATAATCTATATTTGGATTAACGCGAGCTGATGCAGGTGATGAAAAAGTTGGTGTTGTTGAAGTTGGTGTTGTTGAAGTTGGTGTTGTTGAAGTTGGTGTTGTTGAAGTTGGTGTTGTTGAAGTTGGTGTCGTTGAAGTTGGTGTTGTTGAAGTTGGTGTTGTTGAAGTTGGTGTTGTTGAAGTTGGTGTCGAAAAAGTTGTTTCTTCTTGTTGATTTTTATAGCCTAAAACACCACCTTTTCGGTTAGCAGGCTTACTTCCTTTTTGAAAAAATATATCTCCTGCAAAACGCATTGTCTTTTTTTTTCTACTTTATGTTAGCAAGGCCATTCTAGTTTTTCCTTGTTATCCGACTTTAGCCTTTAGTTGGTCATAAATACCTCCTCCTCCTGGGGCGTTTTGCTCTCTAAGCAAATTTGTAGCTGCATTTAAATAGTCAAAAATTTCTTTATCTGAGTAACCAGCTTCTTTTGCTGCTTCCAAATCTTCTCCTCCGAAGTATTTATCGCTTATTCCATATTCAATTGAGATAGGTCGTCTTTCGCCTTGATTAGCACTTGGTTCTGGAGCATGTACAAACGGTTGTTGATCTGACAAATTACTTGTATAGTCGGGTATCGGATCTGGTTTATTCTTGTACTGATGAAAAGCTGGGTTTAATTGATCGTAAACTCCCCCTCCTCCTTTTACATTTTGTTCTCTTAATAAATTTGGATTAGCATCTAAATATTTTAAAATGTCAGCGTCCGAGTGACCAGCTTCTCGTGCCGCTTCTAGATCTTCTCCTCCAAAATAATACTTATTTATTCCATAACCAGTGGAGATTGGGTTTTTTGTCCTTGCCTGCTCAATAATTGATGGTGCGTGGACAAAAGCCTGGTTTTCTCTAGAATCGTCAGGTTGAGAGTCGTCGTTAGATGTTGACGAGGAAGACTCAGTAGGTGGGTTTATTGAGGGCGAGGTACCTCCCGGGGGAGTAAAAGCAGGAGGGGTAGTTACTTTTGGAGTATTTTCAGGAGCAGGAGGGGCGGTTACTTTTGGAGTATCTCCAGTAGTAGGTAAGAACTCTGTAGGGGGAGGAGTAACTTTATCCGGTCTTGCATATCTTATAACACCCCCTTTTTGGTGCTCTGGTTTGTTATAGTTAAGTCTGCCTTCTTGTATGTTAAATCTATCGCCTGCATATTGAGGTTTAACAAACTGATCAAAAAAATCTTGTCCTAAAGAATCTAAAAATTGTTTAGTTGAAGCGTCAATATCTGCCTCTGGAAAAGAAGTTGTATTATTTGTATTTGTTGGGGAGGTTTCCTCTGTTGATGAAGCAGGGCCTTCACCAGCCATACGAATTGGTTCGGGATCTTCTTGTTCTGTTATACCAAGAGCTTTTTTTTCTTCCGGCGTGGACAAATCTAAATAGTTTTCTGGGAACATTGTATCCCCAGCCGAAAAA
>Ga0208975_1000309_pt1 | contig 24910 bp, 45 predicted proteins | sample GreLakmeER78MSRF_FD_187700 | JGI IMG/M metagenome (GOLD analysis project Ga0208975, IMG submission 187700) | Freshwater lentic microbial communities from great Laurentian Lakes, MI, USA - Great Lakes metaG ER78MSRF (SPAdes) | ecosystem: Environmental > Aquatic > Freshwater > Lake | place: Great... | reverse complement strand
TACAGGTCAAGGAGGGGGTGGGAATACCCAATCGGGTACAAATCCAACTGACGGACCTAAACAAGAAAATACGGGTGGTGGTGCAGGTGGTACTACAAACTCCGTTGCAAATGCCGCTGAAGCAACTTCATCATCTTCGTCATCGCCTTCAGGTGGTTCAAAAGTAAGGGTAGGTTCTTTAATAGGTACAGGTGATATTGTCGCAATTAGAAGTGCCGAAGACAAAAGTAATCAGTTTAAAGGAACAATGTCTATGACAAAGTCTAATACGAATAATACTTTCGCTAAAGGATTTCTTTTAAACTTCACAACAACTATTAACAACACAAGTTTAACATTTTACGGAGCTCGTTCCAATAAGGCGAAAACAAACACACTTATTTTTGCAAACTCATCTATGATTGATTTCGAAAAAAACTTCTTTAACACAACAACTGTTATGGATTCTAAGAGGTTTGGTAAGTTATCCATGATGGGTGGTTTGAATTTTACCGCAGGTGGTTTAGCAGGAGAATTGTTTGGTAATCTATCGGCGGTAGGTGGTGGATTCTATCCATTTAAGGTCGGTAAAAAACTAACAGGTAATATGTTAATGTTAGGTGTGTATTCACCATTCACTCAATTCTATGAGGGTAAGTGGTGGGACTCAGGAGTTCTATTGGTTCCATTTAGTTCGTGGGATTACACTATATCAAAATCATTCAAGTATAACGTGAGTATATCTAGTACTTACCAAGTAAAAGGTAGTGTATTAAACTATCAAATATTAACAGGTGCAAAAATTTTATTATAAAATGAAAAAAATCTTATTAGTCTTATTATTATTACCAATTATCTTATTTGGTCAACCTCAACCACCTTCAAAACCATCATCAAATGAATTATTTGGGACCTCTCAAAACAATATAATGGGTGCTCAGGCAAAATCATTCGGGGGAGGTTCGATTATCAAACCAAACCCAATGTTAACATCTGCTGATATTGCATTTATTGGTAGTAACACATATGACCCAGACCAACCATTGTTTAGATTGGGGGCAGGATTGGGTTATGGTAAAAACAATAAAAATTCAGGTTATGGTGCAAATGCAATCATAACATTTGATTTATCACAACAATCATATTCTGCATACTTCCACAAAAAAAATTGGTATTATCATTTTAATTTTGGAAGTATGACATCAACAAAAAATGTTGGAATGAGTGTTACTAAAGTTTTTAAATCCGATGCTTTTAATACGGGTATTCAATTTGGAACTTCAGTTCTAGAAGACCACAAATATGTTTATTTTATAATGGTGCCATATGTGGTATTAATGATTAATAAAGAAATTGATTTGTCAAAAAAAATTAATTGGAAACCTGAAACCTTTATAACATTGTGTTCCCCTTACTATGACTTGGGTAAAAACTTTAGTGGTACATCAAAAACATTTAATGCTGTTGTTGGAAACAATCTTTCAGTTGATATTAGTAAATATTTTAAATTAAATGTCAATTATAGAACAAACATAAACACAACCCCTAAATTAGGTATAATGCATAACATACTTATAGGTGGTAATTTAGATTTTTAATGAATATGAAAAACACAATTATACTATTTGGTATTATACTTTCAAGTATAAACCTTCAGGCTCAGGATTGTTACACTGTAAAATCCGTTGAAAATAAAACAGAGAATCCCGACCTATCCTCAAAGAGATTAACCTTTGGTGTTAAACAAATTACTGAAGAATTAGCGAGTCAGAAATACTCATTATGTGAAGATGGTGCACCAATAACTGTTGAAATAGTTTCTATTGAAGCTCCTTCAATTGGTATCAACATCGGACCATTCATGATTAAAAAGAAAATAACTATCGTAAAAACTAAGATGATTATTGATTCTGTGGTTTACGAGGGTGAGGGTGATGCTAAGTTATCCGTAAAAGCTGGTTTTGCCGAATTAAGAGATGAGAATTTACCATTTGAAAAAAGTGTATTTGCATCTGCGGTTAAAAAATCATTAGAGAACGCGATTTCTAAAGTAGAATGAGGTTTGTATTCTCAATATGTTTACTCTTTGTTTCTGTCCTTAATCTAAAGGGACAAGAGTTTGCGTATTCGGGATATATCTATGACGGTAATGAGGTTGGGGCTGTTAATGTACCTGTAGAACTTCACACAAAAAGTATTTCAAACTACACCATAACCACACCAACATACGGTAACTACAACTATGGTGGGGGAACATCTGTATCAGGTTGTGATGACTGTGTTCAGGGACCTTTCAATATTGGTTTCACGTTTACTTATTTTGGTAACAACTACACACAGGTTTATGCCAGTTCAAACGGTTGGGTAGGTTTCTCTGCCAATCAAACAAACGGATATACCGCACAATTTTTACCAAACAGTGGGGCACCAAAAAATGCGATATTGGCGGATTGGGAGGATTTATTTCCAAACACAGGTAACATGAATTATTACACAACAGGTACTTCACCAAATAGAGTATTTATTTTCAATTTCAATAACACACCACACTATAGTTGTAGAACAACATACTTCACTTTTCAAATTGTATTGTATGAATCATCAAACAACATAGACATAAATGTGTTATCAAAACCTAATTGTAGTAACAACGCATCTACGATGGGTTTAACCAACAGTGATGGTTCTAAAGTTGTTCCTGTCGGTGGTAAAAACGCAACAGTATGGTCAATATCAAGTGGAACTACATATAGATTCACACCATCATCTGTTCAGACATCATTCTCTCTTAACAGAACTGTGTATACCAATTCAAACGGTCAATACAATTTTTCTTCAACAGGATTGGACATTAACAACTATGAGTTCCAAATTAAAATACCCACACCGTCAACAAAATCGTCTTTATCAAACACTGATGCCAATCATGCAACGGATATTGTGTTGGGTAAAACAAGTTTGACAAGTAGAGAATATTACCGTATGGATGTGAATAATGATGGTAGGGTGAATGTATCTGATGCGTTTGTTATCTATGGTAAGAAATCAGGATTAATATCAACTTGGGGGTCATTACCTTCAGTCAGGTTTTTTATACCATCTGAATGGAACACCATTAAAACGGGAACCACAAATTTAAAATCAACAATTACAGGTTCCCAATCAATAACAATTTCTTCACCTGTTAGAAATGGTTCATCTAACTACTATTTAATAACAACAGGTTTCTCAAATAAAAACAAATTAACATATTAAAATGAAAAAGTTTATCATATTATTACCCTTATTTTTTCTCTCGTCAAGTAACTCTTTACCTGATGTTAAAATCAATAAAACAATCTACACGGTTAGTTACTCTCAAAAGTTAGAACAACCGTTAGAATTAACTTATGAGTCCTCAAATCGTCCCACAAACGTTAACAGAGGGTCTATGGACTTTTATATTGAGCCAGGTATCAAAACATCTGACGGTGCTGATTATGTGAGTAATATCTATGACAAGGGTCACTTGGCACCTGCGGCAACATTCTCTGACAATATGGTAAACTTAAAGACCACCTTCTCATATTTGAATTCGGCCCTTCAGAATCAATACCTCAACAGGGGGGAATGGAGATTACTTGAAGAACAAGAAAGAAAATGGGATGACGCTGAGAAGTTAACCATCAAGATAAGTGTTGAATTCAAAAATAAAAATACTGTCTTACCAACAGGTGCTACAGTACCAACAGGATTTACCAAACACATATACTTTAACAATCAAAGATTTTGGAAATGTTATTACTTCCCAAATGTAAAACCAACTAAAAAGTGGGGTGAACATCAAATTTCTTGTAGTCATTAATATTTAATAGTATGAAAGTTCGGTTAACGGAATCACAACTTATTGATTTAATTAAGGAGATTGCGGTAAAATCCCCTGAACTCCCACAATCATTTGAATTTAATATGGACATTGAAAAAAAACCAAACAAACAAATCAAAGTAAATTACATATCAGATAGAATGATTTCTAAGTTCAGAGAGATTAATGGTGTGTATGGTGAGGACTTTACCTTAGAAGTTCTTGATAGAGTATATGAAATTTTGAGTTCAGAGTTGGGTGGAGAGGAATAGTTTACTATATTTTTTAAAAATATAACCAATGAAAGTTCTTAGAAAAAAAATTAAGGTATTTGATGGTAAACCCACAAAAAGTGGTGGACACTCCCAATGGTTATCCAAAATTACAAAATTAGATTATCTTACATTGGAATTTGGTTTGTGGAGGTTTCATTACGACCACTTTTATTATGATGGACAACATCATGCTCTCTATTTGGGATTGGTTAGAATCTTTTGGGGTGGATTCCCATTTAAAGATGAAGAATAATTTGAACACTCACTTGTAAGTGGGGTTTTTTTATTTTAAATTTGTTGTATGGAAAAACGTTCAACCAAAACCCTTGATGTGAATACATGGATAAAAAAAGTAATTCGTAGTTGTGAGACTATACAACAACTTCATACTGCCAGACAACTTAAGAATAATTTTTTGAGAAGTTTGGATACCGATAAAAGTACTGATAGAGAATTATACCGTTTGGTTGATAATGACTTGACAGTTACCTTCCATACCAAATTTCGTGAATTGGTTGATGGTGTCAATCCAAATAACCCTCAAGTGATTTTTTCAGAGCAGCTTTTGCTTTACTAATTTGTGAACGAGATGTTCCTGAGTCAATCCCTAAAACACTGGCAACTTCACTGTGACTCAAATTTCCAAAGTAATAAAGCACTAACACACTTTTGTATCCTTCGGGTAACTTATCAATTGCTTTTCTTAGTTGTTCCTTAGTTATTTGTCCACCCATTAAATCAGTTTCCGTAGGTTCTACTCCAACATCCATTCTTGAGATATCTAAGTCAGTTGTAGTATCCAACTGTTTTTTTCTAAACTCATTGATGATTTCGTTGGTCACAACTCTTCTTACCCATCCTTGTAAGTTACCTTGACCTGAGTATTTGTCTAAGTTTTTATAAACTTTGAGGAATCCAATCTGACAAAACTCTTTGGCTAAATCAATATCACCTTTGGCGTACTTCATACAAACTTGAGAAAATATTGGATTGTATGATTTTTTATAAACTTCTGTAAAATCTAATCCCTCGATTAAAATTTTACGTTGAGACTCCGTGATAATAATTTTCATATTCGATAAATATCAGTTAGATAGGTTCTCCTTCAATTGCCCAATAAAACATGGAATAATTACCTGATAGTTCCTTCACATAATTAATAACTTCATTTAATTGTTCAGGGTCAATGGTATCATCTTCAGCCCATTCAACGTTAATCCAAATATCACCTTTATTTGGGTAGATAATAAAGATTAAGAACTCATCATCAAAGAATTGAAACTCTTTTCCTTCAAACCCAAAGATTTGGATTGCTTGGTCTTCAATTAACATTTTTCCTGGCTCAACAATATCGTAACGATTTAAAAAATCCGCAATGGTTAGAACTTCATCTGTTGGCTGACCAATAATGTTAGTTTCAATATCAATATTTTCATTGAATCTTTTATATTGTGATTCTGAGATAATATACTTCATGATTATAAATACTTTCTTATAATTAATATTAAAGTTTTGATAATACGTAAAACCATCATATCAAAATAATTTAACCTAATTATAGGTAATGAAAATAGAAGCATTATTCATTTCGGACGTTCACTTAGGTGCTCGTGGGGTTGAGTCCGAAAAACTATTAGAAGTATTAAAGATGTACAACCCTGAGCATTTGTTTTTAGTTGGTGATATAATAGATGGTTGGTTACTCACGAAAAGATTTTATTGGACGCAATCATATACCAATGTAATTAGAAAGATTTTATCTTACTCAAAGAACGGAACCAAGGTAATTTACATTACGGGAAACCATGATGAGTTTTTGAGGGAGTTTCCCTTCTTGGAGTTAGGTAACATTGAGATTCATAATGAATATGAATATAAAGGTACTTGGATTACACACGGTGACTTATATGACGGTGTGGTTAAATTAAAATGGTTGGGTATGTTAGGTTCAATTGGATATGACTCGGCGATTTACATTGACAGAAAACTAAAATCTTTGGGCGTTAAAAGGTCTTTGTCCAAATTCTTAAAAGATAGGGTTAAAGAGGCGGTGAAGTTTATTACATCATTTGAGAATCAACTTGTATTCCAAGCTAAAAGGAGATATTGTCATACGGTTATATGTGGACACATCCACACACCTGAAGATAAGATGGTTGATGGGGTTAGATATTTAAATTGTGGTGATTGGATTGAGAACAAATCATATATTACATTAAAGGATGGACAATATGAAGTACACAAATATTAGTGGTGAATTAACAATTGTAATTCCGTGTTACAACGAGGTGAATTACATAGGAAAAACTTTGATGAACATTGGTAAACAAGTGGGTATCAAAGGAACAAGAGTTATTGTCTGTGATGGTAAATCAACTGACGGAACACAAAAGGTTATTAAAAGATTTAAAGAAGAGTTAAAGGATGTGTTGAACATTGAAATACAAATTGGGGGGAAGGTTGCTCGTGGTAGGAACGTTGGTGCTAATCTGTGTGAAACACCTTACATTTTGTTTTTGGATGCTGACTCAATACTTTTAAGTGATACTCAAATTGTTGATGCACTCTTATCACTGAAAGAAAACAAGGTACAACTTGTAACTTGTAAGATAAAATCGGTTAGTAAATCACTTAGGAGTAAACTTGCATTTAAACTCTTCAACTTGGTAAATCACTTTATAAGTAAAAAGACACCATTTGCCGTTGGTACATTCTTTTTAACAACAAAGAAATCATTTATGCATTACGGACAATTTGATGAAACTCTTCAACACTCAGAGGATTATTGTTTATCAAAAAAATACAGAGTAAGAGAATTTAAAATTTTAAATCATTACGTTGGTCAGGATGACAGAAGATTCAAGAAGATGGGTTATACCGGTATGATTCGGTTGTTAATCAAATCATACGTTAACAAACGGAATCCAAACTTTTTTAGACAAGACGTTGGTTATTGGTAAAAATAAAAGGGGAGTAGCGAATTCCCCTTTTTTTTGTTACCGAAAACGATAACGGTCCTAATTGCCCTGAAACAGGGGGCTTGAAACAATATTTGTTTCATAATATAAATATCACGATATTTAAAGTTATGAAGTATGTTATCACTCAAAGTCAATTTCATAAGTTAGTGTATGGTTACCTGAACAAATTGGTTAAATCTGCCGAAGTTGATATACAAAATAGTAAATATGTAGAAGGTGGTTTTAGTGTGACTGTAGATACCGATGGTCAACGAAAATTCACTTATCAATTTACACCTGAAGGGGAAAGTTGGGATGACCCTACAGACAAAATTTATCCTGAGAACGGTTCACTTATAATTAAAAATGGTATTGTTGATGATATGAAAGATTTGTTTGGACTCAGAAAAAGTAAGTTATTTGATTTAATTGCGGATTGGTTTACGGAGACATACAAAGTTGATGTGGACAGTGTATCGGAAAGCCCATATTAAATTTAAAACCCTCAATGAAAATTGGGGGTTTTTTGTTGTAAGTAATTTTTTTTCACCTATAATTGATGTATGGACCTAAAACAATATCCCTTTTTGGATTTCGGCATTCGGGTGATTGCTGTTCTCCTTCTCCTATTTCTATCCATGGAAGTAGATAGATTCTCTTTTGGAATGATGAACGTATCAAACCCCATCTCATTTGGATTGGGTGTTGCATTATTCTGTGGGTCCAATATAATCTTCGGATACTTCATTATCAAATCAATTTACAAAGAATTATAATTATGAAATCAATACTATTATCTTTTTTGATGTTGTTCTCTCTCAACATCTTTGCTCAAGACCAACCGTCCTACCTCAGAGCTAAAAACGTAACCTTTGGGGTTCGTGCAAATGAAAATGCCGAAATTACTTGGGTTGAAGAACAAAAAGAATGTTCAATTCTTGTTGAGTGTTACAAAACTAAAATTATTGTTAACAGTCAAAAACTTCAGACCTATCATATTTTATACCAAGTATCTCATGACGAACAAGCCACTGTGTGGAGATGTAAAAGTTTGGATGGTACGACTTGTAATGTAAGAATGAGTACTGACCCTGTATATCCTAGCTTATTGGCTCTAATGGTTGAGTTTAATGATGCTGTTTGGTTCTACGTCTGTACAAGAGATTAACCATTTGTTACCAAATCTCAATGACAAAATATTTAAATGTCATGAGAGACGCGTATTCAATAATCGGGAAAGAAGTTTACTACAAAGAAAAAACTTGGACGGTGAAAGATTTTTTCTATGTTCCAAATAATGCAAACATTTACGTTGGACTCACAGATGGACAGGTGAGAATGAATTTGATTCTTAAAGATATTCAACACCTTTTAACACAAGGAAATTTAGTTTACCATTAAAATGTTTGGCTTAGTTGTGAATAATTTTGAACCTGTTTTTAATAAGTCACTAGATAATCTTGGTGTAACACTAACAATAAATTTATTAACTTTACCTGGCTTAGTGAATTGTTTAAGTTTTTGAATCATATCGGAATTTTCATCAACTATGGAATATACAACATAAGAATTATCAATAACCTCATGGTTTGCTTTAAATGTTGAGGAATTAAAAAGTTGACCAGTATCTGTACCAAAACGATAAACAAGTTTACCATCTTCAGTGGTTATATCCAATCTCTCAATAAGATTTATAACTTGTGATTGATTTGGATTTCTTAAATCCATTGAAGATATGGTTTCTCCATCATTACTTTTGATTTGAACACCAAGTTTTAAATCGCCATTACTATAGGGGTTTGGGGCTATAAAGGGCATTACTGTTGCATTTTTAACCCAATCAAGAAATTCTTGGTTATCTTCAGGAGATTTTGTTTGTTCATTAACCAAACCATACATTCTTCTGATTTGTTCTTTTTCGGATTCTTGTAATATAAATTTACCCATGTAAATAAATACCATAAAAATTACAATTTGTTTTCTCAGTAAAATGTCTTATAATTTAAAAAAAACATTATGAGTAAAGTAAAAATTTCAACAGACAGAGGTGATATGATTGCCGAGTTGTATGATGAGGCAACGCCCATCACGGTAAAGAACTTCACAGATTTAATTGGTAAAGGGTTTTACAATGGACTAAACTTCCACAGAGTAATTCCAAACTTCGTTGTTCAGGGTGGATGTCCTGAAGGAACGGGTAGAGGAGGTCCTGGTTACAACATTCAATGTGAGGTGACAGCACCAAACCAATATCACGACAAAGGGGTTCTATCAATGGCACACGCTGGTAGAAACACAGGTGGTTCACAGTTCTTCATTTGTCACAACCGTCAGGGAACACAACACTTGGACGGAAACCACACATGTTTCGGAAGAGTTGTGGAAGGTCTTGATGTGATTGATATGATTAGACAAGGAGATAAGATTAACTCCATGGAGATTATCTAAAAAAAAGAACCCTCACTCAAAAGGTGGGGGTTTTTTATTTACGTCTTCCACTCCAATCAACGGTGGTTACAGGTAAATCAAATTTGTTCATAATCCATTTTTTGAATGGTTCTTGCCAAGAATTCTCACTAAAAGTGTCAGACAAGTCATCATCATAAGGGTGGTTTACCACAACAATAGGACAGGTTTGATTTTGTCTTTGTGGCGCATCTTCATAAAAAAAATCACAACCGTACCACCTAAACAATTCGTTGTTTTCATTATAATTTTCAGGTCCCTTATAAAATATAATTTGAGATTCATCATCATATTCCTCACCTGTTTCGTCGTCAAAATCAATAGATACGTAAGTTCTTATATTATCTGTTGGAAAGATTTCATCCAAATATTTGAAAATAACTTTGTCCAAAGATGATTCGGTGATGATGTATTTCATATAGAATAAATATAAAATAGGGGGTTTTTATTTACGTAATCTATTCCATTCAACGGTGGTTACTGGCAAATCATATTTTTCCATCATCCATTGTTTAAATGCTTCTTGCCAAGAATCCTCACCAAAAGTGTCAGATAAGTCATCATCGTAAGGATGGTTTACCATAACAACAGGACAGGTTTGATTTTGTCTTTGTGGTGAGTCTTCATAAAAATACTCACAATCATACCATTCAAATGCTGAATTGTCTTCATCATAATCACCTATGTAAAATATGATGTGGTTTTCATCTTCTCCTTCTTCACCTGTTTCATCATCAAAATCATAAGGACTAACATAATTCAAATCCTCTGAATCAAACATATCATTCAAGTACTTTTTAACTACTTTGTCCAAAGATGATTCGGTGATGATGTATTTCATATCAGATAAATATAAAGTGGTTGGTTTGTTTTTAAACCAAAAAATATTATCTTTGTGGTATGGGAAAGATAATTTTAGAATTTGACAGTATTGAGGAATCTGTGGAGGCGAAAAATGCACTTGACGGAGGTAAGTGGAAGATTGCCATGTGGGATTTGGACCAAAAACTACGTTCTATGGTAAAACACGGATATGCTATGTATGGTAATCGTGAACTAACTGATGATGAACAGAAGATGGCTTTGGAAATCAGAGATGAACTATACAAGATTTTGAATCAAGCCAATCTTGATTTGGAGGATTAAGATATTAAGGATATGACCAACAATAAACAAAGTATGAAATACATAAAAAAACCAATCGAAATAGAGGCTGTACAATTCACCCGCAATAATTGGAATGAGATTAGGTCATTTACAAATGATACAGCACACACACTATCAATTGAAAAGCGTATTAACGGAGTCGCTACCTGCATAATCCCAACTTTGGAAGGTCATCATGTAGCAAATGAAGGGGATTGGATTATTAAAGGTGTTAAAGGAGAATTTTATCCTTGCAAACCAGATATTTTTGAAATGACTTATGAACCAGTAATACAAGGAGGTAACAAATGAGCAACAATAAACAAAGTATGACAAAATATATCATACCTTATATTTTAATATTTTTTACAAATGTTTGTTGGTCTCAAAATAGTATTGTTGGTGATGGTTTCGGAGGGCGTTTGTGGTATAAACCAACAAATTTAAGTTCATATTCCTACGGTGGTTTTATGATATGTGGAACCGAAAGAAAACTTTACGGTTGGGGATACAGTATGACAGGTTTAATAAAAAGGGGTTGGCGTTCGGTGATTACATCACCTACATGGACATATAACCTTTCAGAAGTAAAATACCATTCTGGTGGATACTTTATGGGAATAATTAAAACAAATGACAGTGGATATGTGTGGGGTGAAATTCAATACCCTATCGGAGTGATAAGTAATGTATCATTTTGTGATGCCGCAATAAACGGGGTGGCTTTTGTGAAAAAAGATGGTAGTCTATGGGTGACATCTCCGACAAATTCCACAAGTTACATAAAAGAGGTTGTACAAATCACCGGGGTTAATAACGTAAAACGTGTTGCTATGGGAGCGGGTGGGAAGTTTTTTGCTTTAAATTCTAATGGGTACATTGATTTTATAAATGTAGGAGGGTGGGGTGAATTCATTAAAAATCCAAAAATATCCAGATTAGCATTAAAATCTATTGTAGATATCAAAGCAACAACTGCATTTGTATCAGCCCTAGATAAGGATGGAAATGTTTTTACTTTTAATTATTCAGTTGATTCAATTCGTGTCCTGAGAAAGATTAACTTACCTTTCCCAGCAGTTGCTATTTCCGGACAATGTGATGGTCAGCACTTTTTATATTTATGTGAAAATGGGTATTGTTATAAGGATCCAAATTCATGGGCTGTAAGTTATCTTACGTTTATCGACTCGAATGTTATCGACATTATGGCGGGGGAGGTTCACGATTACTATATAACCTCAGATAAAAAATTTCAACAAAAATACTTCTACCCAGATCCAGGCATCGATTTTTGGGTTGATTTGAATAACAATACCTGTATAGAAACTCAAGATATATCTTTTAAGATAAGGACCTTATGTAAAGGGGATTCTATAAATGTAAATGAAAAATACTATAGTCAAGATGGTACATATAAGTTAGATAACACCTTAAACCCTTTGTATCTAACAATAGTAACAAAAGATACTGTGAATTACTATTTAAATCCACATGTTAAATGCATTAGCATCGAACCCCCATCTAAAAAATCTTTTGTTTATAAAACAGAAACAGAGAATTTGTGTGTAAATTACTTTATAGACACTCTCTATAGATTATCATATTTTGATACAGTTAAATTATATTCATGTAATGACCCGATTATTTTTGATGGACAAAAGTACAGTAATGACACACAATTCACCAAGTGGAATCAAACTATCTCTGGATGTGACTCAAACACTTATGTATTTATTCATTTTTACAAATCCACAGTACAGTATATTAATAAAACATTTATCAAATGTGATGATGAGGAATTTTCTTATGAAAATTTAACATTTAAAATATCAGGGGTGTTTAAAGATACTATTCGAAATATAAACGGATGTGACTCAGTTATTAGAAAATTTACTGTTTTAGATTCTCTTTGTGATTTACGGGTTTACATACCGGATGTTTTTACTCCAAATGAAGAAGGACCGACTATCAACAACACTTTCCAACCCTTTATTTCAAATTGTCATTCTTTTAGAATGGAAATTTATAACAGGTGGGGAGAGAAGTTGTATGAAACTGTTGATATTAATACAGGATGGGACGGTACCTACTTAGGTAAAATGTCACCAAGTAGTGTATACACCTATAAAATAGAAATAATATCAAAAGAAAATAAATCCACTCAATACAGTGGAACTTTTACATTACTAAGGTAAAGAAAAACAAAATGAGCAACACCAAACAACAAACGGAAGTAAAACAAATTAAAAAGTATCTTGAATTACCACATAGAGAAACTGTAATTAGCACTAATACAATACAAACAAAACCTTTTGACAATCAAAAAATCAATATGAGCAACAATAAACAAACGGCAGTAGATTCTATAATTGAATTTTGCCACAAACAAATGGACAACGATTCCAGCATTCACAAAGGGGTGTACTTGTCAATCATTAAATTTTGTGAAGAACAAATCACAGAAGAAAGTGAAATACATTGGAAAACGACATTAGTTACAACTAAAGCAATGGAGATGAGTTATGCCGATGCTTATGAGGAAGGTTATAAAGGGGCATTGGAATTTATAACCCAATGGGCAATATCAAACTTAACACCACAACACAATGAGCAACAATAAACAAACAACACACATTTGCGTTTTTGAAAAAAGCACAACATCAAATTCTAATGAAGCAAAATGTAAACATTGCAATAATGTGAGGTATCTCATTGATGTAAAATTAGTTAAAAACGAAACATTCGGAGGTAACAATGAGCAACAATAAAGCACGTGAGTATACATCACCTTTGATAGAAGAATTACTAAATGAAGTAACACCTGAGGAAATGGAACGAACACGTATAGAAATGGAAAATATGGATATGGAATTTAATAAAACAAAACTAAATTACATTGCCAACGCACTTAAAGAGTCTGTCAATAGAATGGAATACACTGGCGATATATCCGACTTAGGAAATGAGATTGGTATTACAGTGGGTCGTGCGTATGAGAACATGACAGAAGAGAATATAAATGATTTCATCTCTGGGTTCAGACATGGTATATCATTAACAAACGGAACACATTAATATTAACAACCAAGTTATGGAAAAGAAATTAGCAAAATTAGAGGAAGAACGTGAGAACTATGAGAGTGTAAGATACCGAATGGATGACGAAGGTATGGATTATTGTTTTGAACACTACAGTCAGTTCGAGGAGATAGAGGATGAGGAGTTCCACAAGTTAAGGACGGAGTTCTTAGAGAGTACTTTAAAGCTCCGTAGTTATGTGGAGAACAAGCTGAGTGAACTGTCCTCACAGATAGACGAATTAGAGTGGGGGGATTACTCTAATTAGATTTATCCTTTACAGAATACGTTATTGTATTACTTTTTATTGAATGGAAAACTTAGTGGTGATAACCGCACATTGCCCATCAGAAGAACAAGAAAGGGCTCTTGAGAGGTGTATTGATTCTGTTTCAAAAAGTGGATATCACATTGCCTTATTATCTCACACTCATATTTCTTTTCATATTCAAAAAAAATGTAATTTTTATTTCTACGACTATTTGAATGATACTTCTGAGGACGTAGATTTGTTACCTCCTGGTTTCTTTTTTTCTTTTGGTGACAAAATCATAAAATCCATTTTTTTCATAAAAAACTTTTATGGGTTTGCAATATACAGAATGTTTTCAATGGCATCACAAATTGCAATCAATTTTGGATATAAAAATATACATCACATTGAGTATGATGGTGAGGTCCTTGATTTAGAAATTTTAAAACAACACAATGAGTTATTAGAAAATTATGACTCAATTCTTTACACAACAACTGGTGACAGTGATGGGTTTATGTTTGGGTCTTTAAAGTCTGTGAGGGTTGACAAATTACCACGATTGTTCACCGATTATAATCGTGATGAGATTGAAAAAAGGATTAGAGATTTTGGGCAAAATGTAAATTTGGAATATATTACCAAAACAGAGTTCAACAATCACACAAATGTTTTGTTTAGAAAAGAATCTGAACTCAATGGTTTTTTCAAAAAGGGAGAGCATTTTTACGAGAGAAATTTACATTATACTCTTTTTTATGATAAAAAAGACAACAAAATCAAACTTTTCTACAATTCACAAAAAAATGAAGAGGAAACTGTAATTGTTATTATAAATAATTCCGAAGTGCATACCTTGAATGTAAAACCTAACCATTGGTATATTGAAACTTTGTATACTATGGATGAAGTAAAAACAATCAGAATTGATAATTCAGAAAAAATAATATACGAAAAACATTTTGATGATACTCTCAAAGAGATTTTTAAATTAAAATCTCACGTAATTTATGAAGAAAATAATTAACTTTACTCCAACAGGTACTCAAACAACGAGGATTAATTCGTTTGCTCCATTGACTCCAAGTGAGATTGTGGATGAGGTAATAGGCGCGAATGAGGTTGGTATATCCATTGTTCATCTTCATGCAAGGGATGAGGTTACGTTAGAAAACACATACAAGAAGGAAGTATATCAGAAAATAATAGAGGGGGTAAAGAAGTATTGTCCTGAGTTATTGATTTGCGTTTCATTAACAGGTAGGAATTTCCCTGAACTATCACAAAGAGCGGAGGTTCTACAGTTATATCCTGACATGGGTTCACTAACAATGTCATCAATAAACTTCCCATCAGGAACATCGGTTAACCAACCTGAGATGATATTGTCTTTAATTAATGAGATGGACAAATACGGGGTACAACCTGAGATAGAATGTTTTGATACGGGTATGTTAAACTATACAAACTATCTTATTTCAAAGAACATATTAAAGTCTCCACACCACATCAATATAATTTTGGGGAATATCTACAATGGTCAATGTGACTTTGGTACGTTATCAACAATTAAAAATAACTTACCAATGAACTCATTTACGTGTTTGGGTGGAATAGGTTCACAACAGTTAAAGAGTATGACCTATGGGTTATTGGATTTTGATGGAATCAGAATAGGTTTGGAAGATAATTTATATTATAGGGGTAAGGAAAAGACCACCAACATGCAGTTATTAAAAAGAGCCCACAGATTGATGGATGAATTTGACATGGAACATTATACATCTGCGGAATTAAGAGAAAAGGGATATGGAAACAAAATTATTAATTCTCGGTAAGGGGGATAATATAATAACAATGATATTGGATAATTTATATTCAATAGGCAGAAGAACTCCTGACATTCACATATACAATAATTTGGGTTTACCAATTATTAATACATTCACACATGATGGTTTCAATATAGAATTGTTTGATGATGTGGATTTAAATAACTACGATAAGATTGTTCTTGGAGTATACCAACCTCAACATAAGATAAAGATTATAGAGACAATAAATCCTGACATTGATAAGTTCATTAATGTGATACATCATGGTTTGGACATATCACACATGAGTGAACTCGGACGTGGGGTTCTAATCAACTCAAAGGTTTCAATTGCCGCACATACCACAGTGGGGGATTTTGTATCAATCAACAGACATGTATCTATTGGTCATCATACAATCATAGGTGACTATTGTTCCATTAATCCTGGCACCAACATTGCAGGAAACGTAACAATAGGAGAAGGTACAACAATAGGGATGGGGACAAACATATTACATACGGTTAAAATAGGTAAGAACTCCATTATAGGTGCAGGTTCAGTTGTCACTAAAGACATCCCTGACAATGTGGTTGCATATGGTTCACCGTGTAGAGTAATCAGAGAGAATGTATAAGATATTTTGTATAGGGCAAAATAAGACAGGGACCACTTCATTAACAAGGGCTCTATCTATTTTAGGATATAGATTATGTCCTGAAGATATAATGTATAATTTTGGTTCGGTTCATTTTAAAGACTTTCAAGATGGTAAGTTTGATGGGATATTAAACTTGGTTAACCAATACGATGCGTTTGAAGACAGACCGTGGAATCACACTGATTTTTATAAAGTATTAGATAAAACCTACGAGGGTTCAAAGTTCATACTCACCACACGGGATGTGGAACAATGGTGGGATTCTTACATTAGATGGAATAATAATATAGGTCTAAAAGAATCGTGGCACTACAGAATAAACAGTGAGGTGTGTTATGGTGTGAATAGTTTCTTAGATAATCCTGAGTTATCCAAACAAACTTATTTAGATAGGAACAATAAGATTAAAGATTACTTCTCAGGTAATCCCAATTTTTTGGTATTAGATATTAATGATGATAACAAGTTTGAGAAACTGTGTGGGTTCTTAAATAAAGAAGTTCCAAATACACCATATCCGTATATGAACTATAACGGAAATTAAAAAGGGATAATATGTAAATTCACTGACTCAAACTATTGTTTGATTGTATTAAACAATGAAACAAATTTGAGGTAAAACCAAAAATAATTTAACCGAAAAACTTTACATAATATAATAATTTTATATTTTATTAAAAAACATTATATTATGACAAAAAATTTAGTACAATTAATCGAAAAAGTTCAGATGAATATCGGTGAAGATTCATTTGAGATTACCAATTACGCGTTGACTGCTGTTCTTGGTAATACTAAACAAATCAAAGTTTCATACAACGAGGGGGATTTAACAAAAAATTATGTTAAGTACGCAACAGACTTACTTTCGGGTATGTATGGTGAAGAGTTTATGGAAGACATTATAGATGGATTCGGGGAAACTCTAAAAACAAATCTAAATAACTTCAAAGAGTCTTATAGAAACAAAAAGTCTGCTATCAAAGAGATTCTACCAAGTGTTTTTATTCACACTTCAATGAGTAAAGTTTTGATGGAGTCTATGATTGTTAGTCTTACATTTAAAGCTAAACTCCATATCAAATTTCATGATAAGATTAAAAACGAAAAAAAATGGGATAATAAAACTTTGATTGTATTTGCATCAAAGTACAAGAATATGTCAGAATTTTCTAAATCAGAACCTGAAGCATATAGAGAGGTGGTAAGGACAGGATTAAAAGAAAACATTTCAAATTTCTATAAGAAGAAAAAATTTAGTGAAAAATAAGTAGACAATAGAACCCTCACATAAAAGTGAGGGTTTATTATTTGGTAATATCAATTATTTATTGTTACTTTGTGATATGATGAATACAACTACTGAAATTTTGGAAAACAATATAAACGAGACACACTCTCTAACTCCTGAAGAAAGGTATGAAATGGAGATAAAAGCATCTGAAAGTCTCCATAACTATATTATGGGGGATGGTGATTCACGACACCTATACAATTACTATGATTGTATGGAGAAATTAAAGTAGATTAAAAGACCCTCACTCAAAAGGTGGGGGTTTTTATATTTATAAGTAAACAAATTCATATGTGGCAAGCAAACATTACAATCAACAATAACACGGGATATAACTTAACCATAGATGGTGTGGGACCTGGCAATCAAACAATCGGACCAAACTCACAAGTATCATGGTCATCAACTGAGGTACACAATACCAAGAGTCTTTTATTTTGGGTTCAGGAGAATGTATGGTATATGCAAGGTAATCTTTCATTCGGTCCTGAGGCGGGAGTATATGTGGACCGTGGATGGATGGCGGACGGTGACCAATCTATAGAGATGGTTGCAAACGCAAATGGTAAGGAATGGACTCAGACATCAAACGGAGGGGAAACTCTCTTACAGTGGAATGAATTCGAAAGTGGGGGTGATATAACACTAACCTTTAACAAACAATAAAATAGACCCTCACCAAAAGTGGGGGTTTTTTATTTATGGGTAATGGACAATACAGTTCGTTCATTCCTGTGGGTGAGGTTCGGGTAAACCCTCACACACCACACAGTCATTCACTCTCTGATTCTCCATTACTTATCGCAACCGGCATTACGGTAATGGCCATGGCGATAATTTAGTTTACTATAAACTAACAACTATAAACCTCCCTTGTCTTTGTAACAAATACATACCATTATTTGTTACAGACCAATCGTATCACCTATCGTATATTTCCGTATTATTGCGTATCATTTCACACAACATATATTTATAATCAAATAAGTCGGGATGAGTAATATAGATAGAAAACTTATAGGGGTGGAAAAACTATTCAATGAAGTACTTCCAAGAATATATCCTCATATAACAAACATAAAGATATCAAAGAATGATACTGATGGATATAGATATCCTGATTATGATTTAATCATAGATACCGATTTACCAAACACTATAACAAAGGATGACTATTGGGATAACGAATTTTGGTCAACAAAAAACTTTGAGCGCACAGCAAATCGTTATCATCTGTTTGACTACCACTATATGAATGATGTTATTATCCCTGAGTTATTAGAGTACTTCTCCATTAAAGACAGTGAATTCTATAGGAGAGTAAAAATCTACAACATAGATAAAGGACTAATCATTACTACTGAGTAATAAGGTTTACAACCTAATATTCCCTATCGGTAATATTCTTTAAGATTATAGGTATATCCTCACATATATTCCCCATCGGTAATATTCCCCCCCATTTAATGTCCCCCCATTTACGAATGACACTATGAGTAGGTGATATAATATACCACAGTGGGGGGATGTCTGCAGTTAAGGGACTAAAGTCCCTATCATATGAGACATCCCTAACTAATGGTATAGTTAACTCTTTAATGGTCATCATTTTGCAGACAACCTGTCGGATAAATGAGATGATGATACTATCTCCCACTTTCTACCACACCTGACTATGTGTCATATTATGGGGGGATAATAGACCATTAAATAAACCATATAATGACCCTTACGGGTTCTCCTTGAAGGAGACTACGTCTCTCCCCACGCCCTATACCTTAACATACATTTTTTGCTGGATTTTGTAATACCTAAAAATATAGTCCTCACACTATCAGGAAGACCACTTTTTTTAGGCTGGTCATAGCGTCAGAACCATTTGGTGGTAGAAAGTGGGGGAAAGTGTTAAGACAGTATTACCTCAAAAGGGGGGAAAGGGATTGTGTGGGGTTTGAAACCCCCCTGACATTTTGTCAATTCCAAATATTTTGGTCATAAGTTATCAACAATTTTCACCCCTGACACTATGACAGGAACCATTTATCCTTTACAAGTTATGAACATTTTATATGTTCCTAAACGTGGATAAACTGTACCTGACCCCCAAGATAGAGAAAATAGATGACAGGTATAGAGTAGAACTCTATTCAAGTGGGGGGAAATTCTATGGGATACTATACTATGAACTTGTGAAGAGGGGTTTTATAAACAAACCTATCTCAATGAATCAGTATACCTGTGTGGATGCTACACTCCAAAAAGACTTGTACGAAGACTTCCCCACCATAACTCCCGTCGGTCTGCTGAGGGGATTGACTCACCTAATATCTCAAGTAGATGGGGGAACAGATGAACATACATCTTCTCATACCTACGAGCATCTATTTCATGGGGGTTCTTACGATACCCATGGAGACTATCAAGAGTCCAATACTCTTCCTTCTCCTGAGTGGAGTGGTACCACTCATGAAGAAAACACTTAAGGAAATTCCTAAGGGTTCCAATCTGTTTGGTCTGAAACACAATGTGTAGATTGTCATAGTCATAGTGTGATGCAGCATCATCAACTGTCTTACTATCTATACGACACTCAGGAACCATCCCACCAAATGGGGGGTGAAGGTTCTCAGTCCCCCAATCAATACAGATATTCATAATCCTGTTTAAGGTCCTACGGTCTAACTCACTGATGGGGTAGTCAAGATTCATGCTGCTAAGATACAACAAACATCCCACATAAAAAAACATATTATATTCCCCCCATGTTTGGTGGTGTCATATATGTGTTGTATATTTGTAGTGTTAAAGAGATACAGTATGGAACAAGTCTTAATCATCGCATTGGTTGTGGTCCTTATCTTCGGAGGACTCGTGGTGTATAGTATATCGGGCAACGAGAAGGAGTAGAGACCTCAGGGGGGGACCTGTCACTATGACATGTTGTCCCCCCTTGATTGGGGTGGGGGCTACCCCCTATATGACCCCCCCTCCCCCCGTATCCCCCCCATATACCCCTGTCAAAACGTCAGTTTACCCCTACAATACCGAAAGTGTAGCAAAAAAATTTTTGGGAAAAAAATGACCCTTTTCCGACTACTTATAGTTTATGAAATATCTTATTAGAGAATCTCAATTTGAAAAGGTTGTATTCAGGTATCTTAATACGGATTTAACTATGGATGAAAATATGAGTGCTTATGTTTTTTATAGTTCCAATCCAATGGATGGAGATGGGTCGGGTCGTGTTATGGTATGTTTTAAATCAGACATGGGGTGTTTTATTGATTCTGATTTTGCTCAGGATATCTGTGATATATTCTCTTTAACTCCTGGGGAGTCTTTGGAGATTATTGGAAAATGGGTTGAAAATAAATTGGATATTACACTCAATAGTGTTTATTCTGACTTTGGTGCTGATTAACAATTATGAAATACATTATAAGTGAACCAAGACTATCCATGTTTTTAAGAAGGAGATTTTCACCTGAGGACCTTTTGTGGATTGTTAATGATGTTCATCAAATGATTGATGAGGGTTATGGTGTAGAATCTGCGGTATATGATGGAATTAGAGATTTCATTAAAAGTAAAAAGTTTACCGAGATAGATGAATTTGGTGATGAACAATCCTATTGGGATTCTTATTTGAAGTATGAGATTGCACTTGTTTCTTATGTGAAATCTCAATTAGGTTTGGATTAATTTGGTTGAACTATTTATCTTATATGAAATATATCATTACAGAGCAACAATTAAATAATATTCCTGAGGAGGAACCTTCCAAGGGGAAGACTGTACGTAGGTTGGTTCAGGATATTGGGTTGACTGAGGTTGCAGAAATCATGGGGGGAATTGACCGTGTTATTGAATTGGGTTATAATGGTGACCTAATAAAATTCAGTGAAGAGACAACAACACCAATTGTTTACTTGGCAACGGACGGAATGAATTTATATTTACACACCGCTTTAGTTGACCAACTTGGACTTGAAAATGTTAATTCTTCACCATCAACTTTTTCAAGACCAAAAACCTTAGGTAAATTTACATATGGTACCAAGAATGATATACCATATGCATTTACAGCTAACTTAGAACCAACAAGACTTGATAATATTTATTATAAAGTTGTTGGTTCAAGTGGGGATTCAGGGTTTGGTTATAGTTATATTACCAAACGAAACACATTAGGTAAGAGATACAGACAACAAATCTTCAAACAGATAATTGACAAGTATGATTTATCAAAATATATGACAGTAAAAACATTTTATTAATTATGAAATACATTATTACAGAAAATCAGTTTGATAGGATTCTTAGTGATGAAAATATTTCCTATATTAATAAAACCACCACAAGGTTGTTTAATCCCATATATCCTGAAATTCAGGATATTGTTATAACAAAGATGAAGATTATTGGGGACCCCCCTCTTCCCAAGATATACAATGTCTATGTATATGTTAATAATCAGCTTGATAAGTATAGAGAGCTTGAAATAGCCAGAACCATCTATTCATTTATTGAGGATAACTTTTTTATTAAAGTAAGAAACATTGAGTTTGATTCTGAAGACTTTCTTTATGATGGTAATCCCATTAGAATTAATCCCGATAGGGGACGACCCATTAACTAAAACACGACCCCCTCATTTGAATTAGACCTCAATTTGGATTCTGGAATTTCCGGAAAAATTTTGGAAAATTTGGGTTTTGTTTAATATCTTTGTCTTATGGAAAAAATTAGAGTTGTGGTGGATGTTGAATTCGTGGAACAGGGGAGAACTAACATTCAGGTTTTTCAACCTTCTTCTCAAGAACCATTAACCAATCAAGAGATGGCTCACATTTTAGGTGGGGGACTTGCTTTGTGTATTCGTTCTTGTGAGAATGATTCTGAGGTAATGGAAGAGATAATGGATTATTTGCAGAAGGAATTCGTTAGCACAGATTTCCACATTGGAGAGTTTGGAACAGGGGATTCGTCTGAGAGGGATAATTAAATGGTCACTTCAATGAACATTATAGTTCAAGTATAATTTTAAACCCCCCATATTTATCAGTATGGATTATGGAATTTCCGGAAAATTTTTGGAAAAAACTTCATAAAGTTAGGTTCATACGTTATATTTGGTTTGTGACTTATTTTGTTATTTTCATATTTCAATTATTGTTTAACATATTCAAGGTTTTGGAAATCAAGTATACCTATGAAAATAAATTGATTCCTTTATTACTCAACACAGTATGGATAAATTTATTATCGATTGGTTCTGTGTATTATTCTTTGGAAGGTTTATTAGGTGGAGATGTGTTTGTTATTGTTTTCTATGTTGGGGGTGGGGTATGTGGTAAATGGTTGGCAATAAAAAAGATTGATAATATAAGGGGAAAGATATTCAAATTTATTTTTGGGTCATAGTCACATTTTCTATAGTATAATAGTACTGTAGTGTTTTTAATCCGACCGATAATGGGTGGGGGTCATGAACCATAACAAACCCTTCATTAGTATTTTCATATACACAGGTATGTGCTCTATCTTTTGGTGATAGACCTCTCATTATTACGTATTGGGATTTAGTTGGTTCATTTAATTCATGTTTTGTCATGATTTTGTTGTGTTTAAATTTTAACCATATGTTTAACACATTAAACCATGTTTGTTCTTCAATGGGGGTTTCTTTTTTTTCCATTCCGTAAAACACATAGACATTTGGAACCTCATTTATTGATTCTTCTAATATGGATGCAATATTTGCTATTAAGCAATTTCCATATGTTGCTCTTTTTCCGTCAGGATAAAATAATGAAAATTTTGTTTGTTCTATGTGTTTCATCTGATATTAAATATATTTTTTTTAATTATAATAAATTAAATCATTTTTACTGAGTATTTGTTTTAAACCCCTCCCATATTTATCAGTATGGATTCTAAAAGGAAGGAGTATATTGTAAATAGAATATTCAATTCTGTTTTCAGGCCAAAGGTTAATGAACAGTGGGGTATTGATTTGAATCTTAAAATCTCTGTGAATGATGATTGGGTTGATAGATGGACATACGAGTTTATAACCTATCCGAACAAATTTGTATTGAAGAATCCTAATGAAGATGGATGGAACGAAAATCGTTATTGGTCTACATCTACCCTTATTAGAAACACTTTGACTGAGGCTTTGGAATACTCGGGAATATATGGAACTGATGAATTTAAAATTTTAACATCTGATAACAATAACATATACAACCAATTTGCAACCTATGATAAAGTATCTTATGGAGCAGAATCTAAAAATAAGAACACCTCTGAGCGTAACACTAATTTGCCGTCATTTATCATTGACAACCATGGGGGTATAACTTCTAAACTATCAGGTATTAATTATAATGTTTTATTAAATGGAAGTATTGATGATGATAATTATTTTTTCTTTGAAGATATTGAAAATAGTGATTGGTGGGATATGCTTGATAACGATACAAAAAACGATTTTGTAAAATATTTTGGTTAATTATTAATTTCCCCCATTTTTTTATTATCTTTATTGTATGAAAGCAAATGAATTGGTGAAGAATGATTTATTCTTGATGAGATGGGAAAAAGAAATAAAAAAATTTAGAGTTGTATATTCCTATAGTGATTGTGTCTATGCCCACGCATTGGATTGGGACAAGTCAAACCTTATAAAAGTTAGTGAGAAAGAATTAAGTGAATGTCATTACATTGGACGAATGAGCAAACTAAGAGCATTCCTTTTATTTTAATATTGGAGTTAATTGAGGTACGCCGGTAACGGTTCCCGACTCCCCCTACCCCCTCTTTTCTCCCCCGCCGTTCACCGACCTTCGGTCGGATGTCTCCCCGTCCGAACCCCTTCGGGGTTATTGTCCCTTTTATAGTGAACCATAATGAAAGGGTCTCTCAGAAAAAGGGGTTCATCCATATATTTATTATAAAATTAAATTATGAAAAAGATTGTTAGACTAACAGAATCAGATTTGGCTCGTATTGTTAAAAGAGTTATAAAAGAAAACGAAGATGAGGAAATGTTTGCAACTCATGATGCTCATGGCGGAAAGTATTATGACACTATGGATAGACGTGTGGATTCAGATATTGAATTTTCTGAAA
>Ga0208975_1000308_pt1 | contig 24919 bp, 29 predicted proteins | sample GreLakmeER78MSRF_FD_187700 | JGI IMG/M metagenome (GOLD analysis project Ga0208975, IMG submission 187700) | Freshwater lentic microbial communities from great Laurentian Lakes, MI, USA - Great Lakes metaG ER78MSRF (SPAdes) | ecosystem: Environmental > Aquatic > Freshwater > Lake | place: Great... | reverse complement strand
GGCGCAGTTATCTCAGCTACCTTCCCTAGATATGTACGGATAGCAGCAGCCTGACGCTCCAAAGCGTCAGCCATCTCAGCAGTACCATGTCTGCTAGTCTCAGCTACAAGGTCATGGCGCAATGCGTTCTTAGCTGTGTCAAGCTCAGAACGAATAAAGAGCATAGCCTCATTCCAACGAGAGACTGCAATAGTAGAGATATAGTCTGAGAGCTTGGACGGGGTGCTTCTCCCACCTACAGAGAGACCCTCAGCAAGATCAGTAAGCTCAGAAGATCTAGCAATAGCATCTTCTAATAGGTAGTCTACCCTAGCCTTTACACTGTCAGAGGCCATAGCACCAAGGATCTTGGGGCGTGGGATAAAGATGAGGGCGAGCATAGCCGTACGCTCACTAGGAGCAGAGGTGAACCCATAGAGCTTCCATAGATCTTCGTTGGTAGTAAGCTCCTTGATCTGTGTTGAGAGGGTCTTGTCAATACCAGCCATCTCTGCTTGCATGGCAGCCAGGGCTTTCTGTGCAGGAATGCCTAGGCTAGAGAGATCACCAAGGGTTTCGTCCCGGACTAGCTTAGCTACCCCTCTAGTGACAGCCCCTCTACGGAGCGGCACGGGCTTGAGAAGATCAGTCTGTACTGACTGAGGAAGCTTACGGATTTCCTTCTCTGTTATGGCAAGGATCTTACCATCTGGAGATAGGCGGGCTACATCATCAATCTGCATCTCAATAAGCTTACGAGCATTCTCTGAGGAGATAGTCTGTGAGAATCCTTTGCTATCGAATTTAGCACCAGCACCCATGTCAGTAAGAATCTCATCAAGCAACGGAGACTGGAATGAGGTATCGGCCTTTCTTGTCTGAATGTAGTCATAGATAGCCTGAACACCTTTTGGTGTCAGGGGCATACGGCTCTGGTAGAAAGCTCCTGCTAGCTCAGCATCAGCTTCCTGTGCTTCCTTCAGTACACCTTCTGTCTTTCCTGCTACACCTTCCTGAATAGCTTTGGAGACATCTGTCTCACGAGCAGCCTTAAGAATCTTCGCTGCATTCTCTTCAGAGGTTACAGCAGTTCTACCAGTTAGGAGATAGAAGGGGTTTTCGTCCAGTGCTCTCCATGCAGGAAGCTTAGCAGTCTCTTCTATGATATGACCGAGGGTCTTATCTAGTGTGATTGTACGCAGAAGCTCCTTGCGCCAGTTGGGCTTGGACAGTATCTCAGATAGGATGGCTTCGGGGGATGCGCCTAAGCTACCCTCTCCAATGAAGGCACGTACCTGTGCAGCCATGTCAGGGTTCATACGCAAGGTATCCTGAACATAGCGAGGCATGTCGTCAGCCCTCAGTATCTTCTGTGTTGTAGCCTCATGGATGGCACGGGGATTCGTGGGCACCTCATCAAGCTTAGACATGATAACAGCAGCCTTCTTGGAGATCTCATTGCCTTCTGCCTTCTTAGCTAACCACGATATTGCTTCTTCAGCAGTGACATGTCCGCCAAGCTCCTTCAACATTCTCTTACCATAAGGATTGTTCTCAGCAAGATCCTTAAGGAATACCTCAGGGGATCTCCCTGATTTCTCAACTGCCTTGGCTTTCTCTGCTAGGTCTATAGCTGCTGTAAGATCATTGGTATCTGCGAATGCTCTCTCGGCTGCCACTAGTCTGATATCACCGGGTACTAGGTTTAGTCTCTTAGCAATAGCATTGGATACTGGGTTCTCTTCTAGGATTCTACCTAAGACATAAGCGCCCTTCTCACCCTTGGTAAGCTGAGCACCTTCTTCTAGGACCTTACCTGCGAAGGATAGTTCTTTGGCGGCGCGAGCACCACCTTTTGCTATACCACTACCAGGTACAAGAGGTACAGCTACAATGTCTACTACAAGGCCAGTACCATAAGCAGCTTTCTTAAGCCAGTCAGGAGCATCAGCATTAGTAGCAGCATCATAAGCTTCCTCAGCTACACCGCGACCAGCCTTGATATTAAGAAGACCTGAATCTACTGCACGGTCCCATGCATTGTCGGCACCAGTCACATCTTTGATAGGAGCTATCTCAGATTCCTTACGGGCTTCAGCTAGACCGGGGGTAACCTCGCTGGCTAGAGAGCCAGCCATACCAGAGATAAGGGAGCTACCAGTACCAATGATACGAGCCATCTGTGCTGGTGTAGTCTCAACTACTGTACCAGAAGGATATACATCTACACCAAAGCCAAGAACAGAATAGGTCTCAGGCTTCTCACGAAGCTTAGCCGCTTTCTGTTTAGGATTCTGCCACCACTGAGGAGCACCAAGAAGACTGTTGGCCCAAGCAATAGCTTCAGCACTAGCTGTCTCTGGGCTAGTGCCATGAGCTTCTAGATCTGCCTTCTTCTGACGAGCTAGTGCAGACCGGAAATATTCCAGGGTCTTGCTAGTCTCAATGTCTATATCAGGTGTGGCACCAAGCGTGGTGCTCTTGCCAAAGATATCTACATCAAGCTCTGCCTGTGTCTTACCCTTCTCAGAAGATCTACGAATATATTTAGGATCTCTGAAAGCAGTCTCTAGGTTTCTCCATCTACGCTCTCGGTAAGCTTTCCTCTCCTCATCTGTTTTCTGCTTTGCGTAACCCCAACCGAATTTCATCTGCTCATCATGAATAGCGTTATCAGCTTCCTCCCGAGCCTTCTCAATTAAATCCTCAACTGATGTCTGTAAAGGAAAATTCTTAGATTCTCCAGGGGTAGAATCTTTTCTGACCATAAACTGATCCTGCACTGGACCCGCTATATCAATAGAAGCATTGCTAGACTGAGGAGCTATCATCTCAAAATAGGATGGACCATCAGGATAGAACTGTGGTGTCTCTACAATAGGATAACCCGAAGCCTCCCTCTTGGCTCCATAAGGTCCAGCAAGCTGTGTCTTCCCCTTGGTATATTCATCAGGAGGAGGAGGTTTGATGATAGGTGGCCCAGTAAGCTTCTCTCTTTCTGCTCTGCTATCTCTTGTCTGGGACGCAGCTTCACCCCTAGAGGTCTTAGCCTTATTTGAAGATTCGGTAGCAGAGATCGTCGTGGTATCTACTAATTTGTATCTCTCATATTGGTCCCTCATACTGGGGTGCTCAGAGAGGAGGGCCTCCTGCTCGTCTAGATCGGCTGGCCATTCTTTTCCAAAAGCCTTTGCCAGCTTCTTCATATCTTCAGTGAGACGGTCAGGGGTAACAGGTATAGCCATCAGTAAACCTCATTGGTGATCATAGGGACTGATGCTAGTTATTTGTCTAGCAAAATCAGGGCGAAGAGCAGGCGCGAAGCTGCTTCCCTTTCTCCTTCGGGAAGGTTCTGTAGAACCTGCTCTCTTAACTGTGCTCCGTTCTGAGGCGTGGTCGATGCCTTGTTAGCAACATACAGATCCTTTACATATTTACCATATGAGGTCGTAGATGCAAGGCGCTCAACCTTCTTAGGCTGCTTGCTTAGCTCATGACTGTCCTTGATCTGAGCAGAGATAGCACGGCCCTCTTGGACCTTGGGACCTTTGTTCTTGATCTCCTCCATTACTAGCTCAGCATCTGGTCTCTTCTCAATCTTAACTGTTGCTGGCGCCGGGGGTAATACACCACCGCCCTTACCGAACTGGAATGCATCTAGCTCAGATTCAGATATTGGCTTGGTAGCCGGGTCTACTACATCAAGGTTACCGAGGGCGCTCTTAAGCGCCTTCATCTGTTCAATACGTACAGAAGGGGGTAGCTTGATAGTGGCATCAGTGTCACCAAGATCGTAGTCCTCTTCAGGATCACCGCTAATAGGGCTAGAATCGGTTCTAGCACCAGGGCTAGGGGCAGAGCCAGGAGCAGAGACAAGCCCCTCTAAGGGGCCTCTAAGCCCTTCTGGGATAGGCTGTCCTTTCTTGGCACCATCAATGTAATCCCACAGGGATTCCTTCTCATCCTGCATAGGGGCTTCAATGTCAAAGCCTGCTGGCTTGAACCCAACAACCTTCCCTGCTTCAAGGATGGGGGTGTTAAGGTTCTGTGCCTTACCACGTAATTCCTTGTGCTTCAAGAAGAACAATGCATCCTTTGCACCTTCTGTCTTAGCAGCCAAGAGGTCTTCCATCGAAGGGCTCTCACCAAGCTTTTTCTTACGGTCTTCGACAAACAGTTCAACAAGAGCCGCAGTATTCTCATGGGCTCTACGTTGAGCTTCTACAGAACGTAGGTCTTCTTTGTGTTTGAGATAACCGGGTAGGGTTTCAAACTGGGAAGCGTAGATGTCTCTAGCAGATTCTACTAGGTTGGGCTTGGGCATAGAGAGACCGGTACGTGCAAGGAGAGCCTCGGCATACGAGGCTTTCTTAGCAGCGATGTCAGCTTCAGCAGCCTTGATAGCTTCACTACGGTCTACGAATTCAGGACTGGTGGGATCATAGCTTCCACGGCTACCACCACTACGACCTGAGCTTGCAACCCCAGGTGCATAAGAAGCGCCCAAGGCGGCGAGATCCTTCTCATAACCTTTGCCAGCACTAGGGGGAAGCCCAAGCTTCTCTCTCTTCTTGGCAGCAAGGGTAGCCGCCTCCTTGGCTATATATGCGCCGATACGGTCCTCAGCTACCCCAGTACGTTGCGCTGTGGCTGAACGGAAACCCTGTGCGTCAGATGTATCATCTAAGATCAGACCGAGAAGCTCCTTCGAGGCTTCTTCTATATCTGTTTCTGATTGAGCATTCTTAAAGAGAGCATCTACTGTCTGAGCAGCTACCTTCTCTCCTCCCGGTCCCATGCTCTTTGGTGCTCCAGCCATAACATTAGTACGACGATCCTTACCTACCTCAGAAGCTTTCCATTTATCATGCTCTGTGGTACGGCTAGCCTTAATAGCTCTTTCTTTGTCTTCAGTTGCCCTGTCTTCTTTCTGTAGAGAAAGCAGGGTCCGCTCAGCAGAGGTAAGGTCTTTACGAGCAGCCTCTTCTAAATCACGGAGAGCTTTGTCACGAGAGGTGTAAGCGTCATAGTCCATCTTGTATGCTAGCTCAGCTTGCTTTAGGGCAAGCTGCCAGTTCTCATAGCGAGATTCGGTATAAGAGGTAAGATATTTGCTAGCACGGGAAGACTGAAAAGCCTCAGTCTGTGGGGTATCTAGAACATAGACACCTGGGTAGATCATCTTAGGCAAGGGAAACCTCCTCTTTCTTTAGATTGGGAATCTCAGTATGAATATCGGTGTGGCAATCGGCACATAAGATCTGAGCATTAGTTAGGTTCAAAGCATGTTGAGGATATCTGCTCTTGGGTAATATGTGATGAGCTTCAAGGTTGTCAGTAGTTAGACATAGCTCACAGTATGGGTGGGCCGCCCTGGCTTGTGAGGACCAAGCATTCAATGTACGCTGAGATATCTCACAGTTAGCTAGATTGAGCTTAGTAAGATATCGTTGGTTCTTAGCATTAACCTTATCAGGATTCTCCTTCTTCCACCTTCTCTGAGATTCTCTGACCTTCTGTGGATTAGCCTCTCGCCAATTCTTGGCACAAGCTCTATTTATTTCTTTAATCTTTTCTGGATTAGCTGTACGATATAATGCCCGTGTCTCTTTAGCCTGTTCAGGGTTTGACTGATACCAATCCTGCGCCCGCGTCTTAGCACAGTCCATACAAGATGAAGACAATCCATCTTTCTTGCTCTTATCTTTATAGAACATCTCTGAGGCTTTCGTGTTATCACACCCAGTACAGTATTTCACTATTCTGCTCCTGTGTTACCTAATAGTTTGCTAGCACTAGCGGCTAGGTCAGCATCTTCACTAGATGCTGCGGCGAGGGCCTCGGCATCTTCTTGGCTAAGCCCATAGTCCTTCATGTACTGAGCAGCAATGTCTGTAGCTGCAACTGCCTGAGGCTTGGCTGCACTACCAGTTAGTAGTTTGTTCTGATCTGCTGTGGTAGCAGCAGCATCAACAGTACCAGTTAGGATACCAAGCCATGCACGTAGGCGACGGTCCTTAGCTTCCTGATCAGCAGCAGAACGTGCAGCATATTCTTCACGCTGACGCTGAGCTTCTCTCTGGTTGAGATCCTCTACACCTTGGCTAATGTCCTGACGGATACCTGCTCCAGACTGTCCAAGAAGCACAGCCTTCTTCAAAGCCTCGCCACTACCTACGGCAGCGGCTTGTATCTGAGCAGACTGAGCAGCAGTACGCTGTAGCTGGTTCTCGGCAGCACCCTGCTGACGAGATAGGATACGCTGTTGTTCATCAGCAGTAAGACCTAAGGCTCCACTATCAATGAGGTGCTTAAGCTTGGCAGCTTCTTTTGCATTCTCTTGTTCGTGTGGATTCTCAAACAGATAAGGAGCATTAGAAGCGATACCACCTATGCCCTGTCGGGCGACACCAAATATAGCTGAGAGGGTAGCAGGGTCCATGAAGATTACCTCATATTGTTCTGAAGATTCAGAAGAGATGGTTTTAGTTATTAGATGTAAATGGCTTCTATAGAAAGGTTCTTTGCAGAGACATATCCATATGATGTATTTACGTTGATTACCAAGGAGATGGTATGCATACCAGCAGTCTTGCTTACAAGGTAAGAGATTGGGTAAGAACGTCTGACTGCCATGGTGGCTACAGCAGAGCCTGAATTTGCTGGCACTACAGTATCTTCTGTGAATGCTAGAGCACGGGAGGTTGATGGGCGCGACCCATCAATCTTAATGTACACGTCCTGATCAGTGCTACCAGCATGTAGGTTTAGACTAGGGTTGATATCTACAGGGAATACTATAGCGTAGTACCCGTGGATAAGAATAAGCCCATCCTCTTCTAAGAAGATCTGCTTACCAGAACCCTCTACTGTTACGTACTGGGTAGTAGTAGTATAGTCAGGGACAGTCTTCCATTCACCAGTTACGTAGGATCTGTTGAGGGTCTCAGTGTTAGTGAAGCTTGAATAGACATCACAGGTTGTGAACTGATGATCGGGCAGCACATTGAATGCTTCACCACGAATGATGTCCTCAGTGTCTACGCCTGCTGCTAGAAGGTCTGCTTGGACTATGCCCTTGCCGTTAATGTATTTACGGACAGCTTCGTTGTTAGCTTGGATAGGTGCGGCCTCTACGTTGGTAGAGGAGGTAAAGGTATTTGGTATGACAACTGGCATGATTAACCCCGCACGATAAGAGCAAAGCTGTTTGTTTCACGAAGGGTGATAGTCCCGATACCACCTGGGTTTAGGACCCGAACCCTAGTCTCTATGTTAGCTATGGTTATGGGTGCTCCAGTATGGACATAGACATATGAGAAACCCATACGTCTATTCTTTATTAGGTTGGGGGAAGGAGCGGCATAAGCTTTGACTGCACCACCATAGGGAAATTCCATAGTGTCTATAGCAACATAGCCAGCGCCGATATCCCACCAGAACTGGAATCTGAATTCAAGAGGGGTGGTATCAGCACCATCTATTACACAGTCTGAGATATAGACGTTTGCATGGATGCGCACCACATCCCCTGCGTTGATCTGGTTGTTCACCAAGAGGCGCATAGGGATACCATGACCAACTACAGCATAGGCTGAATTGGTATAGGCAGTAGCATTACCTGTGTTCTCTTGGGCAACCCAGTACCCAGTAGAAGCATTTAGGGATGTGAAATGAGCACGGGTAAGACCCTCAGTACGAATGTTCTCTCCGTCAATAACCCCAGTCTCTGTGGCTATTGCAGCATATTCAGTGTTGAGGGTGGTTGCGCTAGCAACTGTACCTGGCTTCTTGTATGAGATATCTGGTAGTGACATGGGTTACCTCTTGATGTTACATGCCCACTGGTGTCTATGTCTGATGCTGAAATCAGGGTAGGTCCAGGTGGCGTTCATTTGTGTGTTGAACTGTTTCCATCTCACATCAATGGTAATGAATTCGTTACCACATGGGAAGGCATATGGAAGGTCTATTGTGTAGAGCCCGACTGGTATGAAACCAGACTGAGCTACCATGACATCATTGGCAAACACAGCTATCTCCCAAGCAGATTCAGTTCCTACCTCCACACCAGCAGAGATAGTAGCAGGCTTGTATCCGCAGACGACTGCACTACCCTTGACCATTCCTTCTACAGCGGTGAATTCTAGAAGCCAATCGGATTCTATGATGTTCCAGCCTTGGAAGATCTCACCACTAGCTGAGGCATAGGTTACTGTAGATGTTCTAGGAGCAATCTTGTAATAGGATTTGGTGGGGCCTATAGCACCTGTAGTTACGTTGTAGGAATAAGCAGTAGGTACTACCATCTTGCTTTCGTTCACAGTATTCAAGGGTAGGTTGTGCATATCAAGGGAGCCGTTGAGCGGCTCTGCAATACCCTTCATCTCTTGGTTCTGGTTAGTAGCTAAGAGAAGATTCCCTTGGACATTTGATTTTCTTGTGTAGCTGCGCATGGATTATGACCTCTGGCTATTGGTCTTGATACCGGTTGTCTCGAAAGCTAGTCGATACAAGATTATACTAAGGTAGTTTGGGGTGCGAAGCTCGAACCTAAACGTACTAACCTGTGTTGCACCGATGTCATAGCGGAGGATAATGCGCTTGCTGTTCTCCCACGAAGAGGTATTCCATATAGCAACAGGTCTGCTTGTTCCAGTAGGAGCAGGCGCCATGATAGACTGAGAGGAGGTAGTGTTGAAATATTCAGGCTGCTGGGTCGCAATAGAGCTACTGGCTGTGGTAGCCCAGCTTCCATCTACTGACCATGTAAGAGGTACTGCATTGTTACCCTGTGATAGTCCTTCAAGAAGGACGTAGGATATGCTCTTCTTAATGTCCACACTACCCTGATCTTCCCACACGCTACGGAATACACTGTCTCCCTTGGTGAATTCAGTTATATTGAAGGTGTAGCTATTATCTACTGTAGCACTATATGTGTGCTTCTTGCCCCAGTAGTTCGCAGCAGACCATACCTGTAGTCCAAGGCCGGGCCATGAATCTGCATTAGCAGGGGTAGCATTGTACGTTGGGTTGGTCCCCATGATGATCCAGCCAGCAGGATCAGTGGCTAGGTGTGTGAATTTCATCTGACCACGTTCATAGTCCTCACTGTTACGGAGGGTCCATCCTCTTGTCTGTAGGTGGAAGGCGGCTCCTCTTGTGTTCTCTGTCTTGCCATCAGCAGGATAGTGAACCCAGTATTCCTTCTCTTTGTCTGAATAGGTAGCAGTAGCGCGGGCCAATGCACCAGGGGTTAGACGCTCCCATTCCTCAGTAAGCTGAGAAGAGATGCTCTTCGCTTTGTGCTCAGAGCCACCGTATAGACCACCAGAGATTGTGTATACACCGTCCTTGGTAAGAAAGCATACGCCAACCTCAGGCACGAACCTGATGGTGTTAGAGGCAGTAGTACCTATTAGTGGATCTAGTGTAGAGGACTGATAGCCTGAGCTAGTCTTAGTGATAACATCAATAGCTGATTCTCTGAATACTAGTAAGCTGTTGTAGTATGGGACTAGCTGTGTGATATGCCCGCCCGAGCGTACACCAACATCAATGTAGTTGAATGCAGGGAACTGCTCAGGTAATCCCTCCTTGGAATAAATCAACCTAGTAGGATGTGTAGTACCACCCGCAAGCCACATGCAGTTGTCCCAAGCAGTAGCATATTTGAAGCCTTGGTCGATAGCTGTGCTATCCTGAATGTCTATAGCGGTAGCACCTAGTTCACTGTCAGGAATAAAATCAAGCCACGCTGTAGTAATGTTGTCATTGATGCGCTTGACCTCATAGTATTTATCTAGCTGAGCGGTAAGCCCATCAGTCTTATTCTTGGTCCGGAAGATGATGCGCGCGACAGTACCCTTAGGACCAATAGGAATGTCCTTGATTGGCAGGATGAATTTAAACTGCTCATTGGTAGAGGTGATTCTCCACTGAACTATAGTCTCCTCACTAAGAGGAGACATGCTACCAGTCTTGCTTATGAATGCTACCCGGTAAGATACAGTGTTCATGCTTCCATTAGAGGAAGCACCCACACCGTAGTAACTATTGGCCGAGAGAGGTACAGCAGATTTGTCTGCATCAAGATAGTTGGTTACAGTAGTATCACAGGCACTGGGCTGTGGCTCTAGAACGAATGGTCTTGAGGGAGGGAAGGACCAAGAGAAAGGTTCAGTAAGCTCTCTACCCCAGAATTTCATGGGAGCATCATTACCATTTAGGATTAGAGCAAAGCGCCCATAGGGTGCTAGCTGTGTCCCAGGGTCATCTGGCTTGGGGAGGTTACGTCCAGTACCTAAGCTTACAGTACGAGAGGTCGCAAGACCTTTGTTACCGTAGTCATATCTTAGTTCACCATTGCGCTCGTATAGATAATACTGCTCAGCATTCTGGTGACGGGACCAGATGCTGAGGAATCGTACTGGCTGGTACAGTGCTTGGAAATCTGCAATGGGTATAGTCTCTGTAGTATCTGTGGGGATAAGAGGCTCCCAACCTACATTGTTTATGAAGCCACCATCATCATCAACCCTGAACATACGAATCTCATTAGCGGTGTTATCCGCTGGGAAGACTGTCTGGTCTGTACCGAGGACCGGCTTTAGCTTAGTCTCTTTATAGGGTAGCATTTGATTCTCCTTTAGAAGCTAGAGCGTTTGATGTTCGTGCTAGCTGTGACCATTTCACGGCCTGCTCCCCACTGTAAGGCGCGCTGGTGGTTTATGTCGGGGCGCTCCACGTATTTAGATGTAGCAGCTAGAAGATCCTTCTCGTACCTTATGCGGTAGACCTGAGCTAGCTGTGCGTTACCCTTCTTGTTGTAGTAGTCTTCAAGAGCTTTAAGAACTATAAGCTCATGTACCTCATAGGGCATAGTAGGGGTATCTGTTACCTGTGTAAGCTCTATAGGCTTGTATAGGTATCTTAGCTCTAGTTGTCTGAAATAGATCTCGGGCGCGAAGATGTTGCCGCCCGCACCATCAGCATAGGTAGCATAAGGAAGCTTGATATCATAACTATTGATGCGGGGGTAAGGACGGATACAGTGATGATGTCCATCGACCTCAATGTACTGGGTATTCCCAGGGGACATCTGAGCTTCAAAGCTAACGGTCCATGTGCTAGCAGTATCGAGAATCAGATAAGGTCTGTGGTCATACTGAGAGGGAGAACCATTGTAAGCATTGACATGTACCCATTTAGGAATACCAAGACGCTCACCAGTTACGTTGTTGAAATTAGCATTGACCCATAGTATCTTAGCGTGGCCTTCCCAGACATTAGGATATTTATCGAAGATGTCGTTATAGGCTGGTGTGACTACTACAGTATCATTGTGTGTGACAGGAGAGAGAGCTATGTAGTTGGGGTTCGCGCCTTCAGCATCCACTACGGTAGTCACCAGAGGCTCAGAGAGAGGGCCGAATACATCACCCTTCTGAAAGCACCAACAGAATTCATAGTATCTTCCAGCTACAAGATCTCCGTTAGCAGCAGAACCAGAGACTACCTTAAGCTTCTCACCAGATGGTATAATTTCAGGTGGTATGTTTAGATAGAAATCTGCATAGGAAGCAGTGCGATCCTGTTCAAGACCTAGCTCTTCTTCTCTCTTGTTAGAGATACCTGTAAGCATCTGTCTCTGTCCACCAACCATAGGAGCATCTCTGTGGGATACGGAGCAGATAGTTACTAGGTCCTGTGGTAGCTCATAGTATTTAGTCTTCAGCTTCCAGGTGGTATCAGCAGCATTGGTGGTGCCCCGGAAGGGCTCCTTCAATCTGATAGTAGTATCATTGATTACATGGAGAATCTCGTATTCTCTACCCTGAATCTCAAAGACCTGTCCCTCATATTTGAAATTGAGGATAGCTTTGATAGCAGCAGAGAAGACTACCTGTCGTCTGAAATCAGTTACAGAGGCTGTGATACCAGCAGTCAGTGTGCTGTCTAGGTCTGGGTATACATCCAAGAAGGTTAGCTTCTGAGCAAAGCTCCAAGGCTTTGCTAACCAAACGTACTGGTAAGCACTATTGATAAGCTGGTCCATGTCCGTAAGGTGTGCAAGGTTGGTGGGCTTGTAGTCGGTAATGTTGCTTAGCCGCTCACGTATCTGTCGCAGGTTCATCGTAGTCCTCTTAGCTGGTAAGGGTTATCTATTGGTCTTGTTAATAGTTATACAAAGCCAGAGGGCCTGGCATCTTTCAATGCACAGGCCCTCCTTTCTAGCTTCGGTTAGTTGAACTGATTACCAGTTGGCAAACACGATGACTGGGGCTACGCCAGCAGCGGAAGCGGCAAGGCTTACACCACAAGCGGGGGCGGTATCGGCAGCGGCGATTGCATTGGCAATGCCAGCACCAGTGTTGTCTACGATGAGAGCAACACCAGCAGCACCTACAGCAGCGTCTACGTTAGCAGTCGCGCAGTAACCGGCAACACATACGCGGACGGTCTGTCCGGCAGAGGCTGCGGTGAGAGCGACACCGATAACGAGAGGGTTACCTGTAGCAGTACCTGCACCAGCTTCGATTACCTTGAAGGCACGGTCGGTGCCAGTAGCAGAGCTATCAAGCTGAACCCAATCGCCGATGGCGATTGTGCCGTTAGCAAGGAAGGTCTCCGAGCTACTGCGGTCCGATACACTAGCGTCAACACCAGTGTCTAGTTTCTGAATTATACGTGAGCGCATTATATCTCCTGAATATTTGTTGGAATGAGGTTAAACGATTATGCGTCGCCGTTGGTAAGAACACCGAGGGAGCCCATGTGACAACCTACAAGCTGAGCCATAAGCTGTACCTGCCAGGTGTCAGTGGCATACCCAAGGGCACGACCGCGGCTGACGAGATTGAATTTTCCATCAGTGTGGAAATAGAGCTTAACACCATTGAAATTGAGGAAATACATGGAGAAGATTGCATCACCAGCACGACCAGCTACGCTCATGGCGAGGTCAGGTACGACAGGGGCGCCTGCAAAGAGGAGGTTCATACGACCACCATCAAGCTCTGCATCAGAGACATAACGCTCGTTTGCGAAGAGGGTCTGCTTGTAGAGACGGAAGGCCGCCTCAGAAGCGATGACTACATCAACAGGCTTTGGACCCTGATGTACGGCCATGATCTGGGTCTGGATCGAATCCATACCAGTCTTACCGTTGGTTGCGAATGCACCGCCTGCGGAGGCGAATGCGTTGGTCCAGCCGGGGACGTTGTAGGTAGCTTTCGAGACACCACCAACGGTGTTGTCCTGAGAAGCCTTAGCAACACCTTCGATGAACCCGGTGGTAACACCAGCGGCTGCACCGTAAAGGGTCTCAAGGCCAGTACCAACGAGCGAACCGTTGAGGATCTGACCGTTAAGGTCACGACCCATACGATCCATAACGCTCTTAACGTGGGCGCTGTAGAGGCTTACGATTGCGGCATCGCCACTGTTCTCAAGAGCGCGCTTGGCGGAGAGAGCAACAGGTGCGGTCCAGAAGGCCCAGGGGAACTGAGCAGACACGAGCACATCCTGGATGGTCTCGTCGGTGGCTTCGTAGCCATCGCTGTGGTAGGTGATGAGGGAATGGTCTTTTACGCCAACGGCTACGTCGATACGAGCGCCGCCGTCTAGGGTTTCAATGCCCTTGCTTTTCTCAGCGTAATCGAGGAATGCGTGCCGACGTTTGACGGCTTCGGTTTCCTCTTCGAGGATATACTGTAGGGTAGACGCGAGAACGTCCGAAGATACTGCCATGTGAGGCTCCTTTAATACTGTTATAGATTGGTTTGATTTGATTCATCCCCAGTCGGTTAACAGTAAGAGGTATTCCTGAGGAGGCTCTATCTGTTGTGTATCAGGCGGGATATGTTGCCCTGATCATCTAAAGGCACTGTAGAATGTTCGAGAGATGTCCTATAAGGCGTCCTAGCTATTCTCTGGTAGGCAGGTATGGATAAAAGGAAAGGGGGCTCTAGGCCCCCTTTCTGCTGCTTATACGTGAAGCTAATCTATGATGTCTATGACAAGCTGAGCAAGAAGCTCTAGGGTAGCCTTTACGATCTGACCTAGTTCTTCTTTGCTTACGCGCTTCCCACCATCACCATCTACGTTAAGAGATTCAGCAATGACCCTGCTGAGGACTGTAGCTTTAGCTGATAGGGTAATGGTGTCGTCTAGTGTTAGGGGCATGTGGGTTTATCCTTTCTTTTGAGAAGCGAAGAATTTGAGAGCCTCTGTAGGAGACATTCTTCTTGGGGGTGTTGCGGGGCCAGCGTTCTGTGTACCAGTAGTCTTGGCGATAGTCTGTCTTGCAGCTTCCTTAGCAGTCTGCTTAAGCTTTGTCTGCTCCTGTTGGGCTGTAGCTTGCACATCTGCAAGCTGTCCTTTTACTATAAGGTAGGCAGTCTCTAGATCAAGATCACCGCGGCTGGATAGGAGAGGAATGAGCTTCTCTTTGAAAGCTTCAGTCTTCATTTCAGGGTGGCGCTCAACAAACTGCTGTGCTTCAAGCATGTGCTGCTTAGAGGCAATCTCCTCCTGATAGGGCTTAAGCATATCCTGTAGACGCTTAGCTGTCTGGATCTCTATGATCTGAGCAAGGTCTTCTTGTACGTAGGGGTCAAGAGCAGAGGCATCTTTGGTGGCAGTCTCATTTACCTTGCGGGCGAAATCACCCTGATAGAGAGACTGTTCTCTGGCTAGGATGGCAGCCTCACGGTCTGCCATCTGCTTTCTCATAGAAGAAATCTCTTGTGTCTTGCGTGTGTAATCCGCACGCATGTTAGCAAGAAGCTTCTTACCTTCTACGGTAGTGTGCTTGTTTAGAAGATCTTTGTAGTGTGGGAGGCCCGTGTGTTCAGAGGACATGATCTCCTGAAGCTGGGGCTGGTCTGAGAAATCTACATTCATGAATTCATCGAAGGTAGATAGTGGTGCTACAGGTTTGTTAGGTGCCCCGCCAGTCTCTGTATTAGAGGTTGTGGTAGTGTTTGCATCTGCTGTAGGTGCTGGGGTTGAGGAGGTAGTGCTTGTGGGCGTATTGTTTGTTTCCATAACAGTGCTCTCAATAGGTTAGAATTTAGTTGAATGTATTTCGTCATGATGCTTCGTGCACAAGGTCTGTCCATTGGTAAGATCCAATGCCAGTTCTGGGTACAAAGCTTTAGGTTTGATATGATGGGCCTCAAGATCATCAACACAGAGACACCAATCACAACGGGGATTAAGAGCTTTCACCTGAGCAGCCCAGGCATTTAGTGTACGCTGAGATATCTCACAGTTAGCTAGATTGAGCTTAGTAAGATATCGTTGGTTCTTAGCATAAACCTTATCAGGATTCTCCTTCTTCCACCTTCTCTGAGATTCTCTGACCTTATCAGGATTCCTCTGCGCATAATCTCTCAATGATAGCTGTCTCTTCTCAGGATGATCTTCATAGTAGGATTGTGTTCTTTTCGTTTCACATTCCTTACAAGAGGACTGTAAACCGTCTTTGTGCCTATTGTCTTTTCCAAACATATCAAGAGGTTTCTCCTCTTTGCATTTGGTACAGGTTTTCATTTCATACGTGTGCTGATCATGTTTAGGAAAGCGTCCTCGTCCATGGGAGCTTCCTCTTCTGCGATCTCAGAAGGTTCCTCTGGTTCACTGGGTTCAGGTGGCGCTTCCATTAGGAAGCTCTTGAAGGCAGCGTTCTTAGCAGCCTGTTCAATCTTGGCAGCAAGGAGAACTACATCCTGATCCTTCTTGGTGTTAGCAAGGTCTAATAGAAGATCGGAGCTTAGTACCTCAGCAGCAACAGCGTCTTCAATAGCAGAGCTAGCCATAGCAATAAGCTTGGTAAATTCTACGGGGAAGACCTTCTGTGGTTCACTGAAGGTCTCATAAGCTTCGCTGATACCAAACAGTTTAGAGAGCTTGTTCCAAGCAGCTACTAGTTTGTTCAATGCTGTTGGACTGAAGGTGCCTATAGCCTTGGGGGCTATAGTCATCATCTGCTCATCACGAGCTTGCTTATCATCTACGGCTATCTGACCTAGTTGGTCTGGTAATAGTTTCATGTTGGTTATCCTTTAGTTGGTGGCGGCTTTAACGTCTTGTGCTAGCTGCATTGCCTGGATTGGTTCTGCCCCAGCTTGTACATGCTTCTCATACGTTGCACAGTAGGCTTCTTCTTTAGCTATATGTGTTCTCTGTTTAGAGAGAGCACGTTCCTCTTCTGCATCACAGTGGTCTCTCAGACCCTTTGCTTTCATGATCCGATCTCTCTCTGCCCATGAGGTATAGGACGCGCCCAAGCCTCTGTCATAGTAGGGATTGACCTCTGTGCCACCAAGACCTGTGGCTCCCCAGGAGCCCCTAGTACGTGCGATGTTAGATACCATTAATGTTGCTGGTGCAGCACAGCAGGGACAGTCAATAGAAGCTGGTGCTTCAGAATAGATGTCCTCTGTGACTGTTCCCTTGTTGCATACATGTTCGTAGATTGGAATAATACACCTTCCTTATAGATAGCCATTAAGACGATGCTCGTCCCAATGACAACCATGACATAATGTTATACCATTGTCGACCTTCAAGGATAGCAACGGATGTTTATTTTTAGATAGAATATGATGAGCGTGAAGACGATCTTCTCCGCCACAATAGACGCAGACAAGATCTCTTTCTTTTACGGCTTTTGCCCAAAGGAAATATTTCCAACGCGAACCTCTCTCCTCTATGGGAAGATAGTTCATTCCTCTAGTCAGCAATCTCTTTTGGATAGTATCTTGAGATTGTTTAGTGCCTAGCTTAGAGCCAGGAGGATTGCCTTCTGCGGCTTTCTTGTGCCACCATTCACTATGTCTCTGCCGTTGCTCGGAATTCCAGGGCTTGGAATGTCTCCGAGAACAAGCCCGACATCGTACCGACCGATAGTCTTTTGGGCTGGAGCAATCAGGACATGTATCTTGTTTTGTCTTCATTTCTTTCCACCGTTCCGTGGGTTATAGGTGTTGGCATAATCGCCCCACCTATATTCTGTTTTAGCAGGAAGAGCTATAGTTTGTCTAGCGGCTTGACCACATTTCTCACAAAAAACTACCTCTGGTCTTTTCTCGTAAGAGGTAAGAACATCTGTGGTATCCCCGTGTGGGCATGTGTAGGTATAGAGAGGCATGTTACACCCCCATCTTAGCTAGGGGGTCTACTGGTAGACCCGGCACTGGTGGAGCATTAGGCACTGGTGGTGGCATTGGTGGGGGAGGTGGTGCGGCCTTGAAGAGATTACCGTCAAGATCAAACAGTTCCACTATACCCTTTAGGATAGCGTCCTGAGGGACGCCACTAGCCTGTAGGATGGGGATTAGAGAGACTAGTTCAGCCTTCTGTGTAGCCTTGGCTAGAGGCATGGAGCCACCGTCTAGAGCGAAGATTCTCATCTTGCCATCAAGCTCACTAGCTTTAACTGTGTGTACCTTACCATCTAGAAGGATAACAGTCTTCTCATCTTCTTCATCTAGGAATGCTTCTATCATACGAATGTAGGTGCGCGCCAATCTCTCTATTGCACTGTCACGAGCACGAGCCATCTTACCAATCTCAGCAGCAGTATATTGTACTAAGGCTGTTACCTCAGTAGCTGTTGCTCTGGTAGCTTCTCCTCTTGTGAAGGGGGCGAGGACTGATGCGCGCGCAAGATCCTGTTCAACAAGACCAAGGTGTACAGAATAGTTAGAAGATAGGGCTAGGTTGGGAATAACAGCGAAAGCTAAGCGGGGGTCTATGTCGCCCTTGAATGGGACGAAGCAGTTGTCTAGACCACCCTCTAGTTTAGCTAAGCTCTCTTCATCGAAGGCCCCCTCTTTATATCCAACCTGACGGGTATCTCTACGGATAGCCTTGGCAATGTGGGTGCGGATAAGGTTCTTCTCTCTGATCTGGTCATAGATTTTCTTAAGGGAGCTAAAGCCCTTAAGAGGAGCATCAGGCGTGGAGCAGAGGTACAGTGGGATGATAGGTGTCATGAAGCTACCATCATGATCCATAACAGGAATGTCTAGAACCTCAATAGGTGCATCACCGTTCTTCCAGTTAGGGGACCAGAAGACTAGCTTGTTGTTGATGAGGTCATAGAATTCGATAACCTGTACGTAAAGGAATTCATCAGGGAGGTCCTTTACCTCATAGGTAGATAGCTTAGTGTCAGAGAAATAGTCCTTAAGAGGCGCTGGCTTCCAGTCCTTCTTCCCATATTTCTCATTAGCAATGTTAACAGGCATGGAGGTTATGTGCCCGACCCAACGCTGACTATCCCAATCAGGTGCTGTCATATCTAGGAGAATGTCCCACGGCTTGATAGCTGCAATGGAGAATTTGTTCAAGACCTCATCATCATTAGCTCTAGAGCAGATGATCTTAAGGAAGGCCATTGGGTAGATGAGAGCAAGACGAGCAGCGTTGGTGATAGTCTCCTGCTGGTTGAGGAGGAATCTGTTTACGATAGCTTCGGCTACCTCTTCATTACCACCAGAGGCTTTGACATCTTCACCGATACGAACCGATGGTGCTTTACTAAAGAGGGATGCGATGTAACCTTCAATGAAGCTGTTAGCATCTGCTACCTGAATAGCAAGATCATCTCTCTTGTTATCACCACGGTAGAAATCAATGCCATAGACATCTCGGTATTTCTCCATAGTTGGGCGAGCTTCCTCCCAGTATCGATTGTGACTGGCTACGATCGGCCTGATTAGGGATGGGTAGTTACGTTGAGCTATTGACATATTTAGAACCCTCTAGGAAGAACTGTGCTATGTAGATTTAGACTATGGATTTCATCGTGATGCTTTATACACAAGGTCTGGCCATTGGAAATATCTAGTGCCAGTTCTGGGTACATAGCCTTGGGTAGAATGTGGTGAGCTTCAAGATCGTCAACACAGAGACACCAATCACAACGGGGATTAAGAGCTTTAACCTGAGCAGCCCAAGCAGCTAGTGTCCGTCTGGATATCTTAGTGTTGACAAGGTTTAGGCGCTGGAGGTAAGCCTTGCTTTGTGCTGCCATCTTGTCTCGATTGTTCTGCTTCCAGGCTTTTACATCGGCCTTCGCCTTCTCGGTATTAGCTTGATACCAATCTCTTTTAGTAGCAGTAACCTTGTCTTGATTAGCTTTCTGCCAAGCCACAGTATGAGCTAAAGCTTTATCGGGATTTGCCTGCTGCCAGGCTTTAGTTATATTAGACATACACGCCTTGCAACAACGCTGTAAGCCATCCTTCCTGCTCTTGTCCTTACTGAACATCTCAAGAGATTTCTCTTCTTTACATTTAGCGCATGTCTTCATGTTAGTAAGACCTCGGTAGCATTGTACTATGTAGGTTAAGCCTCTTCCGGACAGAAGAGGTCTGCTGCTGTTTCATAAATTTCTCGACCGCGGTCATCGGACGTTCTACAGTTTTGAGACATTGGAAGGCTAGACCTAAGGCTATCACCTGATCACTATGACCTGACAATCCACGTACTGATTCTGGTGCTAGTCCATTCTTGTTGAGGGCTAGCTCTCTTAGTTCTGTCAGTGTGATGTTATCAAGAGAACTGATGATACCTTTACGGATAGCTTCTTTAAGCTCTTCGTGTAAGACTAGTTTGGATTTACTGGTAGTGGTCCAGTCTTGACCCTGAGGATCTTTCCATAGGTTAGAGAAGCCTAGGTTCCTCAGTTCATTCAATACTGGTAGTCCCCAGTTGTTTGATTCTATAAGAGCCTTGGCATTATTGTATTCGGTAGACAGGTGTTGTATCTTCCGCGCGAGGTTGATAGGTGTGATCTCATTAGACCTGAATATACATACTGGATTGCTAGTCGTCCTTTCGAGGACGACGATTACGCTATAGTCTCTGCCTGCTCCAGAAGCTACGTCCACACCGAGAGCATATCTCTTCTGAGGATTAGGAGGCTCTATGTATGTAAGCTCTTGGTTAGCTGGTAGGAGGAATGGCTCTATGAGGTCCAGGTCATTGTCAGTATAGTAAGCATCTCCCTTCTGAGAGAAGATGTCTTCTAGACATGCTGGGTATTCTGTTTTGAATTTGGAGATACCCATCTCTTGTATCTTAAGACGCCGCCAGTATAGCTGTTCATTGCTTAGGCTGTATTGTACTGCTAGTGCTGCTTCTTCTGTAGTTGGTGTGAATATACCATCTAGGTCAAGAGCATAGGCTTTGTGCTCGTGCCATGGGAAGAAGAGAAGCTTCCAGTCTCCTTGTAGTTCGCCGCGCTGGATCTTGTCAACAAGACGATGGACCGGATCGCCATACATCTTAGCAGTAGATTCAATGATAATCTGGTTGCCGTTCAAAGCAGAAAGAACAGTGGCTAATAGCTCATCAGGATCTTGGTAGAAGCATAGCTCAGATATGTGGGCTATATTCAGTGTATAGGAACGGAGGCCACCATGGCCTCCGGCAGTAGTAGCTAGGATAGAAGACCCAGTAGAGAACCTCAGGGTACTGGTAGTCTTCTTCAATAGGTTCTTCTGAAGAACCTTGGGCAAGGTATTCTGGAAGGTCTCATATTTGAGGAAGATCTCGTTAGCACTATCCTGTTTGTGTAGGATAGATACTGCTGAGATTGGGTCTACTGCTATGTAGGTTTTCCAGAACAGGTATGCTGTTACTATAGTAGAGATACCAAGCTGTCTTGCTTTGGCTATAACTAGGTTGCGCCCAGCCTCTAGCTCAGCTATGACAGCCTTCTGCTCATCGTTTAACACTAGACGAATGAGCTTACCCTTCTTGTCTGATATCCATAGCCTACTGAGAAACCAGTATGGGTCTGTTAGATTAAGAGCCTTCACTGTTACCTTCTATGTACTGCATCAGCTCTCTTAGCATGGCCTGCTTCTCATCATCTGTAGCTGGTGTGGCTTTCTTGATTTCAAGGGCCAATCTAGACAGGTCCCGGAGAAGCTCCCGCATATCTCTAGTACCTGTGTCAGTATACTGAGCTTCATGTAGGTAGAGCTTAAGCAGGGCATGGAGCGTGCCGTCCATGTCCTTGTTAGCGATAGCCGCTGATATGGCAGTGAGCGGTTTTGGTTCCCGTTCAGGTGCCTTGGGTAGTATGTCTTTCCAGTTGTTCTTCGCAGCCATAGTAACAGTCCTCGCGGGTAGTGTTTTCTATAGGTGCTGTTAGTCGTTATTCCTTATAGTGTTCCATAAGGTGATTACGGATCTTGGCTATACTGTCTTTGTAGATGGCAAAGATTACCGTATGCGCTTTCTTCCATTTCTTTCCTAGCTTTCGGTAGGCTAGACCATTGACGTAGTGTTCATAGAAGACATCATATTCAATCTCATTGAGAACCTCCTTCGCAACTGTGTGTACCTCAAAGGGCTTGAAGGTGACACCTTCGATAGCATATTTCTCCTTCTCCCTTTCTCCGTCTATGGCTGCTATGATAGCATCCTCTGGTGATTCTGATGGGCCTAGTAGGTCATCCCAGTACCATTCATTGTAAACGAACAGTACACTATCTGGTGTTTCTATCTCCTTGGGGAGAATCTTCCCGTTCTCGTCTCTAATGGTAGTAAGGTCTTTGTAGTATGGGTCGCGGCGAAACATGATTAGTTCTCCTTCACTGTGGTTGAGAAGCCTTCGAGAGCAAGATAGTGTTTTAGATGGTGAATGTATAGTCTGAGATTGGGTGTCATGCTGGCTAGGTTATATAGGGTAGCTTCTTTACCTTTTACAGTTAGAGAACAGATGGGCCACATCTGATAGGAGATGTAGGTTGCGCGCCCCTTCCTAGTCACAGTGAAGGGCGTGTTCAGAAGAATCATAGGTAGTCCTTAAGGTCTATCTCTTTGATGAGCCCAGCTTCTTTGCAAGCCCAGTGAATCTTGATTCCCCAACTGCAATTCTTATTAGCTTTATTGTATTGACCAGTCGAGGTTCCGGAAGGTTGCTCCAGATGAAGATGCTCCTCAACATAAGATCGTAAGGTGGTAGCATCATAGATATAAGCTCTCTTTGTGTGAAGGTTGAAGAAGATTATTGTGCTGAGGTTTGATGCTGCACGCCAGCCGCTCAGGTATTTCTTCTCGTAGTCAGTAAAGGTCTCTACAATGAATGTGCTGTAGGGGGTGCCCGTTCGGGAGCACCCGGCCAAGGTCTTGATCTCAACACCAAGAATCTCGTTACCCTGCTTCATAAGGAGATCACATCCCTCATCATTCTTACCAGGTAATTCCTTGAATAGTATCTTGCCTTCGTAGTATTTCTTCAAAGCCTTGATTGCTTTGTCGTGCTTAGCATTCTCTTCTGAGAAACTATTGGGTACATAGGTGGCCCGCATTAGGGCTCTACCTTAGTCTGACCATTGATAAGCATGGCTAACAAAGCCTCCTGCTGGTGCAGTCGGATTCTTGTACTAAGGGCTATGCTCTTCAACTGTAGGTAGCTGGGGAACATAAGCTCGTCGCTCCTAGGGAACCGAGCTATCTCATCATTAACCTGATTCAGTTGAACAGTAAGCTCCTCTATGAGCAGGAGAACATCCATTGCATTTATATCACTATCCATAAATCCCTCTTGGGTTATTACAGATATTATAATAAATGAGAGCTTATTCTGTCAAGCTACCTATGTCCAATACCATAGGAAACCTTACGATTTCGTGTATTTATTTTGAGGAGAATTTATGACCAAAGCAACACCGTTTGCAATAGCACTATCCTTTTCCCTGCGCTGGGAAGGCGGGTGGAGCAATCATATCCTAGATCCGGGTGGAGCTACTATGTGTGGTGTCACACAACGTACCTATGATTCTTGGCGTGAAGCAAGAGGATTACCTATTAGGACTGTAGAGGAGATTGAGGCTGGTGAGATCCGCGCGATCTACTACACACGGTACTGGTTAGCCGCTGCCTGTGATAAGCAACCTCTTCCTCTCTCTACTGCTATGTTTGATTTCGCTGTGAACAGTGGCCCTACAAGAGCGATAAAATCTCTTCAGCGCATTCTATGTGTGAATGATGATGGGATATGGGGACCTAAGACACAAGCTGCCCTAGACGCCATAGAGGACGTTAATGGACTATGCGAAGACCTCAACGATCTGCGTGAGGAATTCTATATGAAGATCATAGCTGCTAAGCCCAGGATGGGTGTCTTCCTTAAGGGATGGATGAATAGGCTCAATGCTCTGCGAAAAGAATGCTCTAGATAAAAGCAAAAGGCCCGGTGTTAGCCGGGCCTTTCTGTATCAGTTGTGAAGGGTAGTTAGTTGTCGGAGAGGATTTTTGCTATTGGACCTAGTATGCTTATAGCTACCATGAAGAAGATAGCTAGAGATGCACAGCCTCCGGTGTAGTAGAAGAAACCAGGTAGGATTACGAATAAGATTGGTAGTGCTAGGGGATGATTCGCGAGGTCATGAAAGGGGGTCATTTAGTTGCGCTCCATGATGTTGTCTTGGACGTAGGCAATGTAGATCTCTTTGTCGATCTTGGAGCTAAGCCCCTTCATCATGACGTTGATTACGCTGGCCTGTATTACGAGGCTCATATCATCGCTATCGAGGGCTGCCTCTAGCTGACGAGATAGCTTGGCGAAGGTGTCTACTAGGGCCTTCTCCTTCTTGGAGATCTGCTGAGGGGTTAGTGCTGCTGGGGTCTTGTTTGTCATTGTTCTCTCTGTGTTGTTGTCTAGGCTTTCCTGCCTAGGTAGTTTCAATTTAGGTCCGCCCCTGAGAAGGTCAAGGGCTTCTTCAAACTATTTGTTATTTAGGCAGAAGGTCTGGAAGGAAGCCCGTAGTTTCTCTACCTGATAACGTACTGTACGTTCGGGGATACCAAGCTGCTTTGACAGCATGGCTGAGGTATGGCCTAGGAGAGAGAGGGTTAGCTGCTTGTCCTTGGGTGAGAGGGTCACAACAAACTGTGCCCAGTTGGCCCAGAGCTTGTCGATAGAACCATCATAAGGCTCGGTGGTATCTGCGATGTTGTTGCTTGGGGTCATGTCTTCTCCGTCTTCTGAATAGATGTTCTCTAGGTGTACTATGTGCTTACGCTCAGTCTGCTCTCTACGCCACATGTCTATCATCATATTGCGGTAGCTGTTGATGATAGTCTGCCGGCTTCTCTTGTAGGAAGCCAGGGTGGCTCCCTTCTCTACTAGCTCTGGGAGGACATAGGCAATGAAGGATACCTTGCGATCCTCTAGCTCCTCAGCAGGAAGGTTGATGTTGTTAGAGACAGCAGCAGCGTTGGCTTTGCTGTTGGTTGAACTGGTGCTACGATAGAACTGTTTGAAATCTTTGTTGAGGTTGTAGTAAAGATACTGTGCTAGCTGCTTGTATTCTGGTGAGGTCTGGTGTATAGTCTTCATATTGAGGGCCTGGTGTATAGGTTCTTGGTCACGAGGGAGGGATGTTAGAAGCATCGCCTCCCTTCTTCTTTCAATATACTGCCGGGCTGGCAAGATGTCAAGCAGCCAGAGAAGAAACCTGATCTTTTTTTCTGAGCCCTGTGAGGGACTGTTGGGCAGTCCCTCTCTGTACCCTAAACTATTTTGAACTATTTGTTGCCGGAATCAGGAGCAACACGAGACTATAGTAGTACAGTCTCTGAGATCCTTACAGTACTGAGATTACCCAGTAGGAAGGGAATGGACAGGGTGGTTCTGGTCTAGACAAAGACTATGATGGGAGGCTTAGAGCCTCCCCCTAATAAGAGAGCTGAGCAGACACAGTACTGAGATCCTTACAGTACTGTAACTGGAACAGCAGACTAGGATGGAGGGCCCAGCGGCCCTCCCCTAAAAGAGAAGAGAATAGACCAGTACTGAGACTACCCCTTCTTCATCCTAAATGGTAAAAGAGAACTGAGCAGACACAGACTGGTGTCTGGTACAGTACTGTAAGGGGAACAGTAAACTAGGAAGGGACTGCCC
>Ga0208975_1000307_pt1 | contig 24972 bp, 15 predicted proteins | sample GreLakmeER78MSRF_FD_187700 | JGI IMG/M metagenome (GOLD analysis project Ga0208975, IMG submission 187700) | Freshwater lentic microbial communities from great Laurentian Lakes, MI, USA - Great Lakes metaG ER78MSRF (SPAdes) | ecosystem: Environmental > Aquatic > Freshwater > Lake | place: Great... | reverse complement strand
ACTTCTGAACGGTATTCAGCATAGTGATGAGATGGCTAGAAGCTCGCTCGTTGAGTTCTCGGATAATCTCGTCTTGCTCGGCTAGTTTGCGTTTTAGTTCGGTGATTTCGTTGGTCATATTGGTTAGCTAAGGTCGTTAGGGTTTGTTGAAATAGCAATCATTTCTTTCCTGCTTCTACAAATTTGCGGTATTGAGAGGCAAACATTTGAGTTCCGACCAGCGACTTTAGCCATCCTTTTTTCGGAGGCCATTTTAGGCCGATCACCTTTAACTGTTTGGCGTTAAAACCGTGGTATCCCTTGGTGGAAGCATCGTGTAGCATTTTGGAGGTAAGCGTCAACATTTCGTCTGTATCACGCTCCAGCGTGCGGCGAAGTAATTCAGCTTCGATTGCCTCGCGGAAACCTTGAGTAACTTCTTCTTCATTCAGTATCCAGTTAAGAACGTGGTCGCTTAGGGTTAGTAATTCGTTAGTCATATTATCATTTCGGTGGTGAAGGGCATGGTGGGTTGTGGAAAACACGTCCTATTGGATTAGCAATAGGAAGTGAATGCCATGATTTTATCATTTCGTATGGAGCCTAGGTATATGGAGCCAGTCATGTAGGCTTTGCTTTTCAAAAGTCTTGCAGGGAGCCTCAATGCGCGTTTCAGACAATCAAATAGTGATATGATGGTCGCTATTGACTCACAACTGGGAACTCTAGTAGCCGACTAGCTACGTCCAAACCATGTCTTGCGCTTCGCCCGTCAACCTGCGGTGGACAGGTCAACGCGTTTTTGTTGTGATACCCCCAAGGTCTGCTGCGGGGTGCTCAAGCCAATCCTTGTTCAGGAAGTTGGGTTAAGGTTCTTGTGAAGCCTATGTAAGATGGCGAGTCTGTGTTAAGTTTTTCGATAGGCAAAAAACAAAGAGGCCCGACTAGTAGAAGTAGCCGGACCTCAGAGCGGTTTGCCGTGGGTCGGATCGCTCCTTCTACGAGCAAACCTATTTGTGGGTTCATTTAATCCCGCTTGCCTTCCCCTGTCAAGCGGTTAAAATGCAAAATCATGGCCGGAACTACACTTTACCTTATTAGGTCCAACAATTTGACCTTCGCCAAGCAGGAGGGCGTCATTGACGTTTTCCTTTCTGGCTCCCAAACAGCTTATGCTTCCGTAACGGGGAATGCTACGACGAACGTAGTGACCATTACGGGCGCAACCTTGGCGAATGGGATGCAGGTTACTTTTACGAATATCGTAGGGGGTAGCGGACTTACTGCGAATACGGCTTATTATGTCGTTGCGGCCAGTGGAGCGACTTGCCAGCTATCTTTGACTCAAGGCGGGTCTGCGATTGACTTCACTACCAATATTACGGCAGGATCGGTGATTGTGTCGAATGACCAGATGCGCGTTTGGTCGTCTGAGTTTCGGGATATTTTTACGGGCAGCGGTCTTATATTATCCAACACGTCAGCTTTTGGCACTGCTACGTTGCCTACTGTAACATCTGTTAAGGCTTTAGACCCTGTTGTTGGCCCAATCGCGGTCAGCACATCGTCGCCCGGATCGGCAGTGTCCGCTCCAATAAAGGCTACAACTTCAGATGAAATGGATCATTTTCCTCTTCGCCAAAGTTTGCTCAACAAGACATTTTGGCTATTCGACCGTGGAGCCAGTGCAACACCTCGTTACCTTCCTGCTGAATATCAAGAAGGCGATATTATCGCCACCAGTCCGCCTAATATCCCCTAATGGCCTCGCCTGAAATCAAGTTAGAAGTCATTCCGACACCTAATCCTGACGAGTTTTCCGTTCGGGTTTGGCAAGACGCAAACCAGTTAAAGCTGGATGCGACTCCGACTCTTGGTGAGCTTTACAAGCAAGCGGCCATTGCAACCCTTCCACGGCGGCAAGATTTTGCTGACTATCGTTATTGCGACTCATCCAAAGAAGGAGATGACATTTGGTTTTACTACGCCAAGCCTAAGACTCCTGAGCAGCGTCAAATACCATTCCGCACATCGTTTGCCACTCGTCAATATCCTTGGCCGGGAGTGCTTTATTCGATTGATATTTATCAAACCACGACATTTCCCCAAACGGTCTATAATGGGACTACTACTCAAAATGCCCCCCGTTATTTTGCCAAGTATGTCTATAAGCCAACGCCAAACGTATCTTCGGTAGTTAAGATTGAAGAATACCTAAGCGATGTTCCTTATTCGCAAAATGACATAACTCATGTTCAGCCCATTCCGACTGACATCAATGGCGACTTTCTTGGAAAAGAAATTAACTTTCCTCGATGCCTTCATCCCAAAGTGATTTTTGATAATAACATTCCCGGTGCTCAAAAAGTGTTTGGACAGGGAACGGTGGATGAAACAAGCGGTTGGAATCCTAATAGGCAAATCTTCCCTGCTACCAATTTCCTTGATTGGGCACCGTTTGTCATTGAAGACGATGTGAACTTGGTGAATGGTCAGTATTATCGGCGTAAGACTACGATATTCCCGCCAGTTTCACCAAAGCGCGTCATTCAATGAGCGAATACACAGGCAATTCTCAGATCGCAAACCGCCCTTGGGTGTGGGGAAATGATTCTATTTCTACGTTTAAATCATCTAATGATGTGATGATTTCTCAGTTAGATGCTCCCAAGGTAACATCAAATATATCTAGTGTTCCAAGTCCTGTGCAGCCTGTTCCAATTAAAGCTGGAACATATCTTACGATTGTTGGTGGAGTAGTTACTTATGTTGGAGATACACCTCCAACAACAACTACAACGCCTCCGCCAACAACTTCAACTTCTAGCACGACTACAAGCTCAACTACTACTACGAGCACAAGTTCTACGAGCACAAGTTCTACGACCACAACTACACCACCTCCGGGTTATGCTTACAGTGGAATTGATTGCGATGGAAATCCTGTAACAATTTACACAGCCAATTCTACGTTCAATAGTTCTGATCCTGCTTTTACAGATGATCGTCTGACAAGTTCCTTTAGTGGTTACTTCATCTATGGATTTACCACTTATCTTTACACGAATGGAATAGCAGCCATTTCAACTTGCCCGACTACTACGACTACTACGACAAGTAGCACGACCACGACCACTGTTACGCCTCCGCCAACAACGACCACGACTACCGCGCCACCATAATATGACATTCGTTCCAGACGCTCGGCCCTATAATGAAAAAAGTGAAAAAGCGATACCTTGGCACACAACTCTTTTAGGGAATTACATGCAGCATAATTTCTGGCTATACTCGGTCATTGATCGAGTGATGCTGGCGAATCCACAAATTCAATCCATTGTAGAAATTGGAACGGGTTCTGGATGTGTAACTACTATTTTTGGACTTTGGGGCATCCATCGCAACATTCCAGTAGTTACAGTTGACCATGTAAATCGTCATCACAGCCATGTTTTGAGCCGACTTGGTGTTGAGTTTCTACAAATGGATGAAAATTTGCCGTCAACACAAGAAGCTATTTTAAGCAAAATAGACCAAAAACCAACATGGGTATATTGCGATGGTGGTTGCAAAAGCAGAGAGTTAAAACAATTCGCTCCACTGTTACCCAAAAATTCTATTATTTCAGCGCATGATCTTGGAACAGAATTTCGTCATCATATTGACGCTATTAAATTGTGCGACGATGGTATCATTAAACCATATCACCCCGAATGGTGGATGGAGTTTAATATCCAGTTGGCAATTTATATGAAACTATGACAGATCAAATTGAAAGCGTCTTGTATGTTGGAAGCGGTTTATCAGCAAAGAAAGCAAACGATTTAAGAAGCAAAGTTGATCTTGTATGTGCGGTCAATAATGCTTGGCGAGTTTTTGCCCCTCAAGGTTTAGATTATTGGATTTACCCCGGCGATTTTCCTCCTGAGAATTTCCCTCCTTGTGATTTGCCGCACACAAAAATTGATTACCCTCATTTTGCAGATTCAGCAAAAACAGTATTTGCCAATTTGGGAGAAGTGCATCCTTACCCTCAACATAAAGCAGGATATACTATTTTTTTTCAAGGTCTTTATTGGTTGTTTGACAAGATAAAACCAAAACGAATTTACACGCTTGGTTTTGACCATGATTACACACCTGAAAAGGTTCGTAAATGGCTTGAAAATCAATGTCCAGCACCACATAACAAATTCAACAATCATAAAATGAACTCGGTAAATCAATGGGTTGATTCTTTTTTTGAAGGGTGTGCGGTTGATGCTATTTATGGACATGGAACTCCAGACCCATTGAGATTAGGAGAACAAGAATTAAGATCGCTTTTTGATCGTGCTCTCCATTACTCTCAAAGACTTGGAATCCAGTTGTTTAACGCATCTGACGTAACTCACGGTTTTAACAATTTTCCTCAATCTTTACCATGACGCCGCTGACTATATCAATGGCAACGTATGATGATTTTGATGGCGTTTTCTTTTCCGCTCAGTCAATCCGAATGCACCAAGATTTGCCTGAGAACACTGAGTTCCTTGTCTTAGACAACAACCCTGACAGCGCACACGGCAAGCAGTTAAAGCATTTCGCCAAGGATGTGCCGAACATGCGCGTGGTGGATGTCACTGACCGAAAGAGCAGCTTCGTGAAGTATGACGTTTTCAAGCTGGCAAAAGGCGACATCATTCTTGGCCTAGATTGCCATGTTCTGCTTCAAACGGGGTTTATTGCTGCCATGATGGAATACTGGTCACGCAATCCTAGCTCCAAGAACATGCTCACGGGGCCACTTTTGTATGACAACTTGAAGGCTACTAGCGAGCAAATCAATCCTGTGTGGCGGGGCCATGATTTCGGCATCTGGGGCGACAACAAAGAAGGTATGAAATCAGGCGAACCTTTTGAGGTTCCAGCACAAGGTATGGGTTGTTTCTCATTCATTCGAGCCAATACCCCTGCCATAAACCCTCACTTTAAGGGATTCGGTGGAGAAGAATGGTATATGGCTGAAAAGGTTCGGCAAAACGGCGGATTGGTTGTCTGTCATCCCAAAATGGGCTGGAACCATCGGTTTAATTGGCCCCAAAGAACTTTTCCACTTCTCACCACTGAGAAAGTAGCCAATTACTACATAGGCTTTCTGGAGATTTATGGCGATCTGATGCACCCTCGATTGGTTGAAATGACAAAGCATTGGGCTTCAGTCATTACTCCAGAAGAGTTAAAACAAGGATTGTGCATGGCTTTGGAGCGTTTGGGGATGCCATACACCTTGGAATAAGCCCTAAAATCCTCGTTGCCAATCCGTCCTTTAGGGGAATAATCTAGCTATATTATGGCTAGATCATCTTCTCCTAAAATTGACGCTGGAACACCCAATGTCGAACTGTTACCCGGAACTGGACCGGGAACAGGTAAAACTGGCGTAAGTTGGCGCACTAAACCGGGAGGTTTGGATGAATTTTATCTTATGCAACAGGATAAAACTCGTCCTTTAGAAGACATTCGACGTGAAGCTGGCACCGCTGGCAGTATGGGGCTAATGTATAATCCGCGCCTTGGAGGTTATCAGAATCGTGGTATTTACAATCAAACAACAGGTTGGCAACAAACTCAACCGCAGCAGCCCCAACAGCCTTCTATGACTTCTCAGCAGCAAGAATGGGCGCGTATGGCGGCTGAAAGGCAAGGTGCTGGCGCAAGAACCATGGGCGGAATGGATCAATCTATGCAAGGTATTGGCCTTTCTGCTTTTGGCCCTTCTGCTGCTTCAATGGTTAGGCCGTCTTATACGCCAAATCCTTATCTTGGCACCCGTGAGCAAAACATTGCTAATGCCAAGGCTGCTGGTCAATTCGACAAAGTGCGTGCCGATTACAACAAGAAGAATGAAGCATTTGGCTTAGTAATGGATGAAGAGGGCAACATCACACGCAATCCAGAAATCGCAGCTAAAAACCGTGCTGCGGAAAAAACGATGATGAGCAATCTTAGGCGTGGCGTTGATTATACCACCAGTGGCAGAACCACTTCTTTCACTTCTCCTTATGGTCGTGGAAGCATTACTTCCAGTATAGCACCGGAGCGTCCTCAATCCATGATTCGAGATGAGTTTGGCCGCATGGTTCCAATGTCGCCTTATCTTAAAGAAAAAGCTGAAGTCCAAAAATCCAAAGGGATGATTTGAAATGAATCCTTCATTTACAATGGGTCAAGTTGCAACTTCAGGGAATGCTATACAGCAGTCCACAATGGGCAATGCCATGCAACAGTTTAGGCCGCAATTTGGTCAGCAAAGTTTTTCTCAATTTTCCAATCCTTATCTTCGTAACTCTTGGAATGTTGTTGAAAACAAAGCACCAGAACGAGAAATGGCTTTGCGTAATGCTTGGAATGTTGCCGCAAATAAAGCGCCTGAGCGAGAAGCTGCTTTGCGTAATGCTTGGACCACTGTTCAAAATAAAGCTCCAGAACGAGAGGCGGCATTATTTAACGCTCAAAATGTTTATGCAAACAAAGCGCCAGAACGCCAAGCAGCTTTGCAAAGCGTTGGATATAATTCCTTTGCATCGCCTTATTCTACTGGTGGTAATTACAACATGGCTAGTATGACATCCGCATCCAGATAAAATGAACACCCAACTCACAGTAGCCGATGTTCGGCAGCAACTTGAACCTCAGTTTGGAGAACAAAGTTTTCTCCAGATTCTCAATGAGGTTTGCGAGCGTGTTACGAAGTCAGGCAAGTGGAAAGGGTCAATTCTTGAAGTGGACTTCCCTAGTTCGGATGGATTTATCACGTTGCCATACGAGTTTGAGGCGGTTCTGGCAATGACTTACAACCGTGTGCCTGCGTTGACCTATACGCAGTTCCATACTTACATGATTAACGGCCCCGGCGAAGTTTTGGACTCGTTGAATTGGGCTGGTGTCCTGATTGACATGGGGGATGGATTTGCCACTCAAGCCAACATTCAGACTGTGGGTGTTTTGAAAGTGGCGACTAATGTTGCTGATGACGGCAAGCAAATCCGTTTGTTCGGCAAAGATCAAAACGGCGCTGACATTTTTGATGCTGATGGCCTACTCGGTGAGTCGGTTACTTGTGCTGCTCCCTTCGTTAACACAACGAATCAATTTTCTGTTGTGACTGGCATTCAGGCTACCCCTGATCCTTCCACGGTTATGCAGAAAGCATGGGCTTTGTATGACGCAGGAAACAACCTCATTGGTTCCTATTATCCCGGCGAATCCCGTCCTTCTTACCGCCGTTATCAAACCGGACAAGCTGAGAACGCTATTCGTTTGATTTGCCAGCGTAGATTTATCCGTATGCGGAATGAAAGCGATTGGGTGATCCCCGGCAACATTCCTGCCCTTCGCGCTGGTTTCTGGGCTTGGAAGTTTGAGGATGGTTCTGACAGCCAAAAGGCCGAGGAAAATTGGGCGCGTTGTATCAATCTTTTGAATCAAGAAGCCAAGTATGCCCGTGGTGGCGGCATCCCCAGCACCTCATTCATAAATTGGGGCGTCATGGGTGGATGCTTTGGAACTGGCTGGAATCAACCCGGACTCGTAACTCTTTGATATGGCTGAACCCTTCAAATCCACACCTGCATCCCGCGTTTTTGGCATGGGGCTTCCTCGTCGTAGCAATCTGCCACCAGCTACATTTTTTGAAAGACCTATCTTTGAAGAAAGAAGAAATTTGAGTCCAATGGCTCGTGAAAATGCTTTGATTGAACAGCAAATTGCAGCACAAGAAAGTGCTTTAGCCGCTCAACAAGCAAAACAAGAAGCAGAACTTCAAGGCCAAGAGGCAATGAGCCGTGCTTTTGAGGAACTCAGTCAAGGCGAAGATATTGAGAACATCTTCCGTCGAAATCCAGCCATAGCTCTTAGCCCTCAGTTTGGTCAATTTTCTCAAGCAGCACAGTTTATGCAGCCTTCTAGGGCTTCTAAAACATTGGCTCCTAGCTTGGCTAAAGATTTGCCCGGACAATATCGCAGTAAATATTTTGAACTTCTCAATACGCCGCAATACGCCAACGATCCATTGGGTGCCAAAACGGTTATTGACACAGAAATGGGAATTGATGAACAACGTGGCAGATTGGCTAAAGTGGGCATTCCGCTTACTGGTGAGCGCAAACTTCTTTCACCCGAAGAAGAAGAAGGGTTAATCTTCCAACACACAGCAAAGAAAAGCGATCCTCAAATAGCAGCGATGGAGAAATACTTGGAGCGTCTTCAGAAGAAAAGAGACTCGCTTGAGGCGGCTGGGAAAGATCAGATTCCTAATCCTTTGGCTTCTGATAAAGACCCAACTATCCCCAAATATATTCCTTCTCCAGAGTATGAAAAATTGGAAAAAGAAATAACTGATGTGGATGCCCAATATGGAGCGCGTATGCGAGGTATTTTTATGCCCCAAACCGCAGCAACCGCAGAGGACATCACTTCACCTGCTGCAACGGGTGGTGCGCCAAAATCTTTTAAGGAAACAATGAAGGAAAGGGCTGCTGCACCAGCCTCTCAGCTTCCAACTATTCCTAAAGTGGATGATAAAGAAATTCTTGCCGACTTGAATAATCCAGAGGCAGATGAAAATACTTTTGAAGCCGCTATCAATGATCCTAACACTTCAATGGAAGTTAAAAAGGTTGCTTTGGAAAAATTGAAGAAATTTGCCGAAAAGCCGCGAAAAATTAGTGGGTTGTCTTTAAGCAAAGCCGAAGAAAGAAAGACTAAACTCAACAAAATGGTTCAAGATGCGGAAAAACAATTACGCCTTGCTCCAGAAATGGAAAAATATCGAAAAGCATGGAGTGAAAAAAAATCACAAATGGCTGATTGGATTAATGAATTTGCTGACGATATGGGTGTTGATACTGATGAACTAGAAATATCTTTGGCTATTAATGAACCAGTGGAAAAAGGCGGCATATATGATCGCCAAGAACAACAATTTACTTATCGAGATAAATTTGCACAATTTCTTAAAAAGAAATTTGAAGAAGATGTTTTATCTAAAAAAGTGAAAAAACTTGAGCCTTTTAGCAAAGGAGAATTTGCTAAAGAATTAGGTTTAACAAAAGATTTATTTTCTCGTTTTTCCCCTTTGGGAATGTTGGGAATTGCTGCTCAAAAAGCTGATATTTTACCCAGTGGAGCTAAAACCTATGGAGATGTTCTTGACGCCTATCTTGGTGAAAAGTTCCCTGAACAAACTTCTCAACCTTCAGTTGCCGCCCCTCAAGAAATAATTGTTGATGTAACCACAAGAGAAGAAGTTGAGGCTTTGCCAAAAGGAACTAAATTCAAAGGACCGGATGGCAAAATCCGCATTAAGTAACTTCTTTTATGGCTGAAACACCTTCATGGCTTTATCAATATCCCGAAGTCAAAGACGACTCTTGGTTGGATCAATATAAAGAAGTCAAAGAGAAACCATTTTTGGATATTTCCGAAACTGCTTCTGCGCTTGGTCGAGCCGCAACTTCATTGCCTACAACGACAATGGCTTCGTTGTCTCAAGTGTGGGAAGGTTTGGACAATCCTTGGAAGCGTAGTGAGGGATACTTTGCTCGCCGCCAAGAAATGCAAGCCTTACAAGATGAGTTGGCTAAAGAGGAAGAAGAGGCCGCTGCAAGCGGAGATATTTCCACAGTTTCCTCAACTATTCGTGAAGCCACTCCTTCTCTTGGCTTTTCTGGGGCTACATTGATTCCAAGTATGGGCGCTGCCGCAGGAACGCTTGCTTTGTCAAAAAGCCCAATGGCCGCTCGCGGTGCTGCTGCTGCCACTTCTGCTTTGATGGCATATCGCATGGCGGGTGCTCAATTCCTTGATGATGCTAAAGATCGAATTGACTCTTTCTTTGCGGAAAATCTTAACCGTGAACCCACAGAACAGGAAAAAGAAGAAGCATATCAAGAATTGCTTCCTTTGGCTCGCAAGTTTGGCGCTGCCGAAGCTGGCCCTGAGGCACTTGGCAACCTAGCTTTAGGTGGCGCTGGCAAATATATTCGTCGTGCTCTTGGTGGAAAGAATGGCGTAATGGAGCTTGCTTCCAATGCACTTGGAAAAGTTACTGGCACTAAAGCGGCATTGGCTGGCGCGGGAGCTTTGGTTTCTGAAATTGGAACGGAAGCTGTGACGGGCGTTGAACAGCAACGCATTCAAAAACAATTTGAAGAAGGCGTGATGCGAGGAGAATCGCCTGAAAGCGTTCCTTTGGAAGAAAGAACTTTGGACGATTACATCAAATCCTTCAAGGAAGTTGCGCCTGCGACGATGGCTATGACTGGCATGATGGGTGCTGCTGGACTTGGGCCAACTGCGATTGCTCGCGGAATCAAAGCTCTTCGCCCCACTCCACCAGAACGGCAGACGCAAATTCAAAAAGACCTGCAAGCTGAAGCTGGGGCTATTCCAAAAGACACCGTTCCAGATCAGACCAATGAAGAAAAATTGGCAGCTATGGAGGCGGGTGGAACTACGGTTGTGGACCCTGATGGCAAAACGGCTGTTATTCCCCCTCAACAACCGGAATTGCCTTCGATGCCTTCGCCAGATGAGGTTGCAGTTCAACTTAACACAGATGCCGCAAAATCCCTTAAAGCAGCAGGAAGTTCAAAATCGGCCCAAGCCCAAGCTGGTTTTGATGCAACGCTTAAAGAAATCCTTGGTCCGCCAACCGAGCCGACAATTCCTACTCTCGAAGCGGCTGAAGAGGCTGAACCTGAAGTAACACCTTCTCCAACAATGGAGCAAGCCGCAACCCCTCTGGTGGATAATCTTCCTGCGCTCATTGCCGTTCGAGACAACAATGCCACGCCTGAGCAGGTTCAATCGCTTGTTGAGCAAGGGCTTGTCGAGCAAGTGGATGGGCAGAACATCATCACCGAAGCTGGCGTGGCAGTGATGCCAGAAGATCAAAGACCGAAGCTGACGCCTGCTGAGAGGGCAGCGGAGGTTGAAGGGATGGCTGTGCCTGTGGAGCGGGATGCTACGAAGCCGGAGCAGATGACGCCGGAGGAGCGATTTAATCAACCACCAGTTGAGCCAGTCATACCCAAATCATTTCCGATTGGCAAATCGTCCAGATCAACGCAGCGTCGATTATTGGCTCAATTCAACAAAGGATTAGCTTGGGCTGAAAAAAACGATTCTGAGCGAGCATCCCTGTCTGCTTTCCAAAAACGGAACGATTTGTTAAGGGCAAGGGATCGAACAGGTAATTTTGGAACAGATCGAGCCGCAGACGATTATGCCTTTTGGAAAGGGGCATCCGCTTTTTTTGAGGCGAAACAGATTAATCAGGAGAGAGTCAATGAGCGCAATCTTCCCAATGAACAAAAAGTGGCACAACATGTAGAGGATTTGCTATTTGCTTTTGACTCTAAGGAACCCGTCTCCGCCGCCGCCGTTGACACCTACGGCATCACTCTCCCCAAAGGCTACGTCAAGCAAGGCGACCTCTATGTATTTCAACCGGGGGCAACTGGAGAAACACCAGTTCAGGCAGCACCTCCTGCTGCACAGGCCGTGAAAGCGACCGCCCCCGGACCTGTTTCTCAAAAACGCGCTGCTGCCGGTGGCGAAATTGGCCCCAATGGCGAGTGGTATCCGGGTGGGGCATTTATTGCCACAACTGAAATGCCCAAGAAGCAGAAGGAAAAGCTGCAAAAAATGGCAAAAAACAACGGCAATGTTGAGGTTCGCAAAGGAACTAGGGAGGCTATAAAGCCGGGATTCTTTTCGCCATACAAAGTGCTGGCTGGAACTGCAATGGGTCCGCAAGGAAATGTAAACGAGGCATTTCTAGCCAATCCACTTGGGCAGCTATCAAGTGATAGAATCGAACAGTCCAGAGGGGCCATTGCTAGGTGGAATGCGGGCGAGAATCAACTTCCTATTAGCGAGTTTCCATCTCTGGCAAATCCTGATGCGATTGCTCTAGCTGTCCAATCTGGAGAAGCCATTCCCGGTGCTGTTCTTGAGCAGCAGCCTTGGCTGAAGGACATGGTGGAGAAATTCACTCCCAAACAAGAGGCCCCGCTTTTCAAAAAAGGCAATCCTCCACTCACCCTTCCAGCTTATACAAGCAATTCTGTTGATGTTGCGCGTGAGTATGGTTTGCCGGATGATTTCTATCAGCTTCAATATGCCGGAAATCGCTTCAATCCAGTAAACCAGCGTTTTGAAATAAACGAAAAATATCAAACAAATGAACTCAAGTCAGCCCTTGCGGAACTCGACAAATGGCAAGGAAGTCAGTCTATTAACGCGAGCACGGGAAAACAGATGGCACGTAATCGAGTGGATTCCGAGCTTAGAAGAATATCTGAAGCAGCAAGAGAGGATGCTGAAAAACTTCGAGTCGATAAAGAAAATCTACTTTCCCAAACCGCAACGGTAGCCACACAAAACGAAACCGCCGCCCCTTCGGCTAAAGGAGCGGCGGTAGCCAGTGCTGTCGAACAGCCCGTGGAAGGGTCGATTCCCACGGTTGGCAAAGTTTCACCTGAAACTGAAATCTCGTCAAGGAAGAATTTAGGGCCAGAAGTTGCCGCTGCTGAACAGAAGCAAGCTGCTGATGACGAGGCTGCAAAGAAGCGTCAGAAGAAGCAAGACGAGTCCACCAAAAACTCCCTCAACTCTGTTCTTGATCCTCAAAAGAAAAACGCTGTTACAGGCACTGTCACCAAGGCTGATGTCGAAACGGCACGCGAGGCATTGACTAACTCTGGCGAGATTCCGAACGCTTATTTGACGAACGTGTATGAGTCTTTGGAGGCTTTCTTGGCTGACAAAGCGAATGCGCGTCTTTTCCCATCGGCTTACGCTCGCCTTCAAACCGAGAAGAACATCGAAGGTCTTTACGAGAACGGCCAGACGCTCATTTTTGCGAAGCAGATTCAGGTTTCCAACTTGGATCGAAACTTGGCAACAATGCTTGGCCTTACGCCGGAGCAAGCTGCTGCTCGTCGTGTCATTGCCCATGAGAACGGGCATAAGGCTATCTCTCTCTTTACAATGGCCGAGAAGCGTGAGCTTCGTGGATACCTGATGCGTGCCTACTCTGACGAGCAGATTGCAAAACTCGTTGAGACTTACGATGAATACGCTGACTGGAGAACGAATCTTGAAAGTCGGTTTGAAGCCCTTGAAGAGCTTCTGATGCGCGACTTTGAGAAGATGGAAAAGATTCCAACTGGAGGCGTTTGGGACGACATCGTTCAGTTCCTCAAGCGTGTCTGGAGGCGTTTGACCGGACAAAAGGGTGAACCTACGCTGAAGAACCTCAAGGACGTTGCTCGACTGATGCGTAACGCGATGAAGCGTCCTGCGGTGCCACTTGGTAGTTTTACCTTAAAAGACGGTGGTAAAGTGAAGTTGAGTGCAATCGCTCCGACTGCTGGAATCACCCCTGAAATGGACGCCGAATACCTCGCAGCGGTTGAGGCTGGCGACATGGAGAAGGCGCAGCGGATGGTGGATGAAGGTAAAGTCAAAATGACGAGGCGTATTTTTGATGCGCTCAACGTGCGACCAGAGCTGACCCAAAGAGCTACAACCATCCACAAGAGGCTGACTGAGCAGGATATCATCCAGCCGGATGAGTTTGAAAACGGGAAAGGGCTTGTGTATGGGGATGGAAAAGGGGTCGCATCCGAATTTCTCGGCGCGGACTCATACGAACCTTTTCCACCCAGCGATTTTCAACCAGATTATGTTGGCGACAGATCAGCTGGAAGCGGAAGTAAGATAAGCAAAACTTATGAGACAATCCTTAATACCTTTGTGCTGAATGTGGTTGACCCCCAGACGCGGGATTTCATTGTGCGGGATATTGCCAATCTCCTGAAGAAAGGTGGGAGGGCTATCATCGTCACAAGGGGAACTGATGTCCTCAACTCCACCCCGATTCAAGATTTTGGAAATATGAGTCGTCTGCAAAAGAGTGGATCGGGCATCACATACCAGAAGGGCTTCACCCAAGGAGAATTGGTGGAATATCTTCAGAAGACGCTAGGGGAAGGTTTCGCCGTCCAGCCTTTGAAGGGCGGATCTGCGGGAGATGTTCGTGCTCAGTTTGTTAAAAAAGTAGATAAACAATTACCAAATCCGCTGGCTATTGAACCACGTCTTCCAACTACAAATATTGATTCTGTTTATCTTAATGATCTTCAAGGAGACAGCGGCAACGACAACCTCAATCAACTGCTGCTTGATGCTTCGCCAAATGAGCGGCAAGCGGTGGTTAATTCGTGGATTAAGCGCAATCCAAAAGCTGCTGCTAGTATGCAGCGGATGGTGAATGAGGCGGCGAGAGCGGCGGGGTTTCGGACAACTCCGATGTACCACGGATCTTCTTCCGGCAGTATCACAGAGTTCCGAACAGACACAGGATATAACTATGGCCCCGGCGCGTACATGACATCGGAACCCAATAGGGCTTTGGCTTATGGGCCGAACGTGTACACGGTCTATCTCAAGTGGAGCAACCCTGTCCTCGGAAACTTCAAGGCTCCAGACGAGTTTAGGAACAACCCTACATTCGAGAGTCTGGAAGGCCAGACGAACGACGAAATGAACGCAACAGCTCGTAGGCTAGGATACGACAGTGTTGTCAAATTCTGGTCGTTTCGAGGAGATGGTGACCCGGTAGAAATCGTTGTATTCTCTCCCACCCAAATCAAATCCGCCGATCCCGTCACCTACGACAACGCAGGCAACGTCATCCCTCCCTCGCAGCGTTTCCAGCCGACATCGCCGGACATCCGCTTCTCCCGTCCTCAATTCGCATCCGACACCGATGCTGCAACCAGCGCAGGCAACGAGGCTGCACGCTCTACGATTTACAGCGAGAGAGACATGGACGTGCGTGAAGCCATTCGTCGTGCTTACGAAGCGATGCCCAAGGATACAAGTGTGGCGGTGCCGATTGGCGAACTGTTCGCAAAGACCGAAGAACTGATGCCCGGAGTCACGCAGGACGAGTTCAGCAACGTGCTTCAGGACTTGTTTGAGGACAACGGGGCGGTGTTGCAGGAGGGTGAGCAAATTATTCCTGAGCAAGAAGTAGAGATACAAGCGTTTGAAAAAGACAATCCATTCAATGAACTTATTCGCAAATCCACCGAAAAATCTCCCTCTCTTGGTGAGATTAATGGCGTCTCTAAAAAATTCGTCCAACGGGTGCTTCGGCCTGCATCCAACTTCGCTACAAACAATGGAATCAGAATTGATGACAATGCGCCTCTACAAGTCCGTGCTATGCCAGATGGCAGCATCATCATTGGATACTCCTTATCACAAGAGCGTTTCGATGAGTTGCAAAAGATGGCTCCGCAGGCTGCATCTCAATACACAAAAGATTCAGTCATTGAGGAGTTGATTCACTTGTCGGATTTGATCGGCTTGAGGAATCAATGGATCAAATCTGGCAAAAAAATTTCATTCGATCAATTTGTTCTTGGTGAACAAAGTAATCTTGCCTTCTCTTTAATTCAAAAGGCTGATTCGCTAAACGACTTAGAAGCTGAATCTCTCAGGAGGATTCTGGCATCATCCCTATCGCTTTATAACAATAATCCAGAAATAGCCAACCTTAGTTTAAATGAGCTATTGGATCTAGCGGCTCAATATCCCTATGTTTTACCTGAACTGGTTAGATCTTTGATACAGCTTAAAAAGACTGGCCAATTAACTGAAACGGCATTCAGGAAGATAGCAAACGTGCTTCGTGAATGGCAAGAGATCGTTCTTCAATGGATTAGTGATGGATACGCATCTGCCAAGGAGGGTGTTTTCGGAGAAATGCTTTCGGAACGAATCAAGAATGCTGAAAACAATCTGGCTCAATTTTCCGACACATCCGAAATCAACGTCACCACCCCAGAAGGTCGCCGTGCTGGATTCGTCGTTGTGATGCCGAGGGCTGCAAAGGCGTCTAAGATTCCGATTGAAGATGCGGAAGAGGCTTCAAAATCGTTCAAGGTTGATTTAGCTGAAGCTGGAAAAGGCCGTGTTGATAAGACGGCCAAGTTCAAAGGCAAACTTCTCAAGGATACCGAGATTCCAGAACATAACGTCAAGTCGTATGTTCTTTACCGTGATACAGCGATTAAGCTCATTGACGACTTGATGGCAAAAACAAATGACATTCTAGTTGTTGCTGAAGCTCTACAAGACCCTGAGTTTCAGATAGCCGTTGGTCTGCAAGTCAGTAAGGATGTCTCGTCGGATATGATTACGATTGCTCGTAGTCAGATTGGAATTGAGATTGAGAACAGATTGGCAAATGAAATTAGGAAGGAACGCAACCCTCGTCGTAAGCGTGAGTTAGAGTTGGCTGAGAAGCGTGGTATTATTTATTACAATGCTGGAACTGGAGCTGGTCAAGCCCTTCAAAATCGTCAAGAGTCACTAACTGATCCACGTTACAGGGGGAGAAACCTTTTCAATCAAGCTAAACTTCAAAAAGAGCAGAAATCCAAAGACAAACTTGACGCCATCACGGGCGGAACCGAGAAGATCACAGACATCATTACTAAAGCAGAAGAGAAAGCTGCTGAGGAAACAACGCAGGCTGAAGTTGAAGCTCAAGAAAGTGCGGTGGAAGATGACCAAGATGCTATTGATCTTGCGGCTGGTGAGGCAACTCTAACGGAACCTGAAAAGAGCCTGTATGAGGAATATAAAGACATTCTTCGTCGAAGGGGTATTTTGGACATTCTTGACAAGCGTGACGCATCCGCTGCAAAAGCATCCATTTCTTCTGAAGAGAGAAACGCTCTAGCAAAGCTAACTAAGGCTGAGCGCGATGAAATGCGCAAAAAAGATGATAAGCGCCGAATGGAAATCTTGGCAAAACTTCTTGGTAAGGAGGAAGATGCCAAAACTCCCGAACAGAAAAAGACCCGCAAGAAGCGCGAGAAGATGGTCAACACGGCCAAAAAACGTGCGGAAGCTGGCAAGAGCCTTGAAACGCCCCAAGAAGGTGAGACGGAATCCAGCGAAGAGCAGGTTTCTAAGGCGGAGAGAACCGCTCAGGCAATCCTCAAAGACTTGTCAGAGCGTTACTCTGATCCACTCATCATCAAGGAAAAGAAACCCAATGTGGACGCCATGCGCGAACTCTACAAGGAGCGCGTCAAGCAAGGTGTTGGGCCAAATCAAATGACGGAAAAATCGTTCGTCAACAAAGCTGTCGAACTTGGGGCTGATGAGAAAACCGCAGGCATTTTGTGGAAAGCGGCAGAACTTGAAATTGATGCCCGTGAAGCCATGCGTCAGGACAAGATTTTGCAACGCAAGGCTGTTGTTGGTGAGCGTGCTGATGCTCAGGCTCATCGTATCATTTTTGCTAAAGAGCGATTGAAGCGTCAAAGTGGATTTGCTGGAATTGACACCAATTCAAATAAAGACACGATCATTCAGGCTTTCCGTGACCAAGTAAAGAGTCCCGTAAGTCTTGAAGATTTTGTTGCTAGACTTAAATCGCTCAATGTTAGCGAAACTGTTGCAAAACGTCTATTCACTGCCGCTGAACGCGAAAAGATTGATCTGGAAGCTGTGAAGAAATTCCAAGCCGAAACAAGGGCTTTGGAAGAAATTGAAATTGCTGAAAATAAAGCGTCTCAAATTATCTACCGTTTTGAAGAGCAGTATCGCCAAGGATTCAAGAATCCACCTGAGGGCATGACGGGCAAGGAACAGCGTGACTCCATCATCCGTGCATTCCGCGATCAAGTGAAGAATCCGACCTCATTTGAAGTTTTTGCTGAACGTCTTGCCAAACTCAAAGTTGGCAATGAAATAGCCGAGCGCGTGTTCCTCACGGCATCGCGTGAACGTGCTGATTTAATTCGTGTCAAAGACCTCAAAATTGTCAATCGCAAGGTTGAAATTGCTTCAAAGCAAGCATCACGGTTGATTTACAATACTGAAGAACGCCTTCGCCAAGGGTCTAAAGACCTTGAGGAATCTAAAAATGGAGATTCTATTAACAAGGCTTTTAGGGATCAGATTAGTGAACCCGTGTCTGAAAAAGAATTTAAGCAGCGTCTTGAAAAACTAAATGTTCCTTCAGATGTTGCTGCACGTTTGTTCAAAACAGCAACAAGAGAAAAGACTGATCTGGAAGCAATGGAGGCTTTCAAAGCTCTTGAGGGGCCAGATGCTCTAAAGCGTATGCTTAATGAGATGAACAAGGCTCGTCCAGCCGACTCTGTTCCTCTTGAACGCGCAATGCCTTGGCGGAAAATCTTGTCATCGAATCCCAAGGACGTTGCCGAATACCGCCAGCGTATCTTTGAAGCCATTTCCGATCTTCCATCCTTCCAAAATCTCACGGATGAGCAAAAAGAACGCCTTGCTGATCTTTACGCCGAGGCTTGGGAGAATAGAAGGCAGGCTATTCTTGACCGCATGTTGCGTGATGAAATCAAAAAGGCACGCGACCGCGATGAAATTAGCGAGGATGTGGAGAAGAAGCTCCAGCAATCACGCAATAAGATTCTGGAAATCGTCAATCTTGGCGGATTCAACAACGACGATCTTGTGAAGATTCTGGGCGAACGCTACGGTATCAGCGCTTCGTTCACCGAAGAACAGAGGGAACGGATTCAAAAACTTGCCGACCAGCTTCAGGACGAGGACATGAACACTGCCAAGCGCAATAAATTGGCGATGGAGTTTGCTGTTGAACTCGCTGGTGCAATGGATGTTCCTGTTAGCGAAATCATTTCTAACTGGTGGACTTCCAGCGTTCTTTTTGGCCCTCAAACCATTTTCTCGATTGGTGCTGCATTCCTTAACGGTGGATATAGCATTGCTACTATTGGAACTCGCAGAATGCTAGCCAAGCTATTCAAGGGCGACATTCAAGGCGCAATCGAAGAATCCATCTTGATGCTTAAAGGATTTGCTCGTTACCTTGGTGCATTCAAGCAATCTGGACGTAGAGCTTGGAACTACCTTTGGACTGGCGATGTTGGTTTGCTTGGAACGGGTTCAACCGATATTCTGAATGAAATCAATAATTTCGATCAGCTTCAGCGATTCCAACGCCACAAACTGCTTGCTGAACAGCTCGCCAAAGACCCACGAATGGTTCGCCGCTATGTCGGTGTGTATCTCCGTTTCGTTAGCCGACTCCTGACCGCTCTTGACGCTTTCAACGTCATGGTCACGAAGGCTGGAACGGCTTCGCTTGCTCTACGCATGTCTGGCATGAGCACCGACAAGATCATTGAAGCTGAGAAAATGCTCAATTTGAAAGCATACAAGGATCAGGTGATTCGAGATTACTTTGACAATAAGGCTCCAAAAACTCAGGCTGAAAAAGCTCTCGTTGATTCTTATGCCGAAGCCGAGATGTATCGCGCTATCAATAAGCTAGGCGGCAAGATGGAGAATGCTGACTATTTGGCCTCCGAATCCGCCATGACGATGCAGCCAACGGGCTTTGGTGGCGTTGTTTATGATGCCATTACAGGTTTCTTCGCCCAACGTCAGTCCAATGCTGACGAGTATCTGGAGAAAATGAAGAAGGATTGGATTAGCAATAAAGACCTCAAAGCTGTCACCTTCCTTGCATTGGCTTATCTGCGTCAATTTGCTGCTTACAATGCAGCAGGTTTGACGGGTTCTAAGTTCGTTCGCTACGCCAGCAACAAGTTCAACCAAGGCTTGAGCTTCATCCCGTTCGCCGGACTTCTACGGCAGCTTGAGGCCAAGGACGACAAGATTAAGGGGAAAGATGCTTTCCGCGAAACGATCTATCGTAATCAGATTGTTAGCTTTGTGATGCTTATGGTTGGATATTCTGTCATCAAGGCTATCCAAGATGAGCCGGATGATGAAGAGCGTGGCAACTTCTGGAATGGTGGTTGGTCTAACTTAACGCCAGATCAGAAGAAACAAATGCTCGCCAAAGGGCAGAAAGAATACACGATGGGCTTCAAGTTCAATGGCCGCTGGTATGTGTTCAACTACCAGAACTGGCCGCTAAATCAGATACTTTCCGCCATTGGTTCGATGTCCGATCAAATTCGCTTCTCTCCTGAGAAATGGGATGAGAAAAGTGCCTTGAGCAAAGGCGTGGCTGGAATGGTTTCTGGCGTAAAATCCACATTGGAAATCCCTGCTCTTAGCGGCCTTCAAGAATTGGTTGGTAATCGTTTGGCCTCCAAAGACCCGACTGAAAAAGAATTGGATCGCCTTTCCAGAGTTGCATCCGGTTGGGTTGGCGGATTCGTGCCTCGTATCCTTAAGGATATTGACTTCTACACTCAACCAGAACTTCGCAAATACGAAGGATTGTGGGAGAAAACTGCCTCACATATCCCCATTTACCGCCGTTACATTGGCGAGGAATACTACGACATCCTTGGGAAGCAAATCAAACGCAACGTCATTCCGGGTTCCCGTGAGTTTATGATGGGTCCAACTGAACCCGAATACAAGATTCTCGGTGCTCTCAATGCTCGCAATATCTTCCTCACCCCTGCAAACGCTGAATACCGCATGATTGGCAAAGGCCGCAATCGTCGCCGTCTGACTCAAGAAGAAGCTGATGCTTACTCGCTGGAAACCGGAAGGGGATACCGCGATATGCTGCTGCGCTACGGCCAACGTGCGCTACAAATGCCCACAGAACGCGCCAGAGCGTTTTTGCAGGACAAAGCTGAAGAAGTGCGTGATCGTGCTCTAAAGAGAGCTTACCGCCGATGAAGGAAATCGTTAATCAAACAACCACGCCTCCGCCTCCCGGCTTTGTCTATACAGACAGCCGAACAGGTATTGTCCACAAAGACCTATCGCTTAACGCCATTTACCCCAAGGTGGCAAAGTCATGGGAGGCAAACGGTGTTGAGTTTCCTGACAACTGGAAGGCCGTTGTGGTCCATGAGATGTGCGAGCAGAACCCGCATATTGAGTGTCGAGAGATTGGCGAGCCTGAACGCCACATGACGCTTGATGACGTTTATCGTTTTGCCAACAGCGTGAAGAAATGGGCGGAAGGCGGTATGCAGTTTGTCTCAAAAGAAGAGGCAGAAAAGCGTGCTGCAATTTGCGCCAAGTGCCATGACAATAAACCCGTGGGCATCTGTTGGGGGTGCCATTCAGCATTAAAATGGGTAGGCGAACGTGTTGGATGGCCTGACACTAGCCGAGATAGCGAGCTTCAAGGCTGCACCCGCTGTGGATGTATCTTACGTCTAAAGGTGCATTTGCCGCTTGAAGCGATAGATAACACTGGCATCCAATATCCTGACCATTGCTGGCAGAAGGCTTAAGCGGCACTCCAGCCAGACATTTCCAGCTTTTCAATCAGTGCGTGGACAGTCTTTTCGACTTCGGCGGCATCTTCTTTTTCAGCAGTAAAAGCGTTGGCAAAGGCAATAGCCGCTTTCTCCACCTCGGTAATGAACGTGCCTCGCACAAGATCAAGCTCGACGATCTGGCATTCAGCCCAATGGAATCGCTCTAGCAAATCCTCGTTGGTAAGCGGATTGCTTTTGTTTTGCTGCCAGTCTTTAGCCGATTCAGCGGTCAAGAATACAGGCGGGAAATTGTCTTTGAAGCGGGTGATTGACTGAATATCACGGTAATCTCCCGGCCCATGACATTCCGACTTGGTGCGTGCAAAGGTGTAAAGTTTCATACTTTGGCTTTCTTAACCCATCCGCTAGGCTTTTGAACAGTGAATCCAATCTTGGCAAGGATGGCGGTGACTTCATCCTTGGGTTTGCCAAGTTCATCGGCAAAGACGTTTATGCGAAGGGAACCAACATTCAGGCGAGCCTCAACTTGGGCTTGAATCTCCAGTTCTTCTTCGGTCAAATCGCTAGTAACCGTTTCTTGGGCTTTTTCAGGCGTTTTGACACGTTCTGGCGCAGTTTTCGTGTCAGATGCCTTGCCGCCTTTAAGGAGCTGGTAAAGGCTCTTATCCTTGCATCCGTGGATGATGAGGGCTTTGGAGGACACGAAGCCTCCGCGATTGCGGACTTGACGCTCAATCGGGACAGCCTCGCATTCAAAACCGCCGTCAACAGCGCGGTATTTGTGGGTATTCCACTGGTCGGCAATAAGGTCTGTATTTGCCCATCCTGCCATGCGTTGTTCCCCACGGAGATACACGTCAAATGGCAACGCTGGGTTGCCAACCTGCTTACCAAGGTCAATCACCAAGGAGCGGATGCCATTGTTCAGATCGGTCATGTTAGGCGGATAAACACCGACTCCCATCATCATTTCTTCGCCCGTCTCAAGCTCAAGCTGACCATTGATAATCATGGGCAACTGGACGATGTTACCAAAGTAAGTTGAGCCAGAAGCACGGTAAGCATTTTGCAGCCGATTCGCCCAATCTTTGCAAGTCGGGGCAGCATCAGCCTCAAGGTAAATCCAAGGCTGCTCATTCTTCAGCCGAGCCAGATTCATCACCGCATGGTAGAAGCAAATGTTCTGGTTCACCACGGAGTTAGGGTCAGTCAAATCTGTGGTAACTTGAGCAATGTCCACCTTGCCAAAAGTGTTCAGCAGACGGTCATATTCCTCTTGGGCGACCTTTTTTACGTTTGGAGCGTAAATAATGGTGGCCGTGTGGTCAAGGAGTCCGCCAAACTGGATGAGTAGATCGTTGCGGAGCTTGAAGCGTTCAGAATCGTGGGTGGTGACAGGTAAAACAATGTTCATGTAGTGGGATGCCCAGCGTTGAGCATAGCAAGCCTAAACTTAGCGTAGGAACTGTCAAGATGACTTTTATCAAAGAACTCAGGAACCCGTTCAGCGTTGAACTCCATGAGTAGCTGCTTGGCCTCGGCATTGCTTAGTTCGGGTTTTTGCTGCCGAATCATCGAAATGGCTGCATTGGGGTGCATCAAGTTTTTGGGCAAACCGTGATACTGCCAACCACCGGGAGGCGTTTCCAAGCCTTCTGGCATGACTATTTCTGCCTTGATACAGGCTTCACCAGAACCGTCAATGGAAGGCAGCGTCATCGCACCTGTGCCGATGTATTGAGCATTCACACCGGGGTAAATGCAGTCTGGCAACCATAGGCAAGCCTCTTGGATTCGAGGGTGTTTCAAACCTTCCGCAATCGTCATGGACACAGACTGGTTGCCAATGAACAAGCTGCTGCCAGCAATCAGATGGGCCAATTCCAGCATGTCTTTGACCCTGACACGCTCAATCTCCCCAAAGTGGCTGAATGCCTCGTATTCCTCATCCAACCCCACAAAAACAAGGCGTTTGCCGTAATGTTTGACGATCTTAGCCCAAGGGAACTTGTCATTATGGTAACGAGGGCTGCGATTGACCACGATTCTGCCGTGGGGTTTTACGTCAAAAAGCGTCAACCAAGGACGATCAAATCTCGGAATGTCTGCCAAGAATCCAAACATTTTGGCGTGTCGGGCATGGACTTCGGCCAAGTTGGAGAATCCGTCATGCAAACTGCGGTGGCGGAAATCCTCTGAACGCCAATCACATTCGTTTGGCCTTCCGATGCGGACAGCCTTGATGATGGGCTGGCTTTCAAGGAACGGACGGATGAACTTCTCACGGGCTACAATGCCTTTGGTCATGCCATCGTCCCAAAGGTGGTAAATGGTAGGGTTGCCTCGATAAACAAGGGGTGCTAAAGACACAACGCAGTCACCTAAGTCGCCGCTGCTGGATACCACCACGGAGGGCAAATCAATGTTCACTTTGATTGGCTTTACTGCATCCTCAACGGACAGGTAATTGCCATCATACTTATGTTCCACAAAGTTCCACGCCACGGTATCCGCAAAGACTTCCTCGGTGCAATGGATTCCCGTGATGCCAATGTGCTTAGACCTTGAGGCTGTTGGAACGATGCAATGCAAATCGTTCTTTGGCATGACTCGAAGCTGGATATTCCAGTCCCAGCCTGCGGGAGATTCGTCCTCTTTTCCGCTGGAATAGTCAAAGTCCCAAGTGTCTTTGAGATATTTGTTCCACACATGGGGCCATGTTCCCCAGATGTTGCCTGTGAACTCGGTGACTCGATGCCATGTCGCGGGATTCTTATTGGCCTTATCGCCTACCCACTTAGCGCAGATCGCCATTGTTTTCTCGTCGCCATGCAGATTCCAGCGGCTTGTTCCCCAAAGAAAGTCGAGGATGTCTGGCGAAACAAGAAAGTCGTCCTCGCCAAGAATGGTAAAGATTGCGCTCTCAATGCTGAAGCAATGGTCAAACAAATGCCAAGGATTGCGTAGGACGCCTAGCTTTTCTTTGTTGAAATGCTTGATGACAGGAACCGGCGACTTAGCCGCAAACTCGTCAATGACAGCCACGCATTCATGCCTCTTGTCCGTAGGCTCAATAAAGAAGTGAACCGATGACAAAAGCGACAAGTTGGTTTTAAGCCAGCTATCCAGCGTAGGTTTGAGATACTGCGGACGATCAGCGCAGGTAAAAGCCAAAATGGTCTGGCTTTGCAAGCGTCCCAAAGTCGTAGCCCCATGCTCATAGCGTTCCTTGGAGTTCGACTTGCGAGCCACATCATCTTCTTCGCCATAACCTTGCGAGGGATTAGCATGGAGAAAACCAAGGTCAACCTTACCTCCTTTTGTGGCATCTACATAGCCCCATCGTTTTGCAACTTCAGTGAACCAGTTGTCGCAATAGACCGACTTGAAGGACGGGTGCCACAAATAGCCCATCGCTTCATAGAAACGCTTAGACACGATGGGATGGCAAATCAGTTCGTCCTTGCGATGCTTGTCGCCAACATGCAGGATGTCTGCTCCATTGCTCATGTAGGACTCAATGATCTGATCCCAAGCATGAGCGGGTTGCCAATCATCATCTAAAGCAACCAGCACATCACCAGTCGCTTCTTCAGCAGCTTTGTTCCATGCCGCTACAACGGTGTTCTCATTGGAGATTACCGCATCAGGAAACGCAGCCTTGCCAGCTTCGTCATCATGGTCAACGCAGGTG
>Ga0208975_1000305_pt1 | contig 25200 bp, 29 predicted proteins | sample GreLakmeER78MSRF_FD_187700 | JGI IMG/M metagenome (GOLD analysis project Ga0208975, IMG submission 187700) | Freshwater lentic microbial communities from great Laurentian Lakes, MI, USA - Great Lakes metaG ER78MSRF (SPAdes) | ecosystem: Environmental > Aquatic > Freshwater > Lake | place: Great... | reverse complement strand
GCACTTAGTGGTGGAGAGCGTGCGCGCGTAAATGCAGCAGCATTGCTGGGGATTCGCAAACTTATGCAGTCTCTTAGTAATAGTAGAATCAATCTACTGATCCTAGATGAAACCATCGAGAATTTAGACACAGAAGGCAAAGAGAAGTTAGTAGAAGTATTGCTAGCAGAAGAACACTTAAATACATTTGTAATAAGTCATGGTTTTAGCCATCCCCTATTAGAGAAGATTCAGGTAATTAAAACTAAGAATATATCAAGGATTGAATAATGGTAGATAGTAGGGATAAAGGAGCTAGAGCAGAGTCAGTTATTAGAGATGTGCTAAGAAAAGCTACAGGATTGAATTGGGAACGTACTCCAGGTTCGGGTGCTCTTAATGAGAAACACGGATTGAAAGGAGATTTATATGTTCCCAACGAGAAGAATCTCTATTGTGTAGAAGTTAAGCACTATAAGGACGATCATATCAATAGTGGTCTATTAACTAATAAGAATCCTCAGCTTATCGAATGGTGGAAGCAGGCCATACGACAGGGAATTCAGGTTAATAAAGCGCCAATTTTGATCTTCAAACACGATCGTAGTAAAGTATTTGTAGCCTTTACTGAAATACCTTCCGCAGATTATAGGCACATGTTAATACATATTGACGAGCACGAGTTCTTTATATCTCTACTAGAAGATTATCTTGTAAATGAGAAACCAAAATTCATAGCTTGACTTTCTTTATCATTATTGTTATAATAATTATTCTTAAATAAAACATACTATGGCTAAAACATTCTCAAGTATTACAGAATTGAACCCACGTACTGTAATGGTCGTAGATTCTCTTAATCTAGCCTTTCGCTGGAAACATTCAGGAGACCTAAATTTCCTAGAATCTTATATCCGCACTGTAGATAGTCTGCGTAAATCGTACGGTGCGGGTAAAGTAGTTATGACTTGTGATTCAGGTTCTAGTAGCTATCGTAAAGCTATTTACCCTGAGTACAAGCAAAATCGTAAAGATAAGCATGCTTTACAGACCCCTGAGGAGCAGAAAGAGTTCGAGCTTTTCTTCGAAGAATTCAACCGAGTTATGGAATCCTACGAAGAGTCAACTCATTTTCCAGTATTTCGTTTCGATAAGACAGAAGCTGATGATATTGCTGCTCTAATCGTAAAGAATAAGAAGAAGTTTGAGATTGACCAGGTATGGTTGATTAGCTCAGATCGTGACTGGAATCTATTAGTAGATGAGGGAGTTAGTCAATTCTCTTATGTCACGCGTAAAGAATTCACTGTGGATAATTGGGCAGAACATTATGAATTTACTAGAGAAGAGTATATTAGCATTAAATGCCTGCAAGGTGATTCTGGTGATAATGTGCTTGGAGTTCCTGGTGTGGGCCCTAAGAAAGCTTTGGATCTAGTACGTGCATATGGTACTGCGTATGATATTGCAGCAAACCTACCTATTACTAGTAAGTATAAATATATTCAGAATCTAAACGCGTTCGGTGCAGAAAATCTGATGCTGAACTATAAATTAATGGACTTGATGGAGTTCTGCGACGAGGCAATCGGCCCAGAAAATTGCAAAAAAGTCAACCATGTTTTGGAGAAATATCTTAATGGAATTGCAAACTAAAGTAACAGATATTGCATGTCTACCCAACCGCGCTAATCCCACTGATGCGGGTTTAGATCTACGTTCAACTATCCCTTACATTCTAGTTGCGGGTGAGACAAAACTTTTTGATACAGGAGTAGCCTTCAAAATTCCGGAGGGTTTCGTTGGCCTTGTTTTCGCAAGGAGCGGAATGGGGAAACATAATGTTAGTCCGGCTAATTGCGTGGGCGTAATTGATTCATCTTATCGAGGAAATATAAAAATTAATTTATGTAATTATAGCACTCAGGATTATATTATCGAGCGCTATGATCGCATCGGGCAAATTGTGATTATGCCTATTGCATTACCAACACTAGAATTAGTAAATATGTCAGACGCAGATTGGTTAGATACCGAGCGTGGAGCTGACGGATTCGGATCAACAGGAACTAAATAATGAATGATAAATTAGCACTAGCAGATATTACCGTATTTAATAAGTACGCGCGTTTCAATCATAATGCAGGCCGGCGAGAGTCTTGGACTGAAATAGTCAACCGTAATGCAGAGATGCATAAGACCAAGTATCCCGGTATTGCAGAAGACATTGATACGGTGTATAAGAACTTTGTGCATACTAAAAAGGTTCTACCTAGTATGCGCAGCCTACAATTCGGTGGGCGACCTATCCTTATGGCCGAGAATCGCATCTTCAATTGTGCGTATGCACCAGCAGAGTCAACCAGGTTTTTCTCAGAGCTAATGTTCCTTCTATTGGGTGGAACTGGTATGGGATACTCTGTACAAGCCCGACACGTTAATAAATTGCCTAAAATCAAGACTCCTGAGTCTGATAAGGAATACAAGTTTCAGGTGCAAGACAGCATCGTAGGATGGAGCGATGCAGTTAAGGTAGTATGTAAGGCATTCTTCAACGCAGGTACTCTACCGATCTTTGACTACCGTGATATTCGTGAAAAAGGTGCAGAACTAATCACTACTGGTGGGCAAGCCCCAGGTCCAGAACCTCTACGTATTTGCATTAATAATCTAGAAGTTATTCTTAGGAAAGCTATTGGTCGTAAACTACGTCCGCTAGAAGTTCATGATATGGCTTGCGTTATTGCTGATGCAGTATTAGCTGGCGGTATTCGACGTGCAGCAATGATTAGTTTATTCGACCGTGATGATGAAGAAATGCTAGCATGTAAAGCAGGTGAATGGTATATTAACCATCCTGCACGTGCTCGTAGTAATAACTCAGCAGTTCTTCCTCGGGATGAAGTTACACAAGCTGAATTCACTCAGCTAATGAAGCGTATTGAAGAATCTGGTTGTGGGGAGCCTGGAGTATACTGGACTAATAACAAAGATTGGGGCACTAATCCTTGTTGCGAGATTGCTCTCCGGCCTTACCAGATGTGTAATCTAACAGAGATTAATGCTGGCGAAATCTATACTCAGGAAGATTTCAACCATGCTGCAGGTGCTGCTGCTTTCTTAGGTACTCTACAGGCAGGCTATACTGACTTCCACTATCTGAATCCTAAGTGGCGTATTGCTTGTGAGAAAGATGCTCTAATCGGAGTATCTATGACAGGTATTGCTAGCGGTACAGTAGAGAATCTTGATATGCGTGAAGCTGTAGAATATGTAAAAACTATGAATGCAGATATGGCCGAGCGAATTGGAATCAACCCAGCCGCACGAACCACCTGCGTGAAACCCGCAGGAACTACGTCTCTAGTTCTAGGTACTAGCTCTGGAATTCATGCTTGGCACGCTCCTTATTACATTCGCAGGATGCGTGCTGGTAAAGATGAAGCACTAGCGCAATACATGATGAAAGCAGCACCTGGACTAGTAGAACAGGATGTTAATGTTGCCCATCAAGTAGTTCTTAGCTTCCCTCAAGCTGCTCCCACAGGTGCTAAAGTACGCAGCGAGCATATGCTAGAACTTCTAGAACGAGTTAAAGATGTATCAGTACGTTGGGTTGCTCCGGGGCATCGTGATGGTATTAATCAACATAATGTATCTTGCACTATCTCAGTAATGGATAATCAGTGGAAGTTACTAACTCGATGGATGTGGGATAATCGTGATCACTATAACGGTATTTCAGTTCTACCTTATTTCGGGGCTGCCGCCTATCCTCAGTTACCTTTTGAGGACATTACTGAAGAACAATACTATGAAATGCTACCTTTACTAGAGGCAGTAGATATTAGTAAAGTATTCGAAATGGATGGTAGTTCTGTAGATTTAAGCAATGAGCTAGCCTGCTCAGGTCCTGACGGATGTGAGATTCTGTAAGTAAAAAAGCCCCCTAAACTAAATGTCTAGGGGGCTTTCTGCTATTTGCTACAAAATGTCACAAATTCCTCAGCGAGTATAGATAGCGCTTCTTTACCATCTTTCGATAGAAAAAAGTCGTTAGCCTTCGGGAGGTTACTAGAAATACATATTTGCTGTTCTACAGACAATGCTGCTCCGAAAGAATTGTATGCATCAAAATTCCGGAGAGCTGCCATAATAGGGGCCTGATTTGTTTTAATAGCGTGCACTAACATTTCAGGAGTTAACGCTTTGAGCAACTCAGCAAGCATAGTATCAGGCTACGCGAGTGTTAGCAGCAGTTTGTGAATTACCACTAACTGTACCACTACCGATGTTTAGAACACCTTGTTGGATGTGCTGGTTTTGTGAGTATAAAGCAGCAATGTTAGCACCTAGAACAGCTAATTGCTGTTGTTGTTGCTGAGCTTGCTGTTGTTGAGCTACTGCGTTAGCAGTATTTGTGTTGCTAATAGTGATGTTACCTGTGGCTGCGTTTAAACGGCCTTCGTTACGTAGTTCGCTAACTTCATTAGCTAGAACAACTAGTGCACGGCTGTCATTGGTCTTGTCGATAGACTGAATTAGAGCGCGAGTACGATCGCCATCTGCAACGATAGCTTGATTTAGTAACCATGAGCTTTGTAGAGCTTGAGTTGCAGCATCTTTGGTAGCTATTAGGTTAGTCTGGCCAGTTGCTACTGTGGTAGCTGCATTATCAGAGAATCCTTTTTGATTCATCTGGGTTTGCATATTTAGGTTAGCCATGATGTTGCTCTCAAATGATGAGATTGCACCGATAACTGAACCTGTACTTGCTGTAGTACGGTTGTTAATGTCCATCTGAGCTCCGGCTAGAGCTAGTTGAATCTGGCCTTCTGCTAGAGGTACAGAAGCCTTAATGTCTCCAAGACTCTGCATAATCGCAGCATTGTTGACAACTGACTCAACTCCAAGTAGCGTCGCTGGTGCTCCGCCGTCGCCGCCGTTAAGCCCGCCGTTACGGAATAGCATTGTGCCTAATAGGCCGCCAACTAGTCCTGCTCCTAAACCGCCGCCTAGAGCGCCGCCCATATTACCACCTTGTGGATTGGCGAATAGATTGATTGTTTCTGCTGGTGTCATAATAGTTTCCTCGTTGATTGCTGATGCATCATATACATCTGAATTTGACATTTTGGGACCACGTGCGGGCACTTCAATAGTGCTCGTACCTTCCCCATACATAATTGTTACAGTAGTAGCTGCACTTCGATCTCCTTTGATCTCGAAATGTACAGAATCTCCTGCCCTTGCCCATAAACGACTTAGAGGTCTTACTTCTTCATCGTTTATAAAAGCTGTTACTTTTGTATTACCAGTAGACATTACTTGTATTTTGCCATCCGTAGGAGTGACTACTTTATTAGTAAGTGTGCTTACTGGTGATTCTAGTGTCCACATTATCTTCCTTTACTTTTTGATTTAAGAAAGACTTTAAATTAAAAAGCCGACTTATACTACGTTCCAGTTTGTACCGCGGAAGATTAATGTAGCACTTGCATTGGCTGCAAAAGCTAGTACAAAACCTGCAGGTGAAACTAGACCCTCAACTGTATCTGCTACGGCATTGCCGACAATTGTTACATTGCCCAAATTGCCAAACTCAGATTTAATAACATATTCATCTCCAGCTACACCTGCTGGTAGGGTTAGTGTTACAGGAGCTACTGCAATAACACCAACATAGTAATCCGTGGTTAGAACAGGCCCAGTAACAGCTACTAATCTAGTAGGTACTAGGGAGGTTGGATCCGCATTAATTGTTAAACTAGGAGCAACTCCTGTGATTGTGATACCAGTACCTGCGGTAAGAGTTGTGATAACTCTATTACCTGTGTCCGTAACTGCACCTGTGCTAGTTACGGTTGCAAACGTTGGGTTTGCAGTAGTTGCTACACTTTGGGGTAGATCGATAACGCCGGCTACGACGTCAATGTTTGTGCCAACTTCAACTACACCAAACTGCGTAGTTGAAGCTAGAGGAGTATTATATGCCATTTTGTTCCTTTAAAGTTAGGCTATAGTTAACCAATTAGTACCATCATATATAACTTGTATATGGCTATATGCACCATTAAGCATAGCAAAGGCTACGCCGTTTATTTTCTTAGATCCCGGAGCAGTAATTGTTATAGGATTGGATGTTGAAGTACCAGAAGCATCTTTAATATAAAAACTTTTCCCATCATCATCATTAGATAGTGAGGGTAATATGATAGAAGAAGGTGCACTACGATTTACAAGGAATACAGTACTATTTTTATTCATAGTGTACGGAGACGTAGTAACTATTACTGTATTTAGATCCAGTGACATTATGAAATCCTAGTTAATGTTATCTTAGCACTACTTCCAGTAGGTCTGATAGGTGTTATTGCGGCAGGTAGCGCAATTAGAGATACTGTGGTATCAGCGCTACTCCAACACATTTGAATATTACTACCAGCAGCCATATTTAATGTAAAATTACCAGAAGCAAATATTAGAGCTAAAGTATTTGTTAATTCTAAGTCTTGCCTAGAGCCTACTACATCTACTCCATTATATCTCAACCATATACTTACGTCACTAGTTCCGCCAGATGTTTTGGACACAGTAACTGTAAACATCTTAGTATATACTCCAGCATTGTCTACAGTGATAGCATTACCACCAATAACATTTATACCATTTGCAGGACCTGTTATGTTTAAAGTAACAAGATTAATCGCACTTGCTACAGGATTAGTTTGTGTACCGTCAGTGAAGAAGCCATAATTTAATAAACCTAATGTAGCAGAAACAGTACCATTAGTTGCAGTTAAACCAGTACCTATTTTTGCTACTCCAAATTCTGTTGCTGAGGCTAAAGGTGCTGAGTAACTCATATTACATTCCATTCTATACCGTTAAAGACTAAAGTAATACTAGCCCAGTCAATATTAATTACATAGCTAGCGGCTCCATCAATTGATCCTACTATAGTAATAGGATTATTAGCAGCATCGCCAACGCTATCTTTGATTACATAAACTTTGCCTACAGTACCTGCCGGCAAAGTAATGGTTACTTGTCCATTATATATGCAGCCAAGAAAATACTCATCAGCATTAGGAATATAAGTAGGTTCATCGATTAGTGTAACGGGTACATCCGATAAGGAACCTGGCGGGCCGGGTGGGCCCGGGGGTCCTGGAGGGCCTGGTGGGCCCGGAATAGGACAGAAGTTAACAGTAATATCATCGTCCGAACCATAAATAGGTTGTATTGGAAATAAACCTTGTGCCTGTGTCAAACCGGGCATAACCATCAAGCCAGTAGTGGGAAAAAGCGATTGAGTTTGAAACATATGTATACCTTTATTTTATATACCAATATCTTATATGTATATTATACAATAGGTACCATAAAATGTCAACTCCAAAATTATTAATCAAAATTTAAGGACGTGAAAAAGCCCGCTAAGGATAATACCTTGCGGGCTTTTTATTAATCGTCTAAATATGCAAATAGTCGAGCTACAGTATCCATTTGTTTACCATTTTCTCTATCTCTCATGATTTGATCACGTTTTTGAGTACTCCACGAAAATCCGCCGTCGCCACCCCATAAATCCCAAGCTACTCTGCCTTTACTGGGAAAACCCTCTTCCCCACTTGAAAATCCAGTTGCTTGTTTATCTACTTCGTGTCTAGAGAAGAAGCTGTACATGCGTAACACAACACTAGCACTTAAAGGTTCTCTGTCTTTTAGTTGATTAGCTCTTGCAAGTCCTACTAAGGTGCCTCCAGGAAAGCCATCTTCACGCCATTTTAAAGCTCTTTTTGCGGCAGTAGCCATGCCTTCAGTTGGTTTATATGTCTCTGCCATGTTAGTCTCCTATTTACGGTATGCTATGATTATAGCCTTGCACATCTTACTGCGTACAATATCTGAATCTAGGAATCTTACTACTTCGATTCCAGGAATGCCTTCTAGACGTTTAACAGCATCCATGAGACCTGAATCAGGAATATCTGATTGATCCTGGTCTCCGCTAAGAATAATCTTAGTACCTTTTCCGATGCGGGATAATAGCATCTGGAATTCAGGTTTTGTCATCTGCTGGCATTCGTCCACTAGAACGATTGCATTGTCAAACGTAGCTCCTCGCATAAATCCTAAAGGTCTAGGATCGATAGTCTTAGACTTGAGTGCGTATTCATAGAATCCTGTACCCAGCGATTTATGAAATACCGAGTCAAAAGGTTCTAAGTATGGAGCGTATTTTTCTTCTAGAGTACCGGGTAAGAATCCTAAACCGCGGCCAGTTTCCACATTGGGGCGTGTAAGAATAATTCGTTCTACGCGTCTGTGAAATAACTCGCCAGCAGCGTACGAGGCTGCCACATAGGTCTTACCTGTACCTGCTGAACCAATACCAAAAATAATTTCATTATTCTTGATAGCCTCTAAGTAGGTTTCTTGGATGTAATTTAATGGTTTTACATCTCTGAATTCTGATTGAGTTTTATACGTGTCCCCGACTGCAGTAACACGCCTGGCTTTTTTACCACTATTAGTTGCCATTAATTATCCCGGTTAGTTGATGAAATTACTTCTTGACTGGCACTTTTGTGCCTTCTACTTTCTTGTGAATCTTTGCAGGCTTAGCTTTTTTAGGTGCAGAAGCTGCAGTAGGAGCTGTTTTCTTTTCGACTGCGTAAGCAGGAGCTAATAAGCTAAAACTTACTAATAATGTGGCTAGGATTTTCATATAATGCCTTATAGAATAGGGTCAATTTGTTTTGGAGGAGCAGGTTTACCGTTTACTACAGCTACCATTGGTGCTGCTACTGCTGTGTAAGTTACTACAGGAGTCGGAACTGCCATGGAGGTAGGAGTAGGAGCAGCATTAGTAACTGCTAATTTTTCTTGCGTGCGCCCATGAGCTGAAACTCCTAATACTGCACACATAGATATGTGGAATAAACCACCACCTTGTAGAGTCATTGGAGCCCACTGTCTAAAAGCATCGTTAGCCACTGAGGTTTCCCAGAATTGTACGATAGTAAAGAAGATAGGTCCTATAATGAAGTCAAAAGCACATACTGCCATGTAGAGCCATGCAATAGCTGGTCTCCATCTATTCTGTAACCAATCTTCTTTCTTCATACCAGCAACCAAACTGCCTGTACTAGCATAAGGCCTCCTAAACTACCGACAGCTAAACTACCCCAGAATAGTGACATACTAACAGCTAAAATACTTGCGGTTAGTAGTACGATTGCGATCTGGAATAAGCTACCAGCATAAGTATAGTAAGGACTTTTAGACTTAGCGATGCTGCGTTCTGCTTCCAGTGCGCGTGCTTTAATTGCTAATTCTACTTTACCTTCTCCAGTTTTAGGTTCACTTTCGTACGATAAAGCTTTCGCTGCGTATTTCTCAGCTAAAGCTAAATTACCTCCGTTAGCGGCTTGTACTCCTGCTACTTCATTTATAGTTTGCTTAATTGATTTAGCTTGATAAAATCCCCAAGTATCATTAATAGCTAGGGTGTTATTAAGAATTTTGCTACTATTACTCCCACCAATAAGCATAGTAATGGCCAACAGAGCAGCAAGAACAGTGATAATCCAACCGGCTTTGTCTTTAATGTGTGCTTCGCGTTCTGATCTAGAAAGTGGTTTTTCCATATTATATCCCAAATACATGCAGTGCATGTTGATAATGTTTTTTACGATCCTCTAATCCAATTGTTCCCCCATTGATACGTTTGGTCATAGTTAAGATATCGCCTACATCTGCGTATTGATTTAAGTTATTAGATTCCCAAAACCAACATGCACTTTGTACAGCACCTTCAAATGTACCTAAGAATTCAGGTATTTCTTCTACTGGAGTTTCAATACTAGCCGCGAATGCTGTATAGTTACTCTTACCAGTTAATTGAATAAGTCCACGTCCACAATAACTAAATCCATCTCCGCTAGCTTCAGGGCCATTGCCCATACGATTAGCATATACTTTATTAGCAATTGCTTCTTGCTTATGAGCGTACTGCTGTGCAATAGCTAAAGTAGAAAAGTACTTGGGGAATACTTTTAATAGAGTTTCAGCACGGTAATTAAGATTCTCCTTTAGGGCTTTAAATCCGCCACTTTCATGCGAACATTGAGCGATAAAGGCTGCTACTCTCTGCGGAGTATCAATCTCATAGTCTGGCAAGCATTGCATTAAAGCAGAGTGCCAGTATTCAATATAGGGATTACTTGGTAGTAATTGAGATAGATGATCTTGAGTGAAATCAAACATACTATTCCTCGCTTATTTTCTTATTTTCTTTATACCAAGTTGTCCATGCTTCTAATACATTAGAACACTGATAGTACTTGGTATAATTTGCGCTAACAATATTCAATAACTCGCTTAATTTAATCTCCTGAGTTTCTATAATAGTTAGGGCGGGACATGGCTTTAACAGTTCTTGGGGTACGCTAGGAAATACCTGCTTTACAGGTACTGCCGTAGCGCATCCAGCTAATAATAAGATAGCGATATACTTAATCATGTTTAGCAGCCATGTTATGTACAGTAATTACTTCGAGGGGGATCTTACAAGTATTATCATATTTGACGACTTCTTTATCGATATACTTTACTACGTCATCCCCACGTAGTTTAATTATCTGATTCTTGGTAATTACCTTAGTAATTATCTTTTCGTTTACTTGGGCACTTGCTTGTTGGGCAAGCACTAATTTAGCTTCTACTTCTGCTACTCGAGCTTTCCATTCATGATCTTTAGCAATACCGCCTGAGTACCATGTACCCAGAATTATTAGCGCAACGCCGGCGGGGTAGGCGTATAACCGTGCGGTGGCAAGCATCTTACCAATTACTAAAGCTAAAACTCCTGCGAAAAACATCGAATAGAAAAGCCAGTCAGGTAACCAGTTTAGGATCCACATTGTTATTGCTTTCTATAAACTTAGTCCATTTACCCAAAGGACAGGAAGTAGTTTTAATTCTACTTTTTACAGGCATAAAACACCCACAAGAAGAACAAAATTTAATACTAGTTAATTTCTCGCAAGTATTACAGATATTCATTCTTATAGTATGCAATTTATCAGGTACAAATTCTTCAATCATATTTTAGAATGTTAAAGAACCAGTTGTTGTAAAAATATATGTTCTATATCCGCCAGAAACAGTATATGTAGGAGTTCCAGTTGTTGTTACCGCTGCAGACTTTGAATCAGAATATCTAATAATTACTACTCCTGAAGCTCCAGTACCATTACGCCCACCACCACCACTACCAGTATTAACTACACCTGCTGTACCTGCACTACCATTACTACTACCACCATTACCACCTATACTACTACCTCCAGCAGCTTGAGATCCATTGCGTTCACTAGCACCGCCACCACCAGCAGCGTAAAATAAAGTACTACCACTAATGGTCGATGCTGTACCAATACCTCCAGCGCCACCATAGGCTGTAGAATTGCAAGGATCAGAATAGCCGGTGCCCCCTATACCGCCTGCACCACCACCGCCACCGCCAGCATAATTAGCACATCCGCTACTTACTCCTTGAGTTCCTGTTCCGCCATTACTACCCTGCCCAGCAGTGCCTAGTCCTCCAGCAAGATTTGTAGAGTATCCTGCCGAAGATCCTCCACCAGATCCGCCTGTATTGCCAGATCCACCACCGCCATATCCGCCATATCCACCGCCCAAAGCTACAATTGCTGATAGTGAACTATTTGTACCGTTAGTAGCTGCTGCACCACCACTACCAACTACAACACTATAAGATACACCAGATGCTACTCCAAAAGAAGCGGAATATAAGTATCCGCCTGCTCCGCCGCCACCACCGTTACCAGATGCACCACCACCACCACCACCTACTATTAAATATTCAACAATACTAGGTGGTGTTACTGGACTAAAGTAAGTTGCCCAAGCACTGCCCGTCCATAATTCTGCTACATTAAGAGATGTATTCCAACGTGTATTGCCTACAGTGGGAGTGCCAGGACGTTGTGCTGTAGTACCTGCAGGTAATGAAAAATATCCTGTACTAGTATTTGCGATATCATATATAGATGCTGCAACTAAATTTGCTTTCCAAGTCGTGCCATTCCAAATCCAAGTTTTCAAACCCGATGTATAGGTTTGACCAACAGTTGGACTTGCGGGAAATGATAGTGCCATTATTGATACCTATATTTAATTATTACAATACCAGACCCGCCAGAGCCAGACGTAGATCCACCGCCACCGCCACCGCCAGTATTTGCTGTGCCTGATACACCTGCAATAGTATAATAAGACCCAGCGCCACCGCCGCCAGTACCACCAGCGCCGCCGGCACTACCACTATAATTAGTACCGCCGCCGCCACCACCTGCATAAATAATAGAAGTGCCTGTAATTGTTGAGGCTAGTCCCGCACCTCCAGCACCTCCCACAGTATTAGCAGTACTTGCACCTACCGCCCCTGCACCACCACCACCACCACCTGAAGTATATGTAGTTACTCCATCGCCTCCCGTACCGCCATTATTACCTTGACCTAGCGTGCCTGATCCTCCTACACCATTATTTGCAACAGAAAATCCTACTCCTGATCCACTTCCTCCTGCTCCACCAACTCTCCCAGTACTTGGTGTGCCGCCACCACCATACGCAATTAAACTAAATGCAGTAGAATTTACACCAGTAGTATTTGCACCGCCTCCTGCTCCTACTACAATTGCATATGCGCTAACTGCCAGACTAGTTGAACTAGCTAGTAGCCCCCCGGCACCCCCTCCGCCAAAAGCTCCGCCAGTGTTACTCCCGCTTCCGCCGCCACCTCCAACAATTAGATAATCAACAGTATTTCCACTAGGTGCAGTAGTTACAGTAAAAGTACCGCTACTAGTAAAAGTATGAATAGCATAATTACCACTATATGTAATTGTTCCTCCTGTAGCAACTATGTATCCAAATGAGGCTAAAGGGAACCAAGTAGTTCCATAGTATATTTCGGCAACATTAGTATCGCTATTAAGGCGCATATTACCTGCTACAGGGGATCCTGGACGTTGCGCAGTAGTACCAATAGGTAATGGATTAGCTGCTGCACCTGTAGCACCTGCAGTAGTTACTATCGCCTCGATCCAAAGTGAGCCGGTTCTAATGTATAGAGTACCATCAGTTGTATCATACCACATTTGACCCTCAATTGGAGAGGTTGGGGGAGTTACCCCTATGATAGTAGCTGCTCCGCTACCAGTTGCTAAGAGCTTAGCCTTGGTTGCCATCAGATTCTTTCCAAGATGTAGTGTTTTCGTCCCAAGCATATTTCTTGCCGTCTGTGGGCATGGGAACAGGCGCAGTCCACAAGCATGACTCTTCCACAAGTACCCAACTTGCGAAAGGTTTTGGGGGAATGAAAGCATCACGCTGTGCGTCATATGTGTAGCCAATACCTGCGTAGTTCTTACGCAGCGGGCGGCCTTCAGGATGCACTCCACCTAAGGTATTATAGCTAGTTTGAATCCAACCTGTACCGAAAAGACCCGTGTCAATGACGTCTTGTTCAGCTACGATTACTTGAGTGACGACGCCGTCAACTACTTGTGCAAAATGTGACATGTTTTTATCTTTCGTTAGGTTGTATAGGGGCGGTCAGAATAGCAGTAGCCCGGTCTTGGGTTAGTAGACCTTTTGTCACTAACATAGGGAATCCTGCTACTACTCTGCTACCGTCGTTGAGATCAATTGTGGTCGCGTTGTCGAACCTAGTTTTCCACAGTTCTACTTCTGCGTCAGTCTTAGCTGCGTTAATAATGCCGATGAATTCAGCATCCGTCATACGATCAAGAAACGCAATTTTGGTAATGATACTAGGCAGTACTACAACAGGGCCATCAACAAACACACCATTTTCATATTTCTTACCTAGTAGAGTGGTATCATACTCGGCAATCTCTATCATATGTGCAGCGTCTATTGTGTCGGCAGCTTGAGTTACTCCCATTACAAAATTAGTATCGTTTAATTGTACATAATTTGGCATGTTAATCCTTTAATAATATTCAACTACTTGCCACGAAGTCGGCTGACCACTCCATGCAGAACCACTATAAAAATGTGTTCCATTAAAAGTAAGTGTAGTAGCAGTTAAAGATACTATGTATGGCAATTGACATGCATATGTATCATAACTGTGTATATAACCCCCATTTAATGTCACTACTGCTTTAGCTGGGTTGATACTGCTAATAGTTATAGCGGTATTAACAGCTCCAGCTGCTGGATTCGCTGTACCAGACTGCACCGACTTCACCCCACCTGTTGTAAATTGAGTTATATTACTCATAGCGTTACCCACCCTATAGTTGCATTAATATACCGGAGCTGTAGTGTAATGTAAGCTGTAGTATTTATTGTAAGATTCTCTAGTAGTCCCATGATCTTATGACTTCCACTATACGCTACTACGTTAGTAGCTAATGCATTGCCTGATGTGATAAAGATTAAATCTCCCGCAACAACAGTAGCAGGCATGGTGATAGTAGTAGCTGCTACATTAGTTAATACATAGTGATTACCAGCTACTGCAGTTTGAGTAGTTGCACTAACTATTACTAAAGTAGGAGTACCTGAAGCTAGAACGGGGGCGGCACTAGTCCAAGTTGTACCATTACTAGTCAAAATATTTCCTGAAGTTCCGGGACTTGAGAGACTTGTGCCGCCGTTAGCTGCTGGTAGTACCCCCGTAACTCCTGTAGTTAGGGGTAACCCCGTAGCATTGGCGAGTGTAATTGTAGGTCCTACGCTAAGTACTGCATTACCAGTGCCGGTTACACCGGTTAACATAGTACTTGGTAGCTTCCAAGCGGTACCATTCCATGTCCAGGTTCTAGTACCTGAAGTGTAGGTTTGGCTTACCGTTGGGCTTGAAGGGAAAGCTAATGCCATAATTATTCCTTAGCGTGCAGTAGCAAAATTGAATGCGGACTCGGCGAAGGCTGCGTAGATATATGTGCCACTGGAAGTGTTGTACTCTGTAGCAGAACGGCTCTTAAACCCATTGCTTAATATGTCCATAGTTGTAAAAACATTATCTGCTGCTGATAGATTGGCGTACAACTGCAAATCAACTACATTGAATGCGTTTCTAGAGGTATCAAAAATACCCCAACTCAGTGTTGCATCCGTACGCTTTATCATCAACCACCGTGGCTTAAACCCAGTGTAAACGAACGGACCATCCGCACTACCATTGCCTGTGTATGTACCAAACTTAGAGTAACCTGCTACCGGTGCCCAGCAGTATGCGACGTAGTTAACTCCGCTTTCATTGGAGTATGCAGTGACCGAAGGCGTAAAAACAGAAGTTGTTGCAACAGCTGGAATTTGAGATGCGTTAAGTCCACCTGTAGTATTAAGAGCCAATGCTGATGTTGCAGGAGTCCACATCACTCCACCTCCCTGCACAGCCCAATTATAAGCCGATCCGCGGCCTTTTTCTAGGATGAGAGATGGTTTCGCACCAAGTCCATGTCCTACAGTAGCGCCGTTAGTGCCATTTCCCGTATACGTCACAATAGAGAACCCAGCAGTGGTGTTTGCACTTACAGTTGATGTGATTGTACCTGCAGTATTGTTGCCGGCACTTACTGCACCTCCAGCTTTCCATTGCCAAGCAACAAACGTATTTGCATTATTATTAAGTATATTAGTATTACTAGTAGTATCAACCGTAAACCCTGTTGAAGTAAACGCACTTAAATTTGCATATATAGCATTACTGCCTTCAACTGCGGAACTATTTGAAACTAAACTTTTAGTAGTGCCCGTCCCACGAACTGAATCATAGAGTATATGATCGTAAGTTTGATTTCTAGCTTTTATCCATACTAAATCTGGTTGAAATGAAATCGCATTCACTGTATTAGTTATAGTTCTAGGATATGTACCATTACCAGTGTATATGGTAGCAGCCATCGCTGTTGCAGGATTTAGAACTGCGGAAGCTGGCAAATTGAAAGTATTTAGTGCTAGGAAGTCTGTAGGCGGTGTGTAGGTGAAGGGGCGTTGACCGAAGTTTACAGATGCAACTGCACTTGCATAACACGCTGCGCCAAGATACCAAGTTCCAGATGCCAAACCAGAATAAGCGACGCCTTGACTTACATTATTTTTATAGAACGTAAGTGTTCCCGCAGTAGCATCAAAAGCAACACCAATTACATCATTAAGTGACATGGCTGCTCCGTAAGCAGCAGCAACGTTGTTGGTATACTTTTGTCCAGTATCATAATAACTATAACCGTTTGCATCAAATCCTAAGAAGCTTGATGGAGCGGGGTTTTGTGTAATGCCAAGCATGTAACCCCAAGACCCAGACATAACTTGAACTGTTACTTCATAATACCACTTGCCGGAAGTAACTGCAATTGTTCCTAGTCGAGTTCCCCAAGTAGCACTTGGGCCTGTCAAAGTCAAATTGGCGTTGGACAGTGTCCCTCCACCATTTTGCAGTGGATTCAACACAGCATAATTCGCCACAGTAGCACTTGATGGAACTGGGCTGTCTAACAACGAATCGTAAGTTGATCCGGCAGTAAGACTAATATTACTGGGAGTCCAGTTGTTACCATTAGTTGATGAATCTTTACCAATCGCAGCGGCTGTATTAGCGCTATTATCTGCAAATTTAAGGCAGAAACCATTAGTGCCGTACGTACCAGCATAAGCTTTAGGAACCCAAGCTCCTGAAGTTACTGAAACTTCGCCGAAACTTGCTGCAGTTAAAGCCTGACCATCTATGAAGTTGATCTCAGTTATTTGTCCATCTACATAATTACTGCCATTAAACATACCAATAGTATTAGAAAGTGCCTGATTCCAATAAGACGATAGCCCTGATGTAGGGTAACTACCAGTTAATGTTATGCCTTGCAATACACCGTTTATGTAAATGCTAACTCGATTTGCTGCAGTTGCATTATTTGTATCCCAAACAAAAACAAGGTGGTACCAAGCGGCAGGGTCTCGAAGCAGCGCAGTAGTTACAACTGAATTTGATGAGTTCCAATAAAACCCAAGTGTACCACCTGCGGCAATGTATATTTCTGTAGTAGCACCAGAACCTGTAAGTGCTCCAAATATATCTTGTGCGGAACTAACAGTTCCGCGTTTAAGCCACATACTCATCGTCCAAGTCGTAAGTGACCCGGAAGCGGCAGGAGTTCTATTTAAGGACGCACTCGCAGCGGAGCGTAAGCGCAATGATCTAGCAACCACATAAAAAACAGTAATAGTAATAGAGAAAGCCTTAGGACTATCTTGTAACTGTGCATCAGTAGCAACTACTGTAAAATTATATGTAGTTTCTACACTGATACCAGTTACAGTACCAGATAGTAGACCACCACTAGATAATGCTAAACCAGCGGGTAGCGTGCTACCACTTTGTAGAGCATAGACAACTGCGCTGTCGCTGGTACCAGATAACTGTATAGAGATAGCGGTATTAAGTTTACCATTAGGCAATGGTGATGTAGATACCCAAGTTGGAAGCGCACTAAAGGTAATTGCATTTACCCTGATTGCTACTGCTCCGCTAGGATTACTAACGTACAAGATATAAGTGCCAGCTGTCAGAGCAGGTAACTGAGCACGCACTTCAGTAGAACTTATAAAAGTTACTGAAGTTGCGATTACAGTACCAACTACTATGGTACATCCACTAACAAAACCTGTACCTGTGACCTTGATATATCCGCCAGTTAAACTAACTGCGGTGTCATCAGTATTAGCATAACTGGCATCAGTAACTGTGATACCGCTAATAACTACTCCGTCACCGGCAGGGCCTTGAATACCCTGAATACCCTGAGTAGCACCTGCTTGAGATGCTTCTACCCAGAAACCTCCGGTACGTACATATAGTGCACCATCTGTAGTGTCGTACCACATCATTCCTTCAATAGGCAGTGAAGGCGCATTAGGTCCACTAAAACTCGCTGTGATCGATGCGTCACTGGCAAAGCCAATTACTTCGATCTCATCGTTAACTGCAGCACCTACCGTTAACGTGATTGAAGTTCCTGAAGTTGCAGTATAGTCAACAACGTTCAAACGTACACCGTTCTGATATACGTCTACATATGGAGGGGAGTAAGTTACAGTGAACGCTGTTTGACCAGAGGTGGCTATATAGCTTCTCTTGTCTATAGCGTTCTTGCCACTGCCTTGGATTAAAGTACTTAATTGTGTCATATTTTATTACCTTGCGTTTGCGTATTTCATCGGATTCTCGGCGAAGGCTGCGTAGATATAAGTATGTACCGAGTTAATAGACCCAGTAGAATCACCCCTAATCTTAATGCCATTTGACACAAAATCTAATAGGTTAGCTGACTGAGTGCCTTCAAGATCAGATACGTTTGGTCGAAGATTTGCGCCTGTAGCATTGTATGTGTTGCGGGCAGAATCATATACAAGCCAAGAATAACCTGCGGTTGAAGCATTTTTAATCAACACCCAACGTGGCCTAAACCCAGTGTATATAAACGGACCATCTGCAACACCATTGCCCGTGTAACTACCAAATGCGCTGTAACCTGCTACCGGTGCCCAGCAATATGCGACGTAGTTAGTGCCGTTACCATTGTTTGCAGTATCTGTTCCTGCCCTAATTAAAGTAGACGTAGGGGCGGTATTGTTCCAATAGTAACTGCCTCCAGGTTGCTGCAAGTTGTTATTATTAAGCGCCAAATTATTAGTTACCGCCAAAGCCGAATGATAAACAGGCCAACCTTCTGCGGTAGTCCTAGACTTATAAAAGATCATTGCTGGAGCAACACCCAACCCATGCCCCATTGTGGAGTTAACGCCATTCCCCGTATACGTCACAATAGAGAACCCAGCAGTGGTGTTAGCACTCACCGACGATGTGATAGTCCCCGCAGTGTTGCTGACCGCTGTGCCACCGGCTTTCCATTGCCAACCGACGTAAGTGTTGCCGTTTATATTTACATTGGACGAAGCACTTGCCCCAACCGAAAACCCACCAACATTGAAAGATGTTAGGTTATCAGTGTATGTTGTTTCGGCAGTAGTAGCGTCAGAAAACAATATCTTGTTAACCCCCCTAACCGAATCAACAAGATTGTTTGACCCAGCAACCCGTGCCTTCATCCAAGCCAAATCAGGTTGAAACGACACAGAGTTAACTGCATTACTAATCGTCTGCGTTGACCCATTCCCCGTATACAACGTAGCAGCCATCGCCACTCGTCCATCTGGTACTGCAAATGTAGTTGCCATGATTGCTCCTTAGATGTTGTAAGTGTTGAGTGGGAGGAAACCGCTGGGGGCGGTGTAGGTGAAAGGTCGCTGGCCGAAGTTGACATAGCCACTTGCTACGCTATTTCCCATGATACCCATCATTGGCACCCAAGTAACACCAGCAGAAATAAGGTCAGTAAACGCTGCTCCGGTTTTAGACGCTCCGCTAGTAGGAACACCAGAGTTTAGATATGTACCATTCTTACCAAAGTACAGCGCACCATTGTCCATGTCAATAGCAACGCTAAGAACATCGTTTAAAGCTGCTGTTGTGCCGTAAGCAGAGTATACCCCGTTACTAAGTTTTGTGCCATCATACCCATAATAGGCTCTATACTGTGATGGGGTCGCTTGTGATTTTGGAGTTGCAATATCCATAATACCAGGTTCAGAATAAGCTACCGGAGAACCCGAATCGGATACATATTCATAGTACCATTTTCCAGTCGATGGTATAGCGATTGTTGCCTGTAGCCACCCGCTGCCGCTAGTAGTGCGGTTATAAGACCAAGATAAATTACCGTTACTAAGTGCAATTGGCGTTGGGGAAGTAACTACACCTCCAATTTGCAACGGATTCAACACAGCATAGTTCGCCGCAGTAGCACTTGTGAGTGTTGGCACATCTGTGAGTAGGTCGTAAGTAGGACCAACTGTGCTGACGTTGATGTTGTTAGGAGTCCAGTTGTTGTTGTTTCCGCTTTGGTCGCCGAATACACCAGTCAATGAACCTGAGGTCGTGAACGTGTGTATCGTGTTACCACCAACAGAAGTAACGTTGCCACCGTAGAATTTCTGTGTACCAGAGTAGGAGATGATGATTACACCCGAACCACCTGCGGCACCATTACTTGAGTTAGTGCCGCCAGTCCCTTGGTTACCACCGCCACCACCACCACCACCGAGGTTAGCGGTACCCGCAGTACCAGCTGTTGTACCATATCCACCAGTACCCCCACCACCTGAACCACCTGAACTACCTGTTACATTACTACCATTACCGCCAGCGCCGCCGCCAGCATAATAAACACTACTACCAGTAATGCTTGATTGGACACCTATACCACCGGGACCATTAGTACCTACTGCACCAGCACCGCCACCGCCACCTGCTTGATATGGAGAACCTGCAGTATTCCCAGCACCCCCTGCATAACCTTGCCCAGAAGTACCAGAACCTGCCGTGCCCCCATATCCAGCACCTCCGCCTGAGCCGCCGGTTTGACCATTATTACCATTATAACTACCGCCGGCTCCACCACCCGTTGCTGTTACGCCAAACGCAGTGGAATTTGCACCACTACCTGAATTAACACCAGGTGTACCTGCATTACCGCCAGCACCAACAACTACAGGATATACACCATTGATAACTAACGAAGTTGTGCCGGTTAACAAACCACCAGCACCGCCACCGCCACCATTACCCACAGTAGAAGCACTCTGACCTGTTCCGCCACCACCACCACCTGCTACCGCAAGATAACTCACGGACACTGATGATGTATCAGTACCTACATTAAACGGCAAGTAGAACCCATTCGCTCCCATGTAACCAGAGTAGGAAACTGGTAACCACTGGTTGTATGCGCTGTATGCACCGAACATCGTAGGGGCTAAAGCTAGACCGTCTACGAAGTTGATTTCGGCTAGTTCGCCGTCGTAATACTGTGCTGTATTACCTCGGCTAATATAGTGGGCAGTACTTGCAGTGTTTATAAAACCAGTTCTGTTTTGAACATAAGCGCCAAGTGAGGCGGTAAACGTTACGGCTTGAATAGTACCATTAATCCAAATAGATACTGCATTTGTAGATGATGCTTGTGTTGTATCATAATTAACTACAACATGATACCAAGCGGCAGGGTCACGATAAACTGCCGTGGTTGTCCAAAAAATATTGTATACGCTGGCTTGGTAGTCTTGTACATATATCTGGTCAGCAATAATTCTAACGCCATTAAAATTGCCACCAGATGTTCCTATAAATAAATCCTGAGTGCTACTACCCAAAATCCCACGCTTAACCCAAGCACTCCAGGTCCAAGTCCTCTGGTTGGTTGTGGTAGCAGGAGTCTTGTCCAAGTACGCACTCGCACTCGCACGAAACCTCAGCGACTTAGAGGGCAACACTGAAGTTCCAAAAGGTGCTGAAGCTGAGAAAGCACCGGTGGACGGAGTGAATGCTGTGGTGTATCTAGCGTAGCCTTTGGTGATTCTTAGTTCGTCGATGTAGCCGTTGAAATATGTAGTGCTATATCCAATATTAAGTACGCTTGTTACATTATAATTAGTACTATCTGTTACACTACCTTGCTGTGTACCATCAAAAAATATTCGTAAAGTATTAGAGGCTCTAGTGATTACTACATGGTGCCATAGACTATTTGTAATAGATGTGCTTGCTACATACAGTGCGTCAGTAGTATTTCTAGCACTCTGCCAATAGAAATTTCCATTATATAGAGAGACCTGCCAATTACCTGCTGCAGTGCCACTAGCTAATGATAATATCTGGCTATTTGCACCTGCAGTATTTATCCAAAATTCGACTGTAAAATCGCCAGTACCGAATGATGTATTAGCACTGGCGGGTATAGTTAAGTAATCTGTACTGCCATTAAACTTCAAACTACCTGTGCCATACTTGAACACACTAGTATTCACCTGTACGTTACCAACCGTCTCTAAGTTACTGAGCATGGTGTTGTCGTAGACTGCGGCGTTTGTGAACGGCATTAGCAGGACTGTACCGGATACTGCAGTTAGTGGTGCTGTAGAAGGTGTGAAGTTGCTGGTGTATAGTGCAACTCCCTTGACGATTCTAAGGTTAGACATGTAACCATTACTACTAGCAGTATCTCCAGGCCACCTAGGACCACCAAAATATGTATTGGTAGTATCATAGTAAGGAACAACCCCAGCCCGTGTGCCACTACTACCCTTTATGCCATTAATGTATATCGTAAATACATCGCCACTTCTTACCAATGCTACGTGTGACCATTGATCAGGTATTATAGAATTAGTACCAGTTAAAACGTCTAGAGGTACTGCACCACCAACAGCTATTGCGAACTCTGCTGAAGTAGATGTATAGAAAGCAACCCAATTATTTCCGCTAGTACCATTACCCCAGATCATAACATTATTACCGCCTCTTGAATAAACCCAGGCTTCGACAGTAAAATTACCAGATCCAAAATTAAATGTTCCTGTTGGGTCAGCTATATTTAAGTAGTCTCCTGCAGTACTATCAAAATAAGCCGATCCCCCAACCGTAGCAGTTGAGTATGGATACTGCTTGGTGAATGGCGAGAACGAACCCTGTGTTACGTTACCGTAGCGTGTGATTAAGGCGTTGTTGGTGCTTGTGTCCCTGAACTGCGAGTTATTGTGTGGTACGTTGGTTTGTAAGGTTAGTAAACTTGTGTTAGTTATTGCGGTTAGCGGAGCTGTTGGAGGAGTAAATGCTGCGGTGTAGACTGCTGTGCCTTTGACTATTCTTAGGTTGGAGAGATAACCTTGCTGTATATTATAAGGACCATCTCCATTTCGTGCTATATTATATGTTGTAGTAAGAACATAATTATTTGTGTCAGCAGCAGATCCTACTTGAACTCCATTAAAATACATCTTTGTTGTACCAGATGATCTAACAACTGTAAGGTGTAACCAAGTATTATAGTATGCAACAGCAGATATTGAGAATAAATTAACATTACCGTGACTACTTTGCCAAGCAATATTACCACTACTAAAGGTCAACCCCCAATAGAGTGAACCCCCGTTATATACATTTGGAGCACACACAGCCCCTGATGCATAAGTAGTAGAATTTCCATTAATCCAACATTCTAATGTAAAATCACCTGTTCCAAATGCAAAAGTTGAAGTTGCAGGTACTGATAGATAACTACTACCATCAAAATACCCCGCACCATACGCAGATAATCCCGAGGGTAAGTTGAAAGGATTGCTTGAGACTACCTTAGGTGTGCCAGCTACTGTGATGGTTACAGGTGCAGCACTGTTATCAATGAAACGAGCAGACTGACAGGTTAGTAAACTTGTGTTAGTGATTGCAGTTAGCGGAGTTGCTGAAGGTGTGAAGTTAGCAGTATAAACTGCAGTGCCTTTTACCACACGCAGGTTAGATATAGAACCGTTAAACCAAGTGTCTACTGTTCCGCCTCCAGGACGAGCACCAATACCGCTTACGTCTACATTGCTGCCACTAAAAATGGCACCACTAAATACACCGGTACCATCAAGAACACCGTTCAAATAAATGTTAATTGTTGTTCCACTACGCACCCAAGCAACATGATACCATCTGTTAGTTGCTAATGCGGTTGCACCAGCAACGATTGTTGTTGCGGTTCCATTTGAAGAAAGCGATATTTGTGGATAGTTGCTGGGACTAGTTTGGCAATCTATAGCGTAATTTACGCTACCTGTTTTACCAAAAATCTCACCGGAGCCGCTAGTATTTTTATAAATCCATGCTTCGATTGTAAAATCACCGGATCCAAGAGTTAGACCGGCAGTAAGTGGTATGGATAGCCAATCACTACTACCATTAAAACTATTCCCGTAGTAGCCAGCTTTAAGCGGACTAAAGATGGTAGACTGAGGAGCACCTACGGAGGTAACTGCCAGCACATTAGTGCTAGCATCAGTGATCCAAGTTGGATTACTATCACCTGAGATGTGTAAACTTGTGTATCTATAAAATGCATCTGATACGACTAGTGTGTACACAATGCTTTGTGATACGTTCTGATTCTGTGCGTCTGTGACTGCTACAGTAAACGTATAGATTGCGTTTGTGCCTACGCCGGTAACTGTACCGCTCAGTAAACCTGAACTACTGATCGTGCAGTTAGGAGGCAGTGTACCACTAACAAATGTATACACGAGAGGTGCGTCACCTGTTGCCACGAGCTGTGTACTAACAACAAATCCAGCATTACTTGCTGCTGTAGTCGTCCAGCTTGGGAAACCTGAGTACGAGATACCAGCTGCCCAGATAGAGCCTACTGTGGAGCCATTGAATACCATCAAGGAAGCAGTAGTGCCGGCAACTGCAGCAGGTACTGTAGCAACAATTGTAGTAGTATTTAGATAATATTTAGTTACACTTATGCCATTGATATAAACTATGGTAGCACTAGTAAAACCACTGCCCGTAAGTTTTACGAAACCACCCGCAGTATTAATTGCGGTGTCATCGTTCAGACCATTAGCGTTGCCAGAACTATCAGCACAGAAATTAATAGCAGTAATAGCTAAAGCAGTTAGATTCTGTAACTGCTCAGCAGCATTATAGATACCAGCAGTATTCGCTGCGGGTACTATAGAGGAAATTAGTTTTTTACTAAACTTTGACATTAGCTGATAGTCTCGTAACTTGTTACATATTCAATGGCACTACTAGTGCCGCTGGTTACTACAAGGCTCTTATCCTCCGTTAAGTATACAAAGTTACCCTTATCAATAAGTTGTAACGAACTATTTGCAGGTATTGAAATCTGAAATGCTAATCTATAAGCTGTACCAGCTCCTGCTGCACTACTAGTAATAGATACTGTTACAGTAGCTGAAGTACCTGTTACATTAGTACAAGTCAGTGAATTAATCTTGATGACTGCAGCAGAACTGGCTGCATTTGATACTACTACGTTGGCAGTTGTATTGGCAGGTGCTGCAACAGCTAAACCTGCGATAATCGTTGTAACATTTACAATATTTGGTGCTGCCATATTAACCTCCGAATATCATTGCCATAGCAATGACTTTACCAACACCCTGAGCGGGACCTATAGGACCCTGTGGGCCAATGTTACTCATAACCTGCCAAGTAGTTCCATCAAAGATCAATTGTACCAT
>Ga0208975_1000304_pt1 | contig 25222 bp, 12 predicted proteins | sample GreLakmeER78MSRF_FD_187700 | JGI IMG/M metagenome (GOLD analysis project Ga0208975, IMG submission 187700) | Freshwater lentic microbial communities from great Laurentian Lakes, MI, USA - Great Lakes metaG ER78MSRF (SPAdes) | ecosystem: Environmental > Aquatic > Freshwater > Lake | place: Great... | reverse complement strand
CGGGCGGTATGCTCGCCAGCAGCAGACTCTGTGACTACTACCGCAGGGAGCCATTGCGGGAGTTCGCGCCCGGTCAGCTTGGAGATGTCGGGCAGGATCGTGTTGTGCCATTCGTCCAGATCAAACGGCGGCGTTTCGTGCCGCTGCGTCTTCTCGTTGTACACGGCCCGGCAGTAAATCTTTCCGCTCCGGCCCTGAAGCGAGGGCATGGACGGACGGGGCGAGTGATACAGACAGAGGGTGATCTGGATTTTCATAGATAAAAGCTGGGCCGCGGGAGGAGTTGCCTCCCGCGGCTCAGAGTTGGTTTTGATTACGTTACGACAGGCGCACCGTCAATCGGGATCGCGCTGTTGACAACGACGAAGCCGGGGCAAACGCCGTCCGAACGCTCGATGAGGGCTGCACCCCAGACCGCTTCCGCGCCGATGGCGTGGTCGAGATCATGGTTGCGGTGCTCCTCGGTGCGCCGTCCCATCTGCGGGGAGATGCGGGAACCGTTGATGGAGCCGACGCCGCAGATGATCGCTTCCCGCCCAAAGGCGATGGAGCGGCCAACCGGCACGCCGAGAACATTGCACTCCACAACGAGATCGCCAGCAAGAAACTGGCCGTCCGTGGTTTCCCCGGTGAGGCCGGTCGAGATGCCGTTGGTGAGCAGGATGTTGCGTCCGGAGTTTGCAGCATACTGGAAGATGCCGTATTTTCCGTTGTTCGCACCAGACTGACCGATGATCATCACGTAGCGGGCACTGGATCCCGCGGCAATGGTGTTGCCGTTGTGATAGGTCCAAGGCGCGTTGGAGAAGTAGCGCGTGAACTCGGGATACGGACTGAGGGCCGCGGCGTTGATGCCGTAGCCTCCGCCGATTGCCACCCCGGTTGCCGTTGTGGCGGTGCCGGTAGCGTCATAGTAACGAGCCGTAGCAGTGGTGTTCGTGAAGGCGACGCCGGAGCGGTTCGCCCATGTGCTGCCACTGCCCCACGTCAGGGTTGGAAGGTTCGCCGCCAAGTAGGTGCGAGGCGAGAGAAGCGATCCGATGGGACCGGCGTTGCCGTGATCTTTCTGGAACCAGCGGTAAAGACCGATGCCGCTCCACTCGGAGTAGTTCCCCTTGAAGATTGGGTTTTCGGTGCCGCGAACGCCAGCGTAAGACTGAGCCTGAAGATACGCGCTCTCGTAGTCCAAATGGCTCAAGCCATGATGGGTGCCAAAGAACATGTATTTTTCAGTGCGCGAGCCGCCGCTATCTTTCGGGCCGAGCGCCATTGGAAGCGCCCCGATGCCGGAGAGCTTGTTGCGGACGGTGGTGATGGTCGGAGTATCGACGTAGTGCGCCGTCTTAATGGTGGCGACAGTGCTGGGGCCAGCCGCCGTAAACGCATTGTTGCGGGCGGTAGCGTCAGCCTTTTCGATCATCAGACGAATCATGTCGTCGTTGCGTTTCTGGGCGTGCAACTGGCGCAGGCCGTCCACGATCATGGAGTCGAGGCGACCGCCGATCATGGTTTCGTCGCGGGCGATGGACTGGAAGCCCACACCGAACCACTGGCGTCCGATCTTCACTTGGAACACGGATGCTTGGATCTTCTGCTCGTTGCCGATACGATCAGCCGAGCCTTGGGAGCCGGGACCGCCGAATCCACCATACGTGGTGATGTTGATGGTGTTGCCAGCGATTTTTTCAGTGTCGGTGATCTTGACGATGGCCTTTCCGCCGTCGCCCTCACCCATAAACCCGTCTGCAAACGGGTTTTCTCCATACATAGCTTCGGCACCAAGGACAACCTTGCGGCTCCACAGTTCCTCTTCGATCTTTGCATCCTGATCGGTTAGGTTGGCCTTGGTAGTGGCGTTAATTGCGGGGTAAGACGCTCCGAGAACGGGCGTCACGAATGATGCGAAAGCAACTGCAAAAGCGACCGGCCAAGAAATGACCGAGAGCGCCGAAGCAACCGCTAACGCGAGACTGAGATGAAGTTTGTTTTTCATAAGTAAGTTTCTAGTTGGTTGGTTGGTTGGTTGGTTGGTTTGCCTAAATCCCAAGTCTCCTGCTGCTGTCGCTTTGCCTAGTGACGCAGGACGTATCCGGTGCTCCGATGTGTCGGTAAAATTGACTCAATGGTTGCCAGATTGAAGCTGTCAGGTGAACTAAGGTCGAGGGCTTTTTTTGCCGAAGCATTGGCAAACGGTGCGCTTGCTGCTCCCCCGGCGGGCGTTACCTTCCTCTGCCCCTGCTGCGGTGCTGCCGCTTCCCGATACGCGGGAGCGGAGTCCATGAGTGCGGATAGTTCCAAGGCAACAGTCGTACCCCTTTCCGAGGCTCGCCTATGGGCGACTCGGGCTGCTGCCGTTTGGGCAACAAACAAGGGTGCGTCTTTGGTGGAGAGCACGGCACGATTTGGATGGTTTGGCGTTTCTCGGATCTCGCTTATCAAGCCTTGGATTTCCTGACCCAGTTCCGTTTCCGGATTTTTGGAATCAGGGAACATTCCCTTGGCTTGGTCGATTGCTTGCAACCTTTCGGCCCTGAAATTCGCCTCGCCGTCAGCTTGGGCTTGCGCCATTGCGTCGGTGATTTGCCTTTTCAAGGCAGCTAGTTCGCTGATCCTCTTTTGCTTGGAGAGAAGTTCGTCCACTCCAAGTGATCTCGCCAGTTCATCTTCACTCGCAGTCGCTTCAGCCAGTTCGGCCTCAATCTCCGCAAGTTCCGTGTCCGGATCCGGCGGTGGTGGGTTGGCCCTGATGGCTTCAGCTTGTCGCTGTTCGACAAGCTCAATGCGCTCCTTCAGCGTCGGAACATCTTCGCCAGCGTCTCTGAGAATCTTGCCAAGGGCGATAGCCTCTTGTTCGATGTCGGAGAACTGCGCGGTGGTTACGCGATTCGGGAGAACCCGTGATCTTTCCGTTTCGTACGGAGGCTTTTCGCCTTCCGTTTGATCCGGTTCATCGGTGGGTTCTGGTTCTGCGTGTGGCGGGGTTTTCCCCTGTGTCGGCCCGTCCATGCCAAGCCGGGCGATCATCTCGTCCAGCTTCTCAAGCGGGGTGTCGGTTAGTGGTGGCAATCCGCCACTCTGTTCCACCGGGGATGGTGCCGGTGGATTTGCTGGAGGCGGAGTTTGAGCGGCAGTTTCGGCCTGCTCTGAAGATGAAGTAGTCATCGGTGATTGGCGTGGACTCTATTTGTGCGGTGGATGTCCAGATTTTTTTTGAGAAATTTTGTAGGGCACTTTGCGCCAGTCGTTTTTAGCATCTGTGCTTTGCCCTCGGCCTGACAGAAAATGGTTCATCCGCTGGCGCATTTCCCGAGCGTTGAGGTGCCCGTATCCTCCGGAGCCTAACGCCTCTGCTTCTGAGTTGCTTTTGTTTTCTTGCTCCATTGCTTTAATTACAATCGAGTCGCTTCATTCCGCCGTCCAGATCTCCGTCTGTCGTTTCAGAGGTGAAGGAAATTCCAATTTGTTGTCGGTGAAACTACGTTCCCGGAAAACTACGTGGTTTGTTGGCTGCACTGTAAGATGGTCGCTGTCGAGCCGCACAAAACTGAACTCTTTGGCTTGCTCAGGATAGGCTGAAAAACCGTCACCCACTGGCGACACGGAGAATAGATACTCCCCTATATGTTGCTTGCGGTTTGCCATGACCTTACACTCCAGCCCTCGCAAGAAGGTGTATTCCGTTGCCGACCAATCCCATCCGTAGCAATCCCATGTCTGAGCATCGCGTTCCGTCCATTTTCCTTGCGGCTTACTGCTGAACGCAATAGCGTGAGCGGGAATGTTGCGGTAGATCGCACCCGATTCAAGCATCACGGTGCAACCCCAAACGCGACCCGGATAACAAACCAGCCCATACCAGACAGCGGGGATGTAGCCGCACGGTTTTTTGTGGGTGTGTCGCGAATCCACCCAGACGTAAAGGTGGCGCGGAATTTCGCCTGTGAGCGTATTCCTCATTTTGATTTGTTACACATGCAACCTGATGCGGGTTTTGATGCTGTCCAAAGAACGAGACTTCTCAAACACGCCGCCGCCCTCACGCGAACCCGCTGCGTCGGTATTTCCCTCGATTGTGCGAATGCGACCAGCCTCTGGTCCTCGCACGCAAACGCCAATGTGGGAAAACTTGAAGATCACGATGTCGCCGGGCTGAATATCAGAACCGGGACCGCGCATCGTTTCGGTGCTGCTGTCCTGCTTCAAACTCCAGTTTTCAAAGTCCCACGCGCCAGCCGTTTTAGGTCGAGCAAAGGTGTATGCGCCGCCCTCCTTGGTCATGGCCTCTCGGACCAACCAGCAGACAAATGCAGCGCACCACGGCCAAGCCTCGGTTGATGGCAGGTTGGTTGCGGCCTTGTATTCATTCACACGAGGTCCACAGTTGCTTCCGTTGATCTCCTCAACGCCAACTTCTTTTTTTGCTAGTTCAACGATGGTTTTTGCAAGGCTCATTCGGTTGGTGGTGTTGGTTTCTCAGTTGTTTTCTGCGCGGCTTTGATGCCCACAAGCGAGCCAGCAAAGCCTATCACGGTAAGGGATATGTCTTTTAGATGCGGAAACCAGATGCACGCGGCAAGGAACGCTGGAACCACGATGCAGACCGTCCAGACCATCACCAGTCGCATGGACGAGTTGTTGCCGTTGTCTTCTCGGAAGAATCCAGCAATCCAGTTAAAGATTGGTTTCAAAAGAATTTCAGCAGAGGGATGGATTGTCTAAAATACACAAGTGCAACGATGGACGCAACTGTCGCCGAAAACGCCCACCACCACCTCCATGCCCACGTCCGCCACGCCTCGGCCCCCGCGATCTCGACCGACACCTTGTCCTGAGCAGTCGCGATGGCAACCTCCATTCCAGAAATGGTAAGCCGCAAGTCTTCATTCGTTCCACGTAAAGAATCCGTCTCGCTCGTCGCGATGCGAAGGGAAAGAAGCAGATTCGCCGTGTCGCCGTCTGGCCTTGTCGCGTTGAGTTTCTTTGCCGTTGCCGTTGCCTCGTCCACGCTTCCCTTTAGTCTCCCAATGCTTCCGGCCTGTTGTTCTACGAGCTTGCCAGCTTGCTCCGTCTTCTTCGTCATAGGCTCCATAATCTTGCGGGCTTTTGTTGGTGCGCTTTGGCATGATGTCAGGAGGATTAGGGAAACTATCAAATTCCGCGCTGTTAATAGCAGGCTAATAGTTTGCAACAGTTTCATTACCCAATAAGCAAGACCAGCTTTGTCGTGAAGATTGAGAGATCAAAACTGGTTGTCTCTCATTTTAGCTGGATTGTGAAACGCAAATCTCATTTCTCCACCTACTGCGCTGCTTCCTTGAGCGGACGACCTGCCGCCTCTCGCCTGTCCCATCCGCCGCCGTAAAACATTCGCAGCACCTTCTCGTTCATGCTCTCCAGCTTTGCGTTCAATTCGGTCTGCTGTGTTTGCATGTTCTTGAAGTCCCGGCCCATGTCATGGACTTGCCAGCAACCGCCCACAAGGGACGTGATGCCCAAGGCGATGAGCGGAGCAAGCACCATCCGAATAAACGCGAAACACCTCTCCGCGATAATGCGAATGTCGTTCAGTTCTTGATTTTGATTTGGTTCGTTGCTCATGGTTTCAAAGCGGCGAGCTTTGCGGCGGCTGCTGTGACTGCGGTTTGCGCGGTAGCAAGGTCGGCTTCCAGCTTTGCCTTGCGTGCCGTGGAGGTATGGGCGTAAGCCGCAACCAGCACCTTGCCCAGTGCGTCGAGGTCGCCTTTTGCGTGTGCCTCTTGGCCTGCCTGCACTAGAGCGTCGAGTCGGTTGTGGACGGCGCGTCCTTCGGCTTCTACGGCGGCAGCTAGGTCAGCGGCGTGCTGTGCTTCTAGCTCGGTGATAGCGGCGGCGTGCTTTGTCGCAACGGATTTGATCTCGTCCCAAGCCTCAGTGTCTTGGGTTGCAAGTTGCGCGTCTTTGACGGCGATGGCTTCGGCGTGGCTAGCGGCTAGCTCGGCAAGCTCGGAGGCGTGGGACTCAGAGGCGGCTTTGCGCGTTGCGTCTGTTTCGGCGGCTTGGTTGGCGAGTGCGGCAGCGTGCTGGTCCCTTAGCGCGGCGAGGCTGGTTCCTTCTTCGCGCACCAGCGTTTCGATCCGGCCACGGAGCTGGCTAAGGTGAGCTTCGATGTCCGGCCAGAGTTCTCCGGCGGCGGCTTGCAGTTGTTCAAGTGTTTTCATGTGATTATTGTTCGTCGATGGAAATCCAAAGCACGGCGATGTTTCCGGCGTAGGCGTCCGCGATTCCGTTTCGTTTCAGCCAAAGCGAAAGAAAGGTTGCCCCGGCGGTGATATTCCACTGCTGGGACGTGAATTTTTGCGGATAAGGCTGAGTCGCCGGTCCCGCTTGATTGAGATTCTGCACAGGCGACCCGCCTCCCGCGCCCCAACCCGGCCCCGCCATGCTATTGGTCGCGCCGTCGATGGCGGTGGTTTTCCAGTCTAGGCCAACATCGAAGTTCACGTTGTCCGTGGATGATGCGCTGCCGACAAATACCACCGTGACTTTAGCGGAGCGACCGGCCCATTCCGCTGGGTCGAGCAGAATTTGAAATGTGGTATCCGCCGCGTTAGGCATATAAGCGCCCTGAAATGTGCTGCCCAACGCAGTGAAGCTGGGAAACCCCCCGCTGTTGTAGAGCAGAATGTCGCTGGCCGAAATATACGTGCGCTTTTTCGTGGCTATCCCGCCGACCGCGTTGGTGGCTAGCGCCAATGCCGTAGCAACGCCAGTTCCCAGCCCGCTGATACCAGTAGCCACAGGCAAGCCAGTGCAGCTTGTCAAGGTGCCGCTTGACGGTGTGCCGAGAACAGGAGTGGTCAGCGCCATGCTCGTAGCTGTGGTTCCGCTCGGAAGAGCCAGAACGCCAGTTACGCTGGTGTTAATTGTTGCGCTTCCGCTAGTGCTGCCGCGAAGAACCACGCTGCCGCCTGTGCCGCCATTTACTCCGAGAGTTGCACTGCTTGTTCCCGTCAGCGTCGTAAAAGCGCCAGTGTTTGGCGTAGTGCCGATGGGTCCCGGTGTGGTCAGCGCGGTGGCGATGTCTGCCGAGGCTATCGCACGATAGGCAGGTGCGCCTGTTGTCGCCGTTGCGAACAACGCCTGCGTGGCGGTTGCGCTGGTGGCTGCTGTCACTACTACGGTGCCGGATAGGTTAGGGAGCGCGATGGACTTGTTCGTGCCGCTTGCCGCGCCAGTGAATGTTGTGCGCGTTCCGGTGACTCCTAGCTCAATGCTGCCAGTGCCTGTGGTGTTTATGGAGCCGCCGCCGCCGCTGGTGTTAATGTTGCCGCCATAAGTGGTGTCGATGTATCCGCCGCCTGTGGTGCTGATGTATCCGCCGTTGAAGCCGGTGTTTATGGAGCCGCCACCTTCGCGGGTGTCGATGTTGCCGCCGGGGGACGCACCGCCCCCCGATGTGTTGATGGAACCACCATTGCCACCGAAAGTTCCTGATCCGCTAGTGTTGATGCTGCCTCCATTAGCCACATCGCCGCTAGTATCTATGTTGCCTCCACTGCCACCTTCATATGGGCCTCTCGTGTCTATGTAGCCTCCCTGACCCTCATCGCTGCTGGTGTTGATAAACCCGCCGGGGTACCAGCCTGATACGCTTTTAGTAGTAATGCTTCCACCGGGAAGTCCCGTAGAATGACCAGCCGTGTCGATGCTGCCGCCGTTAGCGGAGGTGTTAATGCTGCCCTCCATCGTGAGCGTGCCAGAGCCTCCCGCTGAGATCGTGATGCCATTGATACTAGTCGCCGTGGCTGCTCCCAGCACCGGAGCAACAAACGTCTTGTTTGTGATTCCAGCCAGTGTGTTGGTCTGGTCAAGGACTGTCTTGCCTTCGATTGAAAGCACGCCGCTGCTAGCCGTTAAAGTGTTTGCCGTAGCATGGCCCAGTTCGATGCTGCCAACTCCGATTGCGGTAGTGGTAGATGCTGTGATACCAGAAACAGGGAGCCCAGTGCAGTTTGTTAACGTGCCGCTTGATGGAGTGCCAAGTATTGGAGTTACAAGCGTCGGCGTGTTGGTCATCACTACGTTGCCAGTGCCGCTGGTAGAAAGCACTTGTGGCACACCGTTGCTTGCTGTGCTGCGGCCCAGCACTTTTACGCCTGCGCTTGCGTCAATGTTTAGCCCTAGATTTGTAATCCCTTGGAGCTTTTGGGCGTCGGTAAGGGTTTGCACATGGTCGTGCGACAGCCAGATTGCATCCGGAGTGTCGCCAAGACCTGCAAAAATCTGGCTGGATGCCCCAAGATCCGTGGCGGCAATCACATCTATTGTGTCGCCGTTGGAGTAAATGAATTTTTTAAGTCCAGCCGCCTTGCACTCGACGCGCCAAAACGTCAAAGCCGGTGTCAATTCATCGTTTCTCGCCACTACTTGCGAGATCACGCCGGATCCGTTGCTGACAGCGGTGATTAACCCGCGCTCAACAAGGTTGTGGCTGGTGGTGTAGGATGTGCCACCGGGGCCGCAGAGGAGAAACTCCACCGGCACCCCGGCCAGAACCGTTCCGTTGGCTCCAACGATTGTCCCCGTGAAGGTGCATGTCAGTCCCATTGGAAAGTTTGGCCGGAGTTGTTACAATGCCCCCTGTTACTTGTCCCCAAGGAACATCCAGATGATCGAAGCGGTTCCAGTCCAGAGCGTGGTTGCGTTTGCGTCGATGTCTGTCGCTCCCGCAATGCCCACATTGAAAAATGCGTCTTTGGCAGTACCGGTTCCGTCGAAATATGCGCCAGCGGCAACTCGCGCTCCGGGAGCAACGGCACCAGCGACATTGATGGTCGCTGACGCTGTTCCGTTTGTGGTTGGCAGAATGTCCTGTTCGGTGGTGGCAAGCGTGCCGTTGCTCTGCGTGACGGTTCCAATTCCCCAGTTGTAGGTAGCTCCAGCGTTCAACGTGGTGGCAAGGGCGCTGGTGGTCACTTCGTACACGCTTCCAAATGCGCCAAGAATGTAGATCGATCCTTCGGGAAAGTCGTAGATTTTTGTACCCACTCCCTGCGAAGCATCGAGCAGCGTTAGCGGCATGGATGTAAACGTAAAGTCCGTTTTTTGCAGGAGACCGAGCACGCCGCGCTCGACCACAGAAACAGTGCCGTTGTTCGACGCCACTGCGCCCACGTTCTCGACGTTGACCGTCTTGAATTTTCCGTTGGCGTCAATGAAAGCGCGGAGGACTCCGTCAGGGCCGACCAGCCCTCGGGCTAGGCTGGCAACAGGGGTTTCAAGCCCAGACCTGATTCCTTGGATGGTTTTGATGTTTTCGGCTACGGATTGGTCAATGGAGTTCATGGTGTTGGTGTTGGTTGGTTGTTGCTGAAGTCTGTTGGCGGTACTGGCATGTGGCCCAAGGTTTTCCCAAAGGCTGCACGCTGCTCGTCCGCCCAAGTTCTGGTGGACTCTAATCCGATCCACTCGTCAAGAGCAGATTCACGTTCTTGTGAGGATTTTTGTCGATTGTGAAGAATGGCGTCCAATTCTCGCTGCTTGGCAATGACGCACTCGCGCATGAACCAGTGGAACTCCGGGGTTCCAAGCAGCTTCGTCACCCGCGACATTCCCTCGCTGGCAATATGCTGGTTTTGTTGCGCGGCGCTGCTCACGCGTAGTAAAGTGTGGCCTTGCCGGAGGTGAGCTTTACTGAGGTTGCTCCGCCGCCGGGGAACTGGTATGTGGCTCCGGCAGGAACGTCGATGGCGTCAATCGTTCCTGCTGCCAACCCAGAGCAAACCAGATCGTCGATCACCGTCGCGGTGTGTGCGAAGATCGCAATAAACTCTCCGGTGTAGGCGTCGGTGTTGGTGATGTATTTGCCGCCCTTGTTGTGAATGTGGCCTTGGAGTGTTCCGTTGATAAGTGGAGAGATCATGGTGTTTTTATAGTTTCTGCGTTGCTGGTGAAGTCTTTTTTGAAGCGGGCGCTGCCGCGGGTTCAGGTTTCGGCGGGTTCATCATCAGCATGTGCTGCATCCGCTCCTCCAATGAGGCTGGCTCCCATCCGCACTCCTGTTCCCACTGCGCCTGAACCGATGGCGGACAGTCCTTGTAAGCAATCATCTCGCGACTAGTGCGCTTGAGTTCCGCTTTTTGGGTTGTTGACATTCGCTCTTGCCACGCCTCGATGTCTTCATCGGTTACTGGCGGGCAGAGTTCGTCTGGATCCGGAACCTCCAGCGCCTTGAGTGAAGCAATGTAAAGACGGCGCAAATCACGAGCCTGTGGCGCGGCCTGACCCCGCAAGGCGTGGTAGTCTTTGGCGTAGCCAAGTGCCTGCTGGTTGGTAGTGAGCAGTTCGCTTGACCGACTACGGGTGAGGAGAAGTCGGATCTCGCGATTGATGGTGCGGGCCTCGTCTCGGTTGATCGTGAGAAGTTGCTTCCCGTCCTTTGACAGCAGCAACTCGGTGTCGCGGATGTTTTCAAGAATCAGCGTGACGCACTGCTCTATCACTCGCACGATGGCCGCTTGTTGCTGAATCTCGGTGTTTTTAATTAGAAGATTTGAGGTGCGCTCGATGTTCAGGATGCCGGTCGCCGTCCTTGACTGGTTCAGGTCGCTTGCGCTCGCGTCCTTTGCGCCAATCACGCCGAACATGAGGTTGGTCTGTTGCATCGCCTCGTGCATCAGGTCCATTCCAATCTCCGATTTCTCCTGAAGATTCACGCGCCAGATCGGCGGACGGTTCTTGTCGTCGTAGCCCGGTTCGCTGTCGTACACCTTGTCGGTTCCAAACTCGACTTGCTGGCCCTGCTTCCACTCGCGACAGGCGTTTGGGTCTCGGAAAGTTACGCTCGACTCGTTGCCGTCCTTCACGTTGAAGCGATTGAACTGGGCGTCGATGTATGTATTCTGGTCGATAATTGCCTGAATGACCCCCTCGCCATACCAACGGTTTTGCACCTTGGCTACGCCGGGGATGACCTCAAACGGTCGTTTCGGCATGACGTTGGCGAGGTATTCGGCGTAGATCAGCTTTGAACTGTTGCGGTCAAACACCGCAAAAATTTCGACCTCTCCATTGCCGTCCGGATCCATGCGAACATAGCATTCGGCCATTGAGCGATAGACGTTAATTGCCGAGATGAATTTCTCGTCACGCTCGCCGTGAGTTTCCTTGGCCTTTTTCTCTCCGCTAATTTCCGATGTGGTAAGACCGCTCCAGTATTCGTCAAACCCGTCAAAATTGCCGTAGATTTTCCGGATATTGGCGGGGGTGTCGTCGTAAAGTTGGGCGCAGAAGTCCGCCTCGTGGATGCTTGGGCACCGGAGCGGGCACAGGAATGATCGGTAATCCAATTCCCTTACTTCCACACCCTCGTATTCAATCAGTTCTTGTTGCAGTCGCGAGAAGCGTTTGTATGCAAACTGCCCTTCCGTCATCACGAAAAGCGGATCTTTTTTCAGGCGAAACATTCCCTCCACGTTTGGATCTGGAAGAAAATCGTCATCCTCGTAGATCAGCAATCCGTTTGGGCTTATGACCGGCTCCTTGGTTGCTGTGTCAACCATTACGGTGGCTGGGCTAAAATATGGAGTTGATCGGCGGACATAGCGGATCTTGGTTGTGCATTCGTTGCGGATTAGTGCAGACCGAATGGCGCTTCGCAATTCAAGCTGGATGTCGCTTCGATCCATTTTTTGTTGGATCAACTCTTCAACGGCGCGGGCGGTGGCTCCGTCTCCCGACTCGGTTTTTAGAGCGGTAAAAAATGGTCGTGTGCCCAACAGGTCGTCACTTGCTTTGCTGTGGGTCTCGCGGACAAACCTGTGGGCGGTTCCCAGCGTGAGGTTGCTGGCCTCAAACACGCCGCCGTATTTTTCAGCCCGCCACGATGCGTCGTTGTCGAAGCTGTCCTGATACACTTTTCTAATCCCCATCCATGAATCCGCCTGAACGCTGCCATCCGCGTCCAACCCCATCTCAATCATCAGTTCTTTAATTCGCTGCTCGCAACGATAACGAAGCTCTTCCATCTGCTCATCGTTGAGCTTCAGGTTGCTCTGCTGCATGGCAACGGGCGAAGCCTCCTTGGGCGTTAGGCTGATGTCTGCCGCTGGATCAATGGATTTCATTCGTAGAAAGAGGTCATTTCGCGGTTACTTTTTGATTTTGCTTCGGGCCAAAGTTTTGGGCGCGAGACCTTTCCTTTAGGCTGAACTCTCGGGGTAGCTTTGGATTCGTCATAGGTCTTTTTCTCAGGAACACTGGCAGGCGGGGAAAATTGCGCGGCTTCGGTGGCGATTTGGCGGATGCGCCGGTTGATTGCTTGCTGCTGCTCCATAGTTGACGCGAACGACCGGCTTGCTGTCAAGACTTTGATCGCGGAGGCGGCGTCATTGAGCATCAGCCGTCGAACTCGGTCCACCGGAGTTTCCGGCATCAGCACGGAGCGGGTGCGGGCGTTTGCCTTTTCGTATTCGTCGTAGAACTTGTCCACAGCTATGGAAGCCGCGCCGTCCGTGCCGCCGCGAGCAAAGGCTCGACCAATCACCGGAATGTCGGACGGTTCCAGTTCCCGTTGTCCATCAATGAATCCGAGCGCCTTGCCTATTGTTTCGATGTCTCGATGGAAATCGCCAATGGCTCCGCCGGTAGTAGCCTTTACCGCAGCATCAAGTTTCCTTGGGGAAACCGAGTTTGGAAACGTGTCGCCCAAAAACTTTGCAAGGTCGCTAGTGTAGGGGCTGCGCTGATCTCCCGGCGGAAGGTCCAATTCAGACCTTGGAACAATGGGCCGGTCAAAAAATGACGTCCTGTTGGCTGCATTCTCATAGACTGCGTTGACAAGAGGCGGCAACGACACTGGGTTCATCGTAGCAAACATGTGATTCCACGCCTGCTTTGCGGCTTCGGGGTCTTTACGATACCACATATCCATGATTGCTTCCGGAATGACCGTGAAAAAGTTCCCCCAATCTTGCGGCTTTGGAATTTGAAGCAGCAAATTGTCGTAAGGTATGTTGAAATAGAGATACTTGCGTCTCCACGGCATGTCTTTGTACCAATCCTCGTCCTTATTTTTCCACCAAAGCAACAGCGCCGGAATTGTCAGGGTAGCAATCGCCATCAGGATAGCCTTGAGTGGGTTTTCTTTTAAAGCGCGGGCAAATCCGCGTCCGCCTTGAATGGTGGCGTTAAAGAATACAATAAATTGGTTTACCTTTTTTCCAATGGCTCCAACCGCTGTGTGGTCCGTGGTGACACGTTTTGCTGAAAGCGCCATCATCAGCATTTGATCCATTGTAAGCGGGGATGTTCCGTCCCACCCGACCTGACTAGCAACGAGTTTCACCTCACCAATTCTTGGAGCACTTTCCGTTATGCTGAACAGTTCGCGTAGTGCGTCGATTGGATGATGGACGATGCGTTGCACCATTCCGTAGTGCATCTCGCGGTAGGCATTGGTGGATTGCGCGATGTCGCCGCCGAGCGGTTGCGAAGGTTGCACAGCCATGCGATCAAAAGCGTCCTTCCACATTTTTGATTGAACGGCAAGTGCGCTACCCGCGGTTCCGCGGGTTATTGCGCTTAGAACTTCCGGTGCGCGAGAAGCGGCAAGAAGCCCACCTACCCATGCCGCAAGAAGTTTTGCCGGGTCCGACTCTTTTGACTGGATTAAAAACGTCGCAAAATCCCGAGCTGGGTTTGTAAACAAGCTAAAGCTGGCTCGCAGTCCGGTGGTGCCAAGCCGGAACAAGCGGGCCGGTTTGCCAAACAACGTGTCCACAAAAAGGGTAGCCATTGTGTTTGGAAGTCGGTAAAGGTCGATGCCTTGAATTACGTCGTAAATCCGAGGATCCACAAAAAACCACTTGGTCACACCATTTTCAATGTGAGCCACGATTGGGTCACTTCCTGAAGGTTTCATCGCCGGGGTGAAGTATTCTAGCAACGTGTCCTTGTCCACACTTGACAGGTCGAGGCCCAAATCCTCCAGTTGCTCGGCTATCTTATTCACCGTGACATACTGCTTTACAAAACTGCGCGGCACTTCCTCGATCCGGTAGCCCAGTCCCTCAATAGAGCGGAGATTGAGAATGGCGGAAACAACCTGTTCCTTGTGAGCAAGAGAAATGAGACGCTGGGCGTTTTGAAACAGAATCGGGAACGGCTCCATAATGGATCGTCCGCTGCCTACCATGCGGTATAACGCATTGGTTTGGCCGGGTTCGTAGCTTCCGGTCTTCACTTCGTCGTCTGTAAAAAAACGAGCAAGCGGCAGGTAAAAATCGCTTTTTTCGCGGATCTTGCTGAGTGCCTTTGCCATTGCCGGGCTGCTCTGCGCCACGTAGTCGAGGAGTTGATTGTTCCAATCGCGCAATCCCTGAATCGCCTTGTCCCGCTCGTCGGTTTTAAGTTCCTCAATTACGGTGCGGGCTTGCTCTAGCGGGATGCCGGGATCTTTTGCCCGGCGATCTGGGTCGCGCACCCAATTACCGCTACGCGGGTCTATCACGTAACCCCACCGATCCATTGCGCGGTGGGCCAACGCGTAGATCGTAAAGCTGGGCATGTCGTCGCGAACTGGCTCAAGAGCGGTTTTGAGACTGGAGCCGACCGCATTTCCGGCAAAATCAATCATCTGCGTGTTCACCATGTAAGAGGCAATGTGGCCGCTGGTGCCGCGCCTAACCGATGCGATGTGAAAGGGATCGACGCTGGGCTTGAGTTTTCCGTACTCGTAGGTTCCAGTCAATTTCTTCCGCATTGTCGTGGCGTCCGCCGGAGTCATACGGCTCAGTTGATCTTCCAGTTTTGCCTCCGCCTCCATAACGAGCGTGCGAATCGGCTGGAACTCTTCTACCCAGTTCCGGATCATCTCGTCTGCGGTTAATTTAGAGGCTACTTTTTTGACGCGAAACGAGAGCTTGCTCGTATCTTTGACGTTTCCCTGCAATGCGTTGACTTGGCCTTGAGCGCGAAACTGGTCAACGATTTCTTTTGCCCGGCGGAATGCGGCATCCACTTTGGGAACCGTAGGCAAGACCTCGGTTAGCAGGTATTTGCTGGTGGCCGGATAGGCCGCTTGAGTTCCGTCCTCCGTCATAAACTTGCGGACGTATTCCCCAAACCCTTCGTAAATATAACTGCCGCCGGGCGGTTTTTGGGTTGGATAGGCTGCGCGACCGAGCGCGGTTAGTTCAAGGCGGACGGCGGACGTAAGAGTGTTGAGCGATGTGGTCTTTGCGTGCTCGTAGATAACTTTCATCAACCCGTGGCCCATTTCGTGGGCGGCGGTTCCGACACTTAGCGCAGTGCGGAGACGGATGACTTCCGGGTCTCTCTTAAATACGCCAGCCACTTTGCGTTTGCCAATTCGCCCGGTGCGAATTGGAACAGCTTTTCCTGCGGCTTGCAGGACTTTGGCAAACGCTTCCACTGCAACTTGCTTGCCGATGGGTTTGCCCTTGTAGTAGGCGGTCGGCTTTGAAGAGATTTGAACCTTGGGATCCGGACCTTCCAGATAGTCTTCGTTTGGTGGCTCGGGCGTTTCCCCTGCGTAGAGAGTGTCTCCGCGCACGGTTATCTCGTCGTCCGCAGTGGTGATCGGGTCCGGTGCGGCGGCGTCCTCTATCGGCCCGTCTTGGCGATTCGATTCAGTTCCGCCTCCATCTTGTCTCTGTTTGCCAAGGGAATATCCTTGATACCCTCCTTGAGCAGTGAATACGCGGTTAGTTTCCTGAGCATCAGCGTACGCCGCGAGTTCCCTTCCGGTGTCGTAGAGGAAGGTGTTGAGTCGGTTGGTTTGTTCATTGGTTCGGTCTGTTTTAATTAGTGATACAACGGTGTCCACGATGTCGCCAGCGTTAAATGTCAGCCCCCTTGCGAGTCCCTCGCCCTCCTCATGGATGTCCTGATGAAGCGCCTCATGCAACGCGACTCCAGCCGTCTTGGCTAAAAACGCATCGTAGTATAGCGCCTGTTCTTCCGCCCAACTGAGCTGCTCTGCGTTGCGAGCCATGATCTGGTCTGCTTCCTCGTTAGCGTATTTATAAGTCAGCCACGGATCGTGATAAATCTGGGATGGTCCGGTTCTTTTGCCGAGGTGGACGCCGTAGGCATTTCCGCCCGTAATCAGACCGGCAAATTTTGCCCGCCCGTATTTGTCGCCAAGCCTCCGGTGTAGCACTTTCAAGATGGCGGTTTGGATGCGTTCGATGTCCAACGCAATATCCGCAGTTTCCGGCGCGTTTATGATTCGATTGATCAGCTCAGGCGGAACATTAGCTGCCGCATTAAATAACTGAAGGGTCGTGCCAGCGATTATTGGAGCATTGTTTTTAAGATTTTCGTACTTTAGGTTCATCTTCCTAATCGCCTCATCACCTAAGTTTTGTAAGTATTTTTTTACTTCTTTGCTGATATTATCAGTGATGCTTTCTCTGTTTGTAGAAAATGGGTAGTCAACCGTCCCGGCCTCCACTTTTGGCTTGATGTTGAGCGCCACGGTGGGCAGCAATACAGGTGCTTTAAGGAAGATGCTATCCTCGAATTGTAGAATCGACCGGTTTAATATAGACAGGCGGACATACTGCGATACGCTTTCCACTGATCCGTCCCTTGCAATCAACTCCACGGTGGCCTCCGGAAGCTCAATCGTGTGCAGGGGACTCCATGCGCGAACTGGCTGTGGGTCTGTTGGACCTTTGGCGAGTTGTTCCTGAAGAAGTTCCGCTGGGAAGAAGCCATCGGAGGCCCATATCTCCACGTTCGGCGTGAACTCAAGGGCACGATACATAAAGCGTTCCGCGTCGTAAGGTCGATCTTTGCCCAAAAACTCCAGTGCCGTGCCGGTCGTTTCCTTGGAGTCGGGTTGGACATAGTGCGAGTACATCGTCAGCCCGTCAGCCAGTTTGATGTAGTCCCCGATGTTCATGCGGATGGACGGCGGATTGGTCACGAACTCTAGGTAGGCGAGACCACTTCCCGCTAGGTGCGTTTTGACAAGCCTGCCCTGTCCGTCCTTGGCTACCGTAATAAGTTGCCATTCTTTGGGCGCGCCAAGGAACGCCAGCTTTGCCATACCGAAACCGCCGCCTTCGCCGACTTCCTTTCCGGACACAAACGCCGGAAGAAACTGATCCACGATCTGTTCGGGCGTCATGCCCGGCCCGTTGTCAGCTATTGCAAACTTGTGTTCGGAAGAAGTCCAATTATTGCCTAGAGACCAAATGATCCTTGGTGATCCGCTGCTTTTCTGCACGGCATCGAAGGCATTTTGAAAAACTTCTTTCCCGATGGTGTTCCACAGTTCCTTTGCATACATGCTCTCGCCAAGAACCTTTACCATTCGGGCCATGTCCGCGCCTTTGAGTTGTTTTGTTTCACCCGGTGCCTCCGGTGTCTCGCCAGAGTTGAGAGTGTCTCCAGCGCGATAATCAAACAGGTCTTTTTCGCCCCATTGCTGCTTGTCGCGGGTAACGCGCAGTTGATTATCAACAGCCATGCCTTCCATCGCTCGCCGCTGGGATTGGTTCAAGTCGCGGTGACTTCCGGATGCCAGTTCGTAGTACACCGTATCTCCAACTCTACGACCGCGGGCGTATCCTTTGGACTTGAGTTTATCGGACGCCTCTGCATACGGAGTCCCGTCCCCTAAAATCTCCTGCGCCTTCGAATCGTGGTCGTGCCCATCGCGGATCGCTATCACTTTGCCGGAAGGGTCAAGCCAGAACATTCCCGGGGCTGATCCCTTCGGTGCCTCCGGTGTCTCGCCTGCATTGAGAGTTTCGGCTCTGACGCTTTCCTTAAACTCGTCGGTGCTAATCACGACATCCAGCGGCTCCCACTTGGCTCCGGTGCGGACCTCGATCATGTCCACCCGCTCGATGTTTTGCTTCGAGGTCTCCATCCAGCTACCCACGGCATCGGCGGCTTCCCTCCACGTCTTGAACGGCATGGTTTGGACCGGATCCCCCTCCTCGTCGGTGATGGCGAACGTCCACTCCTTGCCGGTCTTATACACGTTGGCCGTGTATTCCTTGGCGGGGTCCAGCTTGTTCTCGGCGTTGCGAGAGCGAGCGGCAAAGCTGAGTCGGTAGTTGCGACCATCGAAGTGTGACGCGAACCATTCATGTCCAACTTCCGGCAGTTGGTTCAGCGGCGTGCCCGGTGCCCCGTTCTGTTCAAGATCCGCAGCGGCAAATCCGGGTTTGCCGGTGATGTCCTGCATTATTGTGCCGTCAGGAAGTTTCCTGTCTTTCAGTTCCCACGAGGGTTTGTTTAGGAAATAGCGGACCAGTCCGCCGGATGTCTTGGTCAAACGGCGGGCGGATGCCTTGGCTTCTTTTTCATTTGCAAAGGTGCCATTGCCGAGTGGCGTGTTTCCCTTTTCGCTAAACATCCGCCACAGCTTATCGGTTCCCTGCTTGTAGTAGATGTCGCCCTCCGCGAGCGGAGCAACGGTTATTATCTGCTGTTTTACATCCGTGCCGAAGTTTAAGTTCTCGGCGTTTTTGTTGAGTTGCAGGCCGAAGTTGTAGATCGCCTCCAGCTTGGGATCTCCGCCCTTGCGCCGGATGCCGAGCGTGTAGTTGTTAATCCAGCCGAGCACGCTTTTGTAAATGCCGTTGATAACCAGTGGCGGCATTTTGCTGCCAATCACGTATTCCGCGAAGCTCTGGGCAAAAAACTCATACACGTTTTTGGAATAGTAAGCCGGGTTGCCTCCGCGCTCTTGCGAACGGGCTTCCAACTTCGGTCCTCCCTCGCCAAGAGATTTTGTAAAGCTCTCCTCCGTTCCGGCTTTACCTAGCTTCGCATAGACGCGGCCTACGTAGCGGCGCTCTTTGGCGGTGAGCAATACGAAATAGGCGACGTGTCCGAGTTCGTGAAAGAATACCGCCGCCATGTCCAGATCCGCAATGCGTTCAACTCCGCCTGTCTTGTTGCGGTTGGCGGTGGTGCCCTCCCTGCGAAGCTGAAGGGTGCCGGTGCCACCAAATCGTCCGCCGCCAAGTCCGAGGTATTTGGCTGTTCTGGCGATGCTGCCGTAAGCGATCCGTCGAATCAGTGCATCGCTGCTCTGGCACAACACCGCCCGTATGACCGCGCTGTGTTCGGGGAACAGTGCGCCGTCGCTCTCAAAGTTGCTAAGTGCCCGCTGAAGTGCGGCGTGACCAGAGGACAGGTCTGAGAATGCGGTCGGGCTGTTGGCAAAGTTAAGGATCTCCTGCTCGGTGAGGTCTTTCCCGCCGGTCATGTTTAGCCGTTCCCGGTTTTGGAACGCTTGCGCCTCAAAAATGCTGCGTTGTGCTTGCGATGCCGAGTTCGGGTTTGACAGAATGGCTCGCGCTTCCCGTTCCGTTTCCGGAACAACCATCTCGGTTCCGTCCCAGATCGGCATGTTCGTCTCCATGACGTAATTCACCATGTCGCCGCGGTTGAGTTCGCGGTCGCGCTCTTCAATCGGCTTGATGTTTAGGATGTCGCCAGTGACGGATGCTCCGAGTGTGGCGAGTTTTCGGGCGGTGATGTCCATGCCCCATGTGTCGAGCGGGTGCTCGCTGAAGATTGCATAGACCTCGCCTTTGCTGAGAGTGGTGAGACGATTGATCCGTCCGCACATCTGCACAAATTCAAGTGCGCTGTACGGCGGGGTCATCATAATCAGCGTGCGAGGGGAGTCGCCGTAGATGTCGTCCAGCGAAAGGCCGGTGCCGCCGCTCTGGGCGGTGGCGATCAGTATCTTGATTTCCCCGTCTTGGAATCGGTTTACATCGCGAATTTTCCTGCCGTTGTCCGATCCGAACAACTGGCCGATGGTGCCCTTTCCGTATATCACCTCTAGTTTTGCAACCAGCGTTTTAATTGTTCCGTCAATGCCCTCTGAGTAGGTGCCGGTTTTTCCATCCTCGATGCGGTCGGCATACACAATAACTTGCCGATTGGCGCGGACAGCTTCCGCCACCATTTCCATTACCGACGCAACCTTGGCAATTTCAAGATGCGCCCGCACCGCGTTAGAAGCGATGCCTACGGAGTGTTTGAAATTCTTTCTTTGGTCCTCTGCCCGTTTAATCCGGTCGTAAAGGTCGTCGGCGTATATGTAGTCCGCATCGGAAATCTGAACTTCCTTAAACTTGATTACCGTGTTGTCGAGCGGCACCTCCCTCTGAATCATCAATCCAGAACGGGTCAGTTCGTTGAACAATTGTTGCTGAAGCGCGTCTCGCTCGGCGTGGGTCATACGCCGGGTAAACTTTATGTCCATCACGGTTTTGCCGGTTTCCTTGTTTATGCTCGGGGACATTTCCATGCCCATCTCGGCAAACACCGACCCTACATCGCGGGCAAACACGCTGCGGTAGAACCACAGATGCGCCGGTTTGTCGGTTGGGGTGGCCGTCGCATACATGACGTGCTCCGCGGTTTTGGCTACGTTGTCCATCGTTACGCCGAGCGAGGTCTCGTTCGGTCTCAGCACTTCGTTGCGGCCTGCGTGCGCCTCGTCGATAATGACGGTCTTGAACGCGCCGGGCTTGATGAGTCCGCGCTGGGCGTCGGTGTGGGTGGCAAGGTAGATCCTGCCGGGAACCGGTTCGTCGCCGTTGTAGCGATAGATTTGCACCGGGCTGTCGTCGGAAGTCAGTCCAAGCATTTCTGCATCTTTGGCGAAGGCGGTCTCGATCAAGTTGCTGTTCTTGGTCATGATCAGCACGGTGTCGCCCTTAACGACGCCAGTGGCGACAAAGTGCGATCCAATCTGCTCTGCCTTTTCTTTCGCTTCGTCCATTGTGTCGAAGGAACCCATCTTCTCCGATGGAGTGGTGGCGGACTGGCTGATGTCGAAGTTGATCACCGAATACTTGCTGCCGGAATCCTTGGCGTTTTTCCGCACGGCCCACAGGTTGTAGTCAGCCGAGTAAAAAATTGGTTCACTGGTGTTGATGGCGCTCACGAAGGCTTTCTCCCGCGGCGTCATCAGATCCTTCCACCGCTCACCGTAGCGAGCTTCCATTTTGGCTAGGAAGTCATACTCGGTCCATTCCTGCCACCGGAATTGCGGCGGCATTGCACGAGCGGCGGCAACGGCAAGTTGTTGCATTGTCTTGCCAGCGCCAGTGCCGTCTGCGTTAAGGAAGTTTTGCCCGCGCTGGAACGCGTCCAACGCCATGTTCGCTCCCATTTTCTGGTGCGACTTCAAGATTTGCGCCACGCCGGTCGGAACGTAATCCACCTTTAACTGTCGCCGCGCCGTTGCTGCGAGCATCGCTCGATTCTCGATCAGCTTCCGTTCCTTCTGTCCGGTGGGCTTGGTGCGTCCGGTCTTAAAGTTGAGATTGAACTGTTGCGCCTTTTGGGACGGCCCGACCAGCCGGGTGCTGGGGTTGCGGGTAACGGTTTCGGTGGCATCCGGTTTGATGAGTAGCCCGCCCATCCGCGCCTCGACGTAATCCTGTGCCGCTTCAAGTGTCGGGAAGTCGCCGACCTTCTTCACCTTGCCGCCGTTGGCGAGATGCGTCCGCAGTTCATAGACCGCGTTCGGGATGAAGGTGATGGAGAGCGAGCCGATCCGCATCGGTGTCACGAGCCTGCCCGCCACTGCGGGATCCGGCGTCCAAGTGAATTTTAGATTCCGCTTTTTGGGTTCCGGCGGAAGCAAGTCAATTTGGTCTGGGTCGGGTGCTTTTGGCGTCCTTCCGGCAAACAGGGTGTCTTGCGTCAGTTTTGGCGGGGCTGGTTCAAAGAGATCGTCGGTAGTGGTCGTGGCAATCGGTTTCCGCTTGTTGAGCAGCATGACCTCGATGGTGTCAGCCTCGGGGCCGTAACCCTTCATACGTAGCGTGCGGACGGCTTCCTTGTAGGCACCGAGCCGCAACCGCTCCACCACTTCGTCCAGCACGGGGTCGCCGCCACGAAACTTGGAGAGGCGGATCAGGTCGTGCCGGATCTTGTTGGCAGGGGTGTTTGCCTCCATCTCCTCGCGAGGCGCTTCAAGTGCGCCGGGGATGAACTGCTGGCCGAGCGCGGTCTCGATCTCGGTGATGCGGTCGAAGTCGGTGCGGGTAGCTTTGCCTTTTGCTTCTAATGTCCTGAGCGCCTTCCACTCTTTAAGCATCTTCTGGTTCTCTTTCTCGGGGTTCGGGTCGAACAGTCCGGGCGCTTCCGGGGTTTCCCCGGCGCTGAGATTGTCTTTCTTCGCCGACTCTGAGTGAAGTCTGATGTCCTTGCCTGCGCCCTCCAAGTCGAGGAGTCCGCGGGGCACGTCTTGATTTTTCGTGCCGTCGAACTCGATTGTCCCCCAGTTGTCCAAAGGAAGAAACTTCTCCAATAGCGATCCGAAGGCTTTCTTGGCGTTACGCGAGTCGAAGGTGCCGAGCCACCGTTGCAGGACGGCCACGTTGGGATCCATTTTGTCGAACATCCCCATCTCCTGATCCCTTATTAACTGGTACTCCTTCACCGTTGGAATACCTCCTCTGTATTTGGTGGACGACCGCGCTACCTCCTCTTTGATGGCGTCCGTTAGGTTTTTCTGGAAGTTGCCTTCAGGGTCGCTCCTGCCAATAATCCGGAACAATGGAGAGAGTCCGTTTAGCAGCTTCCTTTCCAGCGTGTCCGTCATGCTATCCACTATTGCTCCATCGCCTATAATTCGACCCATGAGAACCTTCGTGGCATAGACCGCCCCCTCAGGCGTGAAAGATCCGTCCTTATTCACGTATTCCTGTTTGCGCTCACGATCTATTGCGTCGTCCTCCAGCATCGCGTCGGACAAATCCTTGGCTCCGGCTGTTTTCAGCATGGAGATTGGAGTCGCGTCTTTTGCCGGGTCGGTTGGATCCGCCCCCGACTCGAATAACAGTCCCGCGGCGTCGATGGCGTTTTGGGACAGGCGGCGACCGGCGGCGACGGTGGAGTAGGCAAGATTGGTTTCCTGCGCGTCCGTTCCGTTAAGGTCTTTGATCGCCGTGTCCTCCTGTGATTCGTTGAGCACCGTGTCGAGCACGACGACGAGGCGGGCGTGTGGGACGAGCGCGGCCATCGCCGGGGAGATCCCATATTCGGTCTGATATTTTGCAAGGAATTTTGGGAGTTCCTGTTGGTATTCCTCGGCGTGCTTCTGGATTCCATACTCCCGGCGGTGTCCGCCAAGAATCACATACCACTGCTCCTCTGGGGTGGATGGGTTCGATGTGATGGAAACCACGGACGCACCAGTGTTGTTGAACGCCGGGTCAGTTGCGTTGGTGCCTTTTCCTGCTTGCAGCTTCGGTTGCAGTATCTTCTCCGGAATAAACGTGAGGAACTTACTATTCAAATACGCGATGGTATTTGGATGGTTTGCCTTCGGTTTCATGTTCTTCGGATGATCCGCGAGCAGTCGCCCGTCGATCAGCGCGTAGTGGCCGATAGCTTCAGTTCCGTCGCTCAGTTTGAACGTGACTTCGTTGCCGTCATACTGCTGTGTGGCGCGGGCTTCCTCCAGTTCTCGTTCCTTCACCCAGAACTGCTTTTCAATCTTGGTGCTGCCGGGGCGCGGTATGGGTTTCTTCGGTGCGGCGGGTGGAGTGACCGGCGGCACCGGAGCCGCCTTGGCCGCGGGTTTCGGTGCGGCGGCGGCGGGGATCCCGGCGGCGGGGTTGGTGATGTAGTTGTCGAGGCGGGCAACCGACGCCTTCACTTCATCCGACTGGTTGCCAACTTCCCACTTCGCTTTCAGGCGATCAATCGCCTCAATCATTTCGGGTTTCTTGCTGCGCGTTTCCTCGGCGGTGGTTTTGTCCTGCAAGAATTGCCACACCGCCCGCTCGTATTCCACGGCGAGCGCCCACGGTTCCATTTTCTTCGCCGCTGCTGGGTTGTACGCCTCCGCGAAGTCTGCCATGTCCTGCGCGTCGATGTGCGCGTAGAGCGTGTCGTAGTGGTTCGGGGTGTTCTTATGGATGGCGGTCTGAACGACGTGAACTCCCTCCTCCTCCAGCGTTTTCTCCAACGCGATGTTTGGATCCATGCCCCACTTCTGGGTGCGGGCCAATCGCTCGGCAAGGTTGTCGTAGTGGATGATGATGGTGCCGTCCGAAAGCCTTGCGGCGAGTCCAGTGGGCGCGTCCGTAGAGTTTGTCGTTTCGACGAACCCCTTCATTGCGGGGTGCGAAAGGAGGGTGGCGTGCTTTTTCTTCGCTGCCTCGATCTGTTTCTTCAGTCCTTCGTGCGGGTCGGCGGGGGTTCCGGAAACTGGGGCGGCGGGAGTTTCAGGTTTTTGTTCTCCGGGCGTTTCCGGTTTTCCTCCACTTGGCGTGCCACCTCCTCCCGGCTGATTGGAGGCTGCGGGTGGCGTGGTCGGAAGTTGGCTGGTAGGCTCATTGGTTTTTGGTTGTTGGTTGCGGTTGGAAAGTAACTGATCGAAGGCATCCTCAGATGATTTTGGAAGCGAAGCATCCGCCCGACGCGCTGCCGCCCACATGACATTCAGCAGTCCGCCGTCCACCTTGGAAGCGTTTTTATTAAATGCGGCAAGAGTTGCTTCCGCAAAAGACTCCGGTGTTTTGTTCCCATTTGCAGCGAGGGTTTTTGCCACCCTGTTCAGCTTTGCAAGGTGCTCCGGGTTGTCGAGGTCCAGCCCGCTCTTGGGTCGGTCGGCTTGTGGTTGGCCTGCCGCTTGTGCGCTAGGCGTTTCCCCGGCATTGATCGTGTCGCTGCCACCAAGGAGGTCGTTGAGATCGTTTACGTCCTGCTCAAATTGCGCGGTCTCCTGCGATTTGGGTTGTTCCGGCGCTGCTGGCGGTTGCGCCGATGGCGCTGCGGTAGGAGTCGTTACGGTGGGTGGCGTTGCGGTAGGAGTCGTTACGGTAGGTGGCGTTGCGGTAGAAGTCGTTACGGTGGGTGGCGTTGCGGTAGGAGTCGTTACGGTAGGTGGCGTTGCGGTAGGAGTCGTTACGGTGGGAGTAGTTGCGGTAGGCGCGGCAGCGCCAGCGCGTTCCGCTTGAATGATCCTCTCCATGAGTTGCACTTGGATGTAATCATCAGCAGTCGATTCTCCGGCAGCCTTTGCTTTATCAACAGCTTCGGGCGAACCTCTTTTAACCTTTACTTCAGAATCAATCCCCAAGTCTTGAGCTATCTTTTTAAGCTCGGCAATTGAAGGAACGCCATTTGGGAATCTTTCTACAATATCACTTATTTTTACCGCTTCGGTCTTAGGGGCTGGCGTTACGGTGGGAGGCGTTACGGTGGGAGGGACTCC
>Ga0208975_1000303_pt1 | contig 25240 bp, 38 predicted proteins | sample GreLakmeER78MSRF_FD_187700 | JGI IMG/M metagenome (GOLD analysis project Ga0208975, IMG submission 187700) | Freshwater lentic microbial communities from great Laurentian Lakes, MI, USA - Great Lakes metaG ER78MSRF (SPAdes) | ecosystem: Environmental > Aquatic > Freshwater > Lake | place: Great... | reverse complement strand
TGAAATAATAGGTGCAGCCTATAACGCATTTGCAATGGTTGATTCCATTGATACTGCTATGATGAGCAAGAAGGAAAGAGATAGGGTCATTGAGATAAGGCGAATGGCCATTGAACTATGCTACAACCACCTTAAAAATATATATGAAGCCAACGCAACGGAAGAGGATTGAACAACCTCACATTACCGCACTAAAGGAAATGGTATTAAAGTTTCCTAACACTCCACATTTAACCCTTGCCAAAGCATTTGTTAAAAAGTACCCAAAGTTTTATTTATCAGTCGAGCAGGCAAGAACTCAAATCAGAGTTTTAAAAGGCTCACTTGGTGACAGAAGCAGAGAGGTGTTGCACAAAGACTTTCGGGCAGAACTTGACAAGCTAAAGAAAGATTTGCCCAAAGGTGAAACCGAAAAGAAAGAGCCATACCATTTGCCAACTGCAAGCAAGAACATTCTCATCATTGGAGATATTCATATCCCATACCACGATGACACGGCATTATTTGCTGCATTGGAATATGGATTGGAAAATGATGTAGACACAATTATAATAAATGGCGATTTAATAGACTTTTCTTTGATTAGTCGACACGAAAAGGACTTAAGGAAGCGAAGTGTAAGTTATGAATTAGACACTGCAAGAACATTTCTAAAAGGATTGAGGGCAATGTTTCCTAATAAACACATAGTTTACAAACTTGGAAACCACGACATCCGCTACGAAAAGTGGATTATGCAGAAAGCACCAGAGTTGATGGATATTGAAGGCACAAAGTTGGAAGATTTATTGCAGTTGGTTAGTTTAAATATTCATCTCGTTTACGATAAACAGGTTATTTATGCAGGCAAGCACATGGCTATATTTCACGGCCACGAAATCGGGTTGTCATCTGGAGGAGTAAACCCTGCAAGGTCAGCAAGGTTAAAGCTAAATAAGTCTGCAATCATTAACCACTTTCATCGGGAAACTAAAGACATGGGTAAGAACTTTGGAGAGCAACCATATTCCTGTTATTCGAGTGGATGCCTTTGTGATTTGTTTCCTGCATATATGGGCGCACATAACAACTGGTCGCATGGTTTTATCCATCTGCAAATAGATAAGCAGGGAGATTACAAGGTAACGCAAAAAACAATTATTGAAGGCAAAATATATTAATATTGTTAATAAGTTTGAGTAACTACCTAACAAAGATTGATTACATTTGTGCAGTAAGTTTCTTTCATATTATCAGTTTTGTGGGGTCGGCAGCAATGTCGGCCTCTTTTTTTGTTTATAACTTTTATTTGTTTATTCAAAAAATAAGTAGATATTTGCATTGTTGTTACATAGCGGGTAACACTTTTATAAGACCTTTCTGTTTAAGGATTTTCTATATAAAGCCTGTCTTCCCGCTATGAAGCAGGCTTTTCCTTTTTATAGCTGCATAACAACAAGACATACATGGGGGAGTTGTATGAATTGTACTTCCTGTCAGGGTAAGAAAACACAACCTGCAAACAAAAACAACTGAAAAGAATAAACTGTGTTTGTAAAAGTAAAACCACGCTCTGTTTAAACTAACAACGTGGGCAGGAAGGGAGTTGATTAACAAACATAAAGTTCGCTGCATAACGACCATTTAACAACGTGGTAGTGTTTATTCTTTTTGTATAGATTTATGACCTGTTTTCTTTAAAAGGTTATATTTCAAATGTAGTAAGGATAACCTCCCCTTCCTGCATAAAGGAGTTGTTATGAAGATAAAACAAAAAGTTTGATACTAATCAGTATAATACCAAATAGTAAAAATATGAAAACAATACATTCATTATCAGGAGGAAAAACATCTTCATTTATGGCGGTTCATTATCCTGCCGATTATAATATTTTCGCATTAGTAACGATTGATGATATTAATTGCCAACCAAAAGATAAAAGACTTGTTCAGAAAGTAAGCGATAAAATAGGAAAAGAATTTATAGCCACCGCAGAGGATGATTCTACTTTAATTGCGATGTTAGATTTAGAGCAGTTATTAGGCAAAGAAATTATTTGGGTTACAGGTAAGTCATTTGATAATGTAATAAAAAATAATGGTGGATGGCTTCCATCTAAACTACGCAGATTTTGCACAACAGAAATGAAAATTAGACCCATTTGGGATTGGTGGTATAAGAACATTGGAGAAAAGGTTAAGATGGGAATTGGTTATAGATATGATGAAAAAGAAAGAGCAGATAGATTTAGTACTATTTTCAAGGGAATAACAGGAAAAAGAGGAACAAGAAATAAATGGGAAGAAATAGAGTGGCGAGAAGGATGGTTTCCTTTAATAGATAATAAAATAGGACATTACAGGGTTTACAAATGGGCAGAAAGCTCAGGTATTATATTCCCAAAAGATTCTAATTGTGTTGGATGTTTTCATAAACCAAATCAACAATTAAGAAAGAATTGGGATGATAATACTCAAAAACTACAATGGTTTTCTGATAAAGAAAAAATTGGAAAAGGAACTTGGAAAGAGTATATTAGTTACGAACAAATAAAAAAAATAGGTCTTCAGCAGGACTTTTTCTTTGGCACAGGTAGTGGATGTCAGGCAGGATTTTGTACAGATTAATTAATTTAAAAATATGATAGAAATAAAAGAAACACCAGTCAAGATATATGACATTGAAAGAAAAGAACTAATTGCCACATATCCGAGCCAAAAAAGGGCAGCAGTAGAATTATTTGCAGGAACTAAGGCAGGGTTGTGCAAGATTAGGGATTTAGTTTCTGGCAGGATAAGAAAAAGTTATTGTCCAAAACTTGATATATATATTACCGCAAGATATGCTTAAATTTGCACAATGGAATTAAAAGAGTTAACGATTGAGCAGTTGATGGAACTGAAGAAAGACCTTGAATGGCAGTTGAAACAAGTAAGAAAAGAAATAAGAATAAAAGTATATGGCAAGAAAAATTAAAGACTTTGTAATTATATCCGCAATAGTGTGGGTATTCTTTGTAATTACATCATGTGCCGGCTATCGTGCAAAGATGCAGAAGAAATATTGCAGCGCAGATACAGTTAAAGTGATGGTGCATGATACGATTAGAACCGAAACAGTCAGAACCGACACTATTTTCCACGAATCTGTGGACTCTGTAACCATAGTTAAGGACAAGTTGAAGATAGTTTACAAAAAGGTCAGAGATAGCGTATATATAAGCGGAGAATGTGAGGGCGATACAATATACATTTCAAAGGAGATAAGCGTTCCTGTGCAAAATAAACGGCCTTCGTTCTGGGAACTTGCCAAAGAGTATAGATTCCCTCTGCTGATTATCTTCATTTTGGGCCTGTTATTAGGCTTTTACCTAACAAAAAAATAAAATTATTGTAGCTGATTATCAAGCAGTTACATATTTCTTGCCTTGTCTTACAATAGGTCTATTGTTTTTTGAATAACTAAATATATCTTTGCTTCATCAAAACAAAACAAAGATTATGAAAAACATTGCTCCTCAAACTTTAAGAAGAAAAGTAACTGCTGAAGAACAGAAAAATCACGAAATCTATATCTTGAAAGGCAAGATTAGCAATTGTATAGAACAGATAGAATTCTATACTGAAATTCTGAACAATCCAAAAGCAAACGCAGAAACTCAACGAAGAATGCTATTCTCTATCGAAGGCGAGGAATTGGAATTGCATAAAATTAACGAGCAATTGAAGAAATTAATTTAACAACCAAAGGGGCGCAGCATCCTACACTGCACAAAACAATATGAAAACTCTTAAACAATTTACAATCTGGACACCAACTGAATTTGGTACTGGATGCTTTAAAATTAAAGCAAAAGATTTTAGAGATGCCTTTAAAAGATTATGCAAAAAAGATAGGCAAAAAGATGGATGGATTGATGATGAGGATGGTGAAACAATGTCTTTTAAGGAAATCTTAGGTATTCAATTAATTTAAATAATTATGAAAACTCTTAAAAAACTTATCAGCTACTCATTTAGCGCTTTCCTATGGTGGGCAGCAATCTATGTAGCAAGTAACTTGGAAACAATTATAACCATTATAACAAAATGAGTAACCGCAAAAACCAAACCTTTCATCTGGATAAGAGAATGCCGGATGCCCTGCAAAAATTGCAACTTAAATTAAACAGTCAGCGACTTGCCTCTGAAGGTGTAATAACCTTGAGCGACCTTGTTGAGATGGCTATCCTTGAAAAACTAAAATCGGAAGGGATAAAGTTATGAAACAAATCAGCGAGTTTATGGCCAAACTTGATGCTATGGATAGCGTTATGTTGTTAGCCTTAGTCATTGGATATGTGTTTATCTGCATATCTGCAATCAAAGGTTTGTTTGATATAGATGACAAAGATGAATTTAATAAAGGGAGGGGTGCATTATGAAAGTATATTCCTTCGCACATTACGGACAAACTCCGATTGACATAGGGGCAAACACCTTAGTCGAGGCAAAACAGATTCTTGCAGATGAATATGCCTATGCTGCCGACTTCCAACTTCAAGCTATTGATGGCAAGCCACTCAATAAGAACATTGAGCAAACGCAGGAACTTTATAACATCGTTGGGTTTCTGGGTGCGACTGCCAAATACGATAAGGAACTGCCGACTTGGTATCGCATCAAAGCATTAGAGAGACTTATTGCGGTGTTTGATAACACAAATATGATGCACTGGGTTGAAGACTGGGAAACAGAACTTTTAAAATTGAAAAAACTATGATAGACATAATTGACACACACACCGACAAGGCCTTAATTGAAGTTGAATACTGCGTTAACGGAGGCGATTTGCAGACCTGCATGATTCCTGTATGGAGGGTTGAAGATTACTACTATACCAACCCGATTAACTGGATTGAGGACAGATTTGAGCCAAGTGGATTGCATATCCAATATTCTGGCAGCATCCCATTCGATGAGTTAGATATGCGACAATATGAGGATATTATCAGGCAATACATGGAAGATGGTGGTGAGATAACTGAAATATAATGGATGGTGCTATAAGAAGTAGCGGATTAGAAACGATAAAATTTAATCGAAGCACGAACAGAAAAACAAAAAGAAAAAAGCGATGGAAATAAATAAAATATATAACGAAAAATGTTTAGACACTCTCAAAAAGATGCCAGACAATTTTATTGATTGCATTGTAACTTCTCCGCCATACAATAAATCATATTGGAGCATGAACCAAAATGTAAATAATGGATTTAAAACTAAATCACGAAAAATAACTTATGGTGATTTTAATGATAACTTACATCCCGAAGAATACGAAAGGCAACAGAGAGAGGTTTTAACCGAATGTATAAGAGTAATTAAGCCAACAGGTAGTATATTTTACAATCATATTGATATTTTGCATTTGCACACAACAATCCATCCTAAATATGTTCACGATTTCCCGATGAAACAAATAATTATATGGAACAGAAAAAACACTCCAAAATTAGATATGAGTTATTTTTACCCTATAAACGAATACATATTTTGGATTAAAAAAACAAATGATGCTAAACCTAATTTTTATAGAGATAACGCATTTTACAAAAAGAATATTTGGGATATGTCGCCTGACACATTTAATGAACATCCTGCTCCATTCCCAATTTTGTTAGCATCAAATTGCATTATGGCAACAACACAAGAAGGCGACTTAGTGTATGACCCATATATGGGAAGTGGAACAACTGCTTTAGCTTGTATAGAATACAAAAGGAATTTTATTGGAAGCGAATTAAATATAGATTATATTAAACTTGCTGAGAAACGACTTAATATTAGACTATCTCAACCAAAATTATTTTAAAAGTGCGAAGGACTTTTTTAAAATTAAATTGAACATAACTACTGCATACACGCTACTAATGTAGGAATTATGCTAATAATCACACACGGAATCAAGAATATTTGCCATTTTAAATAATATTATTATATTTGCAATATGAAAGACTACGAAACATGGCCTGCACTCTGCATCCATATCGGCCCACCCAGAATAACCATAAAACACAAACCTCGCACATCAACTCATTGTGTAGTGATAACACAAGATGGATATGATGAAGTGATTATGCGAGATAATTTCAAAGCAGCAGAAACAATTTACCTTAAACTGATAAACAATGGAACTTACAACAACAAAACAGGAAGCACTCATCGAGATTGAGAAGCTAACTACCAAACTAAACACAGAGCCTAAAGCAGAATGGCTGCAAAAGACACCAGATGGCAAAGCAAATTACATCCCTATTGGGATAATTGAAAACCAACTAAGGCAAGACTTTGCTGGATTAGTTCAATACGAGATATTATCTGAACGCAGGGAGTTGAATGAGTACATCGTATCCGCTCGTATCAAAGTATTTAACCCAATAATCATGCAATGGATGAACTATGATGGCTTGGGTGCGGTGCAAATCATGCAAGACTCGGGTGCAAACCTTGCTAACTTTAACGAAACAAAGAAAAAGAATGCTTTGCAAATGAACGCACCGAAAGCCTATGCCGAAGCGATTAAGAATGCAGCAAAGAAAATCGGTATTAAGTATGGCGCAAACCTCAATAGGAAGTTTGAGGAAGCCTATGAGCCGGAATATACCACACAGGAAACCATAAACGAGGTGAGCAGTCAGATAGGATTGTGCAAGAATGTTGATGAACTTAAAATACTTTGGGAATCATACCCAGAGATGCACACTAATAACAGATTTAAAGTTGAATTTGGCATTGCTAAGAAAAGATTGGAGGGCAAGAAATGAAAATGTTTGTTTTTGGAACTAAAGAAGAATGGTTACAATATCGATATGGAAAGTTTACATCTTCAGATATTGAAAAATTAATGACCGACCCAACAAAAAAAGAGCAAGAAATGGGTGAGCAGTTAAGCAAAGGTGCAAAGACTTATGTGCTGCATCGTATTGCTACACAACTTGCATTGCCAGAGCCTGACTATTACTCGGCAGCAATGCAGCACGGAAACGAAACCGAACCACAGGCAGCAATAGCATTCGCAAAAATAATGGGTTATGAATTAACGGATTCAGATTTTATTCATAATGGAATAAGTGCATGGGTTATATTCTCGGATGACAATGAAGTGTACTGCGGAACTCCAGACATTATATTGCCTGATGCCATTGCAGAGATTAAATGCCCTGCACCGCATACCCATTTGAAGTATATGATGCTTAAAACCCAATCCGATATTGCAGACCAGATGCCTGACTACTATGCACAGATGCAGTTAAACATGGTATTGAGTCAACGTGATATGTGTTACTTTGTAAGTTTTGATGACCGCTTCTATAATGAGGCGCATCAGATTAAGATTATCGAAGTAAACAAAGATGACCGCTATATCTTAACTATGCTGCATAAGATTAACATTGCAAACCAATTTAAAACAACCCTGATTAATAATTTATGATAAACTATCAAACCGAACCAATGGTGAAGCACAGTAACCAAGTTCACACAACAACCGATTATTTCCTATTTAGGCCTATTGATGGTAACAGAAACAAAAACCTGCTACACATTAATCGACTAAAGAAATCAATGTCTGAAAACTATTTATTTACGGTTATAATCGTGAATGAAAAGTATGAGATAATTGATGGGCAACACAGATTTGAGTTCATACAGGAACTAAAACTGCCATTGAATTATATTATCTGCAAAGGTTATGGATTGAATGAGGTGCATATATTAAACCAAAATTCAAAGAATTGGACTTCTTCAGATTATTTAGATGGCTATTGTAAGTTAGGTTATACTGAATATATTAATTTCAAAAAGTTCGCAGATAAGCATGATTTAAATATCCAAATTGCTATGTATTTGTTATCTGGGAATGATAATGGCGATATGATAAAAACATTTGCATCAGGTCAATTTAAGATTAAAAACTTGCAAGAAGCAGAAATTATCATGGATAAACTGCATATTTGCGGAACATATTTCCCTCATTATAAAATGAGATGGTTTGTATATGCAATGGTAAAACTTTTGAAAAAAGAGCAGTTTGAATTTACTGAATTTATACAAAAGTTAAAACTTCAGCCTACTGCTTTGCAGATATGCAATGATGTAAATCAATATGTTTCTTTAATCGAAGAAATATACAACTATCGCAGACGTGAAAAAATCAATTTAAGATACTCATAAACCCCTAAAAAAAATGAAACACAGAATCAGTATTTGCCTGACCGATGTACAGGAACTAATTACACAGAAGCATCCATCCGTTACAACTGCTAAGAATGGAAAGGTTTACATTAACCTTGACCTATGGATTAATGACAAGGCAGACCAATATGGCAATGACATTGCGGTTAAGGTTTACAACAAAGACACCAAAGAAAGTAAGTTTGTTGGCAATGGAAAGCAATACAAACCAGATGCAACCCAAACAAAAGCCCCATTCTAATATGAATTATTTATATCAAGTCATGGCTCAATCTGATATGATTATCAATGCCAATGATGAAGTAAAGCGAAACCATATTGTGAGCGCAGTCGCTAACCATTACGGAGTTACGGTTGCAGATATGAAATCGCCATCCCGGAAACGTGAGTTTGTTATGGCAAGGCAAATGGCAATGTATATAATCAGGGTATGCACATCGTATTCTCTAAAACAAATCGGTGAGCATTTCGGAGGCAGAGACCATTCAACTGTTCTTCATGCAACTGACTACATAACCAGTATGCCCAAGCATGACCAACAATACAAAGACATCTCCTTTTTTTTAAACAAATTTAACCTTTACAAAAAATGAAAACCGCAAAAAAATCAAAACCCAGTTTCACATCTGATGTGTTGAAACACTTACAAAGACACGGAAGCATCACCAACTTGCAAGCCATTGAACGCTACGGCAGTTGGAAATGTTCAGCGAGAATTGCAGACCTCCGTAGAGCAGGCTATGAGATAGCGACTAAGTTGGTCAAAGTTAAGACACGCTACGGCAAGGAAGTTGAAGTAGCTAAGTACATTTTGAAAAGAAAGTAAAACCAATGCCTGTCGGGTTTCGGCTCGGCAGGCTTAAACAAAACTGAAATGAAACAACTAAAAGAAACCATTTACCCTATTGTTATATTGGTGCTAAGTGTTATACTTGCATATCAATATGGAATAAATCAGGCACAAAGTAGCCTCATCGGGCAACTTGATTGCGACAGGCACTACCAAGATTCTATAATTATAAACTTGCTGAACAACAAATAAAAAAAATATAACTTGCCAAAAGTAGAAGATAAACATAGTTTTGGCAAAATATAAGATAATGGGTTATAGAACAATTAACAACCGAATCATACTATAAAGAAACCTATGGAAAATGAACTTACAACCGCATGGAACGAATATGTGGCTATGCGTAAAAAGCTAAAGAAACCACTAACACCTTATGCCGAATCTCTGGCAAAGAAAAAACTAATTGATTTAAGTGCAGGGGACATGGAACACGCAATCGAGATACTCGACCAATCCACGTTTAATTGTTGGTTAGGGTTGTTTCCAATAAAAGACCGCACTAAGTCAATCAATGCTGCAACTGCTCAATTAATGAATGAGTATTTAAAATGAATACCGAAATAGTCCGCACCAACCCAGTCAGGCATATTGCCATAGCAGACATTAAACCGCAACTACTTCTGCTCGTATCATGGGCATATAAATTCATGAACTTCAAAACCACAAAGGAGGATTTGGATTTTGTGGTGAGCAACCTTGCCCATTGCGTAAAGACTGATTTCGCAAATATGACCTTAAAAGAGGTATCAGAGGCATTCCAGAATGGGGTTAAGTTAAAATATGGGGATTTTGTGGGTGGTTTGTCGACCTCAAACTTTGTATTTTTCCTGACCAAATACAATGAGCATAAACAAATTATTGCAAAGCAGGCTAAGGTATATATACCTAAACCCACAATCGAGCCTACAAACGAAGAAAAACAGGCAATAATTGAGAAATCTATTGCAGCCTGCTATGATAACTATAAACGAACTGGTAGCATTGTTGATTTTGGCAATGTGGTTTGCAAAGAGTTAATCAAGCAAGGCAAGATTCAATTAACTCCTGCGAGGTTTCAGCAAGTATGCGAATATGTGCAGGTAAGATTGGATGCTGAATTGAACACTCGACTAAACAAGACATCATTAATATCAGAAGTGCGAAGCATTAAATCTGAAATCAAAGAATTAAATATGGGCAATAAACAGAAAGATGTCGAGGCAGAGGCTTACAATGAGTTGCTTAAACAACACTATGCAACGGCACATCCGTAACTACCTTGCTTCAATAGGTGCAGATGAATCAACACGCATCAGATGTGAGGTATGTAATGCCCTTGCCAACGATATTCACCATATTATTCCACGTTCCAAGTTTGGCAGCAAACGTAAAGAGGAACAAGATGCACCGGTAAACCTCATTGCATTGTGTAGAACATGCCACGAAAAGGCACATAAAAACTTATTAACAAAGGAGTATTTATTTTCGATTAATAGAAAAAGGTTTTAATTTTGTTATCGGTGAACAACCGAGAGCAGATAATCCACAGAGTAACAACTGATAAAAATTTCAGAGAAATCTGCAAGAGAATTAATGCCAACTATGCAGAGGATATATTCCAAGAGGTATGTGTTGAAGTTCTTGAAATGCCAGAGCATAGGTTGCCTGATTTAAAGTTCTTAAATTTTTGGTTTTACCGAGTGGCATTTAATATATTCAGCAAGCGAGGAAAGTTAGGCAGTATCATTCATAAACCACAGATTGATGTTAAAGCCTTCCAAACAAGTGAGCAGGAAAAAGAAAATCTTATCCGTGAGGCAGAAAGGTTTATGTTAAACTTATCCGAGTTTGAGAATAGGGTTGTGTTGTTATATAACCAGTTAGGCGATATGAAGAAAGTACAACGAGCCACAGGCATAAGTTATTCCGCACTCCGAATGGTTAAAGAAAAAATAAAACAACTCCAATGAAAGTATTAATCATAACTCAATATCCTAAATTAAGCGGTGTAGACTATCACAGGTTGTGGATTCCGCATGGCAATATGGGAAAGAATCACGGAGTTGAGATAAGTCAGGTAAACGAAATCGACACGGCAGAGATTGACTTCCTGCAAGAGCATGATTTGGTGGTAGCCAACCGATTCATAAGTAAGACAGGCAATCAGGAAGGGGTTATTTTAAAACTAAAACAAGCAGGCGTTCCGTATATACTTGACTTAGATGATGACTACCGCATACCAGAATGGCACGTTTTGAGGCAGGCAGCAAAGAAGATGAATCATTCTGGGCAAATTGCAACGGCTGCCAAAGGTGCGTTAGCAGTAACAACTACCCACTCATTGCTTGCAGATGCTATAAAAAAAGAACTTGGGCAGAAAAATGTTTATATCATACCAAACGGCATAGACACAAACGAAGAACAATTCAAGATACATAACAGGCAACAAGATGTTACCAGTTTTGGTTGGTCAGGGTCAGTAACTCACTTTGAGGATGTGTTGGAAATGTTTGAATCATTGCTCGGTATGTATAAGAATCACGATAATTTTAAAGTGGTTTATGGTGGGTTTGAATCGCAGGATATGACAAGTCAGGCAATGGCAGGGATATTGACTGCAAAAGGTATAGCAAAGCCAGAGCAATTTAGTTACTATGCAGCTTGCGATGTTAGCCAATATGCTTTATTCTATGAGGCTATTGATGTGGCATTGATACCATTAAGGAACAACCGCTTTAACAATATGAAATCAAACCTCAAGATGTTGGAGGCAGGCTTTAAAAAGAAGGCAGCAATTGTTTCAAATGTGTGGCCTTATAGTGAGATAATAGCTGATAATTGTTTGCAGGTAAACCACAAGAATGATTGGTATAAGCAAATGACTAAGTTGGTAAAAAACCCAAACATGATTGCAGACCTTGCCGAGAAGTTATATGAGTCAGTACAACCTTATGAGATTAAACACATCGCAGAAACCCGATTTAATATTTATAAACAATGTTTGAATTAACACTTATGATTGGCATATCACTACTGGTTGTGGTGTTTATGTCGTTAACATCCATTCCTGATTGGTTGGATTTTAAACCATTTAATTGTGCCACTTGCTTATCATTCTGGGCATCAGTTATTGCAATGGCCTGTTTAATTTATTTGCCAGAACTAAAAGACCTTATCACCATATTGAGTTATGGTGGGTATGCAGTTTATTTGGGTATGGTAGCAAAACGATTCTTATTTAAGATATGAGAACCTATAAAGACATATATGCAGACCTATGCGCCGACACAGGACATAGGCATACGCTTAAAGAGTTATTACAGATATTTGAATCTAACTCCGAATGGATAGGCAAGACAGAGCAGCTATTGAGATTAAGGGAGTTGATACTTGAAATCACAGGCATAAGGCCCGGCACTTGTCCGGGTTGCAACTTGGAAACCCTTAAGAATATGTTGCGATTCCTAAATAAATATGAAGCAGAAAACCCAATAAACCCAATTCAAAATGAGCCTGATAGCAATGGCGGTGTTCGACACCGAAGAAAATCAAAGAAGTAAATATACTCAAGTAACTCTGCAATGCTTAGAGCATACAGTTACCGACCACAGAATTATAATTGTGGACAATGCTTCATGCGAGGAAACCAAAGAATTGCTAAAGGCTTGCCCATTTGAGGTTATAACCAACAACGAGAATGTAGGCACTGCAAAGGCAATCAATCAGGCATGGGCAAAGAAAGAGCCAAAACAACATCTGATAAAGATGGACAACGATGTTGACATTAACTATATCAACTGGGTTGATGAAATGGAGGAGGCTATTGAACGAGACCCATTAATCGGCATACTTGGATTGAAAAGAAAAGACCTAATGGAAAACCCATTCCGAAATGATATGTATAAGTCAGAACTGCGGATGCTTCCACACTACAAAGGTCAACGATGGATAATAGTTGAAGATGTGGCTCACGTTATAGGCACTTGCCAAATGTATAACTATCGATTAATTGATAAGATTGGTGGAATGATGCAACCGGGCATTTATGGATTTGATGACACACTTGCTGCGGTTAGGTGCAAAGTATCGGGATTCCGCAATAGCTTCTTGCCACATATTGAGATTGACCATATCGACACAGGCGAGAATCCATATCAAAAAGAAAAGGAAAGACTTGCAGGAAATGATATGGCAGAGTTTAACCGATTAAAGGATGATATATTAATGGGCAGGCTTAACCCTTTTGTGGCAATATGAAACTCATAACAGTATGCGATGACTATAATAGGGCAAAGATGTTAGAAGAATCTGCCAATAAGTTTGGATGGGAATATACACCTATAAGAACATCATGGAGGGGGTTTGGAACTAAACTTGTAAAGCTATATGAATACCTAACAACCACAGATATACACGACTTTGTATTTGCTGATGCTTACGATGTTGTGGTTAAAGGAACACCAGAGCAGTTGATTGAAATAGTAAATGGCAAACCTGCCTTAATATCTTCGGAGGTAAATTGTTGGCCTGATGTAGCAATGTTGGAAAGATATGAGGCATACGAAAAAATAAACCCAAACATTGACAAGTATAGATTTGTAAACTCTGGAACGTATTACATGACCAAAGAACTATTTTGCAATATGTATCAGTCAGACCCACCACAGGAAACTGATGATGACCAGAGGTGGCTAACCAAAAAAGTATTGGATAACAACCTTGCTATTGATACCAAGCGGTTAGCATTTCAAACTTTATGTGGATTAACAGACAATGACTACTCATTTATAGATGGCACATTCCTAACAAATTATGGAAATATGCCTATATTTATACATGGGAACGGCAAAGCAAATATGGAATGGATAAGATAAAACAAACATATCAAGACACGCAAGAATGGAATCAACAAATAGTTGAACAATTTAATGCTGCCGTAAATGCAAACCCAAGATTAAAAGACTTGAGGGATTTTGTAGAGCAAAACGCATTCGGCTTCGGTGAACGTGCATTTTATCAAATGTGGAATCTCATCATTGACACGATGCCCAAAAAATTCTCATTCTTAGAAATAGGGGTATTCAGAGGTCAGACACTTGCATTGATTCGTGAACTGGCAAATCAAAAAGGCAAACAAGTTAACATTGTAGGAGTTACACCATTGGATGACACGGATGGGCATTGGCAGTCAGACTATGAGAATGACATTAAATTCCTGCATACGATGTTTGAACTTGAACAACCTGTTATTGTTAAAGGTTTAAGTACCGAGCCTGCAATTATAGACTTTATTCAGAAAGATAAATTTGATATTGTCTATATTGACGGAGGCCATACTTACGATGTAATCACTTCAGACTTACAAGCCTATGCACATTTGGCAAAGAAGTGGTTAGTCATTGATGACTGCGCTGATAAGTTCAATATGCCATTCGGATTCTTTAAAGGCATTGAGCCTGTTAGCCGAGCAGTCGATGAGTATTTGCCACCATTCACAGAAAACCCGAACTTTGAATATTATTTTAACATAGTACACAACAGAATCTGGAGGAGGAAAAATGGGAATACATAAATACATAGAATCACCCGAAAAAATGTGGGAATACTTTGAAGCATACGTTAAAGAAACCAAAAGTAAACCACGCAAGAAAATGGTCTTTGTAGGCAAGGATGGAAAAAAAGACTATGAGTTACTTGAGCCACCATTAACAATGGAGGGTTTTGAACTATATTGTTTTAGGAACAAAATTATAAGCGATTTAAGCCATTATTTTGCAAATTTAGATAATAGGTATAGTGATTTTGTAGCTATCTGTTCGCACATAAGGAAAACCATCAGGGAAGACCAAATAACAGGAGGCATGGTTGGTCAGTACAATCCGAGCATAACTCAAAGGCTAAATGGACTTACCGATAAAAGTGAAATGGTTGTAAAAGAGCAACCACTATTCCCGGACAATGTTTAGGCGCACAACTGCAATAAACAAACTACTTCAACTCAAGGCCCGAAAGAAAATAGTACAAGGCGGAACATCGGCAGGAAAGACATTCGGGATTCTGCCCATATTAATTGACAGGGCAGCAAAGACACCGAGATTAGAAATATCGGTTGTGTCTGAAACTATCCCTCACCTTCGCAGGGGCGCAATGAAGGACTTTCTAAAAATCATGGAACAAACAGGCCGATACTTTGAGAACAACTGGAATCGGTCATTGTTAACTTATAGTTTTGCCAATGGCAGCTACATTGAGTTTTTTAGTGCCGAACAGGAAAGCAAATTGCGAGGTGCAAGGCGCAATATGTTATATATCAATGAAGCAAATAATATCGACTTTGAATCTTACTATCAGTTAGCCATCAGGACAAGTGGTGAAATATGGATTGACTTTAACCCAACGCATGAGTTCTGGGCGCATACTGAAGTATTGAAAGAATCCGATGCTGAACTTATTGTATTGACTTATAAAGACAATGAGGCATTGCCGGCAACTATTGTAGCGGATATTGAGGCAGCAGAAAAGAAAGCAGCCACATCAACCTATTGGGCAAATTGGTGGAAGGTTTATGGGTTAGGTGAGATAGGCAGCCTGCAAGGTGTAGTGTTTGAAGATTGGGAACAGGTAGATTCAATACCGAATGAGGCACAACTGATAGCACACGGAATGGACTTCGGGTTTACAAATGACCCTACCACATTGGTGGCAGTCTATAAACAAGATGGCAAGATATGGATTGATGAGGTGCTATACCGAACAAACATGACCAATAATGATATAGGCAATTTTCTCAAATCCATAAACTTTGAACGCAAAGAATTAGTTTGCGATAGTGCAGAGCCAAAGTCGATTGAGGAACTAAGGCTGCAAGGTTTCAATGTGCATCCTGCAATCAAAGGTCCTGACTCAATCAAGATAGGCATTGATATATTGAAGCGATATAAGTTAATGGTAACCAAACGAAGTACCAACTTAATCAAAGAACTACGAGCCTACACATGGGATAAGGACAATACAGGAACATATACCGGCAAACCCATTGACTATATGAATCACGCTATTGATAGTCTGCGATATGTAGGACTGAATAAGCTAAACAACCGACCATCTGGCAAGTATTCGACCATAACAATTTAACCCTTAAATTCTATTTATTAAAGATGAAGAATTACTCCGAACTGACTATTAAGCAATTCCTAAGATGCAAAACCATTGCCGACTTGGAAACTGACCCTATCATGAGGAAGGTCAAGATGTTGGCTGAAATCGAGGGCAAGGATGTGGATGAAGTTGAATCATTGCCGATTGGCGATTTGTTAGCAAGGTTAAAAGGACTTGACCAGATTGAGGCTATGCAACCTGACCAAAAAATAAAGTTAAAGTTCAAACTGGGCGGCAAGAGGTTTATTGTAAAGTGGAGGCAGCAAGATTTGACCGCTGCCCAATACATTGATGCAACGCATTTTTGCAAAGAGCAGGATAAAATAATTCATAACATCCATAACATTCTGGCTGCATTGGTAGTGGAAAGAACTTGGTGGGGCAAGGAGAAAAAGTACAATGGTGATAAGCATAAAGAGATTGCAGACTTATTCTACAATCAAATGAAAATTAGCACCGCATACCCAATCATGCTTTTTTTTTGCAAGTACTACGAGGCATTAGTAACCAATATGCTAACCTATTTGGGGGCGGAGGCGGAGAAGCAAATGAGTTCTATCAAAGATATGGTTGGATTGCAACGATAAATGACATGGCAAACAATGACAGAACTAAGTGGGATTTTTACTTCGATATGAATGTAACGGAGTTTTTGAATACCGCTTCATTCTATAAAGATAAATCAGACAATGACAACCGCAGAACAGATAGGCAGTAAATACGGACAAAGCACAGATGACTTTGCAACGGCACAGGGCAATACCCTGACCGATATTGTATTGAGGTGGTGCAATGGTGGTATTGATTTGATGCGTGATAAGATTATAAAAAATACACGCACAGGAACGAGAGGTGCATTGGTTGCAAATATAGCACCTATGCCTGCAAAAGTTGGAGGCTCAAAAGTTAGCATTAATATAGTTGCAGGTAAAGATGGCTATTACTGGAAGTTCGTGGACAAAGGTGTTAGGGGTGTGAAGAAAAACAAGGCAGGCAACTCTCCGTATAAGTTCAAAACAATAGGTGCAGGCAAGAATATGGTTGATAGCTTTAAAAAATACATTGCCAAGACAGGTAGCAAAAGTATGAGTGGCAAGAAGCTAACCAGTAAGAACAAAAAGAAACAGGCAAGTGCAATCGAGCAGGAGGCAAAGGCAATGGCAGTAGCCACAAAGATTGGAGGTATAAAGCCTGTAAACTTTGTTAGAGAAGCCACTAATAAAAAGAGGGTTGACCAATTAGTGAATGAGGTTGCCAAAGGATTAGGGGCAACAATTAAAGTAAGTATTAAACGAGCAGCAAATGAGTATAACAGTAAATAGCGAACCTGCCGAACATGGGGCAGGCTATAACCAACTTGTATTTGATGTAACAAGTACACAGACCGCACAAACGAACTTCAACTTTGTCATTGATGTTTATGTGGGTGGAGTGAGGGTAAATAGGCAACTATACCCAAAGCAACCCGCATCGACTTCATTAAAAGTTGATGTTTCACCTGTGGTTAGGAATTACTTATCGGCAGACTTTCTGAACGCATCGAGTACATTATTATCCGCCAATACTGGTAGCAGATGCCCATATTATGTGCAGTTTGGTGAGGCATATAACAACGCATCAGGAACATTGATTATCTATCCTGACCTAACAAAGAGCAATGATAAGTTTGCCTACAATGCCGTGTTTGATTTTGAGGAGTTTGGTAAGTTTGAATTTTCAAAGATGAACATTGCATCTGGGTTTACCTTGCAAGAAAGCATCCCAAATTATAAGTATGCAGGGCAATACAAGACAATTACCTACTTTGACCCTGTAACGAAGATTGAAGGAATAGTCAGCAATGGAAGTCCGAATGTTTTGTTGACTGGCGAATATGCAACCATAATGCCACCAACGTTATCGCCAGGATTGGGCATCACAGGAACAGGCATACCTGCAAACACAACCATTGTTAATGTGGAATACAATGCAGGGTTAGGCTCAAACATTATTGTGTTATCAAATAACGGAACATCGAATGTAACAACTACTTTGACCGCAAGCAGAAGGTTGAGCCATATAAGAGTGAAGCAATATGATAATGCAGGCTCTTTGCTTGTTACCACAACTGAAGGAATAAGTCAATCGGGAACAACCTATGTTTATAATGTAAATGCAGAAAAGATAAGTGGATTCAGTTTGAATGCAAATACTGCATACTATGATGTTGAGTTTATGAACATAATATCAATGACCGAAACTTTACTTGAAACATACAGAATCGATATAGTTCCTGCCTGCACAAAATATGGAACATATAGATTGCATTGGCTAAATCAGTATGGAGGTTGGGAGGCATATAACTTCACCGCAGTAAATCAAAAGAGCATTGAGGTTAACAGAACACAATACAGAAAAATGCTGCCACTTGGTTACATAGATGCGGACAGATTGAAGGTAAACTACAACACCGAGATAACCGATAACGTATTATTGAACTCTGATTGGATAACCGATGCACAATCGGAATGGATGCAAGGTTTATTTGAAAGTCCTTTGATTTGGTTAGAAAGAAGTGCGACTGATTTCATTGCAGTGCAAGTAACCGAAACAGGATATCAAAATCAAACCTACTTAAACTCTGGCAGGCAGTTACACAAGATTACCTGCAATATGCAATACTCTTATAACAGATACAGGCAGTCATTATGATAAATGAATTATTAGTATATCAAGGCAACACATCGTATAAGATAGACCTATACGAGTCAGAAACTATTGACCTGACAAAGAGCATTACGGATATAGTTGACCCAGAGCAAAGGCGGTCAGACTATACTCGCACAATCAAAGTGCCTGGAACATCAAATAACAATAAGGTGTTTTCGTTCATATTTGATTTGTCAAGATATACAATAAACACAACTGAAACGCAATACAACCCTGACTTTAATGTGGCACTAAAAACAAGTGCTATCCTTTATCGCAATGGGTTGGTGCAGATTAAAGGTTTCATTCAGTTGACAAATATTGTCAAGCGACCTGATGGTGCAGTCGATTATGAGATAGTGCTATTCGGTGAGGTTGCCAACTTGTTCAAAGATATGGGTGAGAAGAAGTTGAGGGAACTTGACTTGTCAGCCTATGACCATTCATTGACTGTTGCAAACGTTGACACAACCGCACACACATCCGCTGATGGATATATATACCCAATAATCGATACAGGATTGGCAAGATTTGAGTCGCAGTATTTCATTGACCAAATGAGCCCTGCGGTTTATTTAAAGACCTTAGTCGATAAAATATTTGAAACCTACGGATATACTTATGACTCCACGTTCTTCAATAGCAACCTATTTAAGAACTTGGTGTTATGGTGTGGCGATAACCCTGCCCAATATTTAACCGCAACCCAAATAAATGATAGGACATTCTTAGCAAAAAGAGATACCAATAACTCCTATGCCACTATTCCAACGGCAGCAGGAACGATTGTGTTACCGAATGCACCAAAGCAACCGACCACAGGAACAGGCTATGATACCACAACTGGATTGTTCGCAATACCAGAAGATGGCTATTATAGGTTTATAATGACAGGCGAGATTTATATTAAGTATAACGATTCAGCAAGTAATTATATAAGAAACTTTCCTGTAACTGTTAACATTTGGAAATATGATGGCACTAACTATACCACGTTAGCAACTGTAACCACATTCAGAGGTGACCCATTATTTGGGGGCGATTTCTTTGATTGGGCAATCTCAATCGAGATGACAACCCCTGTTTTCTTAAAAACAACAGATGTAGTTTACCTTGAAATTGATACCCCGATAAATACATACAGAGGTGGATTAGGCACGTTAGAGTGGAGGTTTAATACAACGAATGTTCCGATTCAGTTTTACAATGTGCCAAGCGCACAGAAATACGATGGGGCAAACATTCAGTTAAAAAACTTTGTGCCACAAGATATGACTCAAGTTGAGTTTATGACCAACTTGAAGAACATGTTTAATCTTTATTTTGAGCCTGACCCAAATGTTCCAAACAAGATTAAGATTGAGCCGAGAGATGACTATTATACCGACACAGTTGTTGATATTACTAACAAGGTTGATGTAAGCAAAGAGATTAAAATTACTCCGCTTGAACTTGCAAAATATAAAACTTATATATACCAGTATGACAAAGATGATGATGAGTACAATCAGAAGTATAATCAACTTTCCCCATACAGTTATGGATTTAGGAAATTTGATATATCTAATCAGTTTATAAAAGAAACCAAAGATATAAAGGTAACATTTGCGCCAAGTCCATTGAGTGATACTCCAGGTTGGCACGATAGGATATTCAGCAAAGTAAGATATAAAAACAAAGACAACACCTATACACAGAAGGTTTCAAAGGGCAGGGTTTTGTATGCCAATGTTTTGGAATCTGGTTTTACAAATGTTGTTACCTTAGATGATAGGTCAGGAAGTGGAATAGTTCCTGTAAATGGAAGCAGCGTTCCTGTTTTCCAATATGCGGGACATTTGGATAACCCTAACAATGCAACATTTGATTTATCGTGGGGTGTTCCCGAAATTGTTTACTATTCAGCAAGTGGGTACACAACTAACAACTTATTTAATAAATATTGGCGAAAGAACATACAAGAGATAACCGACCCAGATAGCAAGGTTATTGAATTGAGTTTAAAGCTAAATGAATTTGAGGTAAGGGATTTAACCTTTGACAAAAAGTATTTAATTGACCGAAGCTATTATAGGCTTATTGAGATTAATTACAATGTGGCAGGATATGATACTGTTCAATGCAAGTTCTTCAAGTTGCTGCCATATAGTAAGTGGCAAGACATTGGTGCTAAAACAATGAATGGTGGTAGTGAAATATGGACAGATGAGGAAGGTAAATTTGTGGGTGATTCCCCTGTATTTTACAATGACCAAACTAAAGGCGATAATGGTTTCAATGGCAACTCAAATAATATGAGTTATGGGGATGGCAATGTGCAGGGGAGTGAAACCGATAATGCGATTGTAAATAGTCAGGGCAATGCGTATGCAGGTGAATATATAAACATTCTTGGAGGCGCAAACAATCAGGTTGCAGCATCGAATGTAAACTTGCTAAATTGTTCTGGATATACGGCAGGGGTTTATGGTGAGCAGGTTATTAACAATATCCAATATCCATTTTATGCAGCGAGTGGATTCACGCAATACGATGTGTCAGGCATATATACAACTCCTGTTTGCATCATTCCTAAATTTGATGGCTATTATACGGAAGTAACGGATATCTATGGGCAGGTTATATATGACCCACTCGTTTCACCAAGTGCTTACAATGCAACAAAGATTCAGTTAAAATACGAGAATGATTCTACAGTCATTGCGGAGTTGCCAGATGTGTTAACAAGTTCAGCAGTTGACACGAGATACAAAGGGACAGTTATAGAAAATGTGGCTCAATTTGAAGATGCGGTGTTTATAACATCAAAAGATGAAATGACAGGTGGCAATAGTGCTATCAATGTTGAAGTTTATTACAGATTAAAACCAATAAAATAATGGCACAGACCGAAGAAATAATATTAAAAACAACTATTGATACAGGCAATAGTGCAGCAAGTGTTAAGTCAGTAAAGCAAGAATTAAGGCAACTAACAAACGAACTTGCCACATTAGACCCTGCAAGTCAAAAGTTTCGTGATGTTGCTCAACGTGCAGGCGAGTTAAGAGATAGGATAGATGACACAAATGCAGCGGTAAAAGCATTTAATCCAGAGGCAAAGTTTCAAGCATTTGCAGGTGTATTGGGTGGAGTTGCAAATGGTTTTTCGGCATTGCAAGGTGCGATGCAGATATTCGGGGATAAAAACAAAGACGTTGAAAAAGCAATTCAACAAACACAAGGTGCGATTGCGTTGGCTACTGGTGTAAATGGTTTGCTTGGAATGAAAGACCAATTTGTCATTTTATCAAATGTAATTAAAACTCAAGTTGCAACATCATTTAATACATTAGGAAAGGCAATTAAAAGCACAGGTATTATTGCATTAGTTGCCTCATTAGGTGTTTTAATATATGAATGGTACAAGGAAAAGAAGGCTGCTGAAGATGCTGCTGCTGCTACGAAAAAGGCACAGGAACAACATGAAGCATATAGCGAAAAAATAAAAGATTTGCGGGTTGAAAACATGCGTGGCAGGGAGAGAGAACTTGCAAATATTAAACGCAATATGAATCATCAACTCCATGAGATTGATAAAGCATTAAAAGAGGAAACATATTCTGTTCAACAAGCGGAAGAATTAAAAAAACAGATAAGAACAAATGCAGCAAAAGAGCAAAGTGAACTTTTAGCAAAATTTGAAAGAGAAGACCACCAAAAAAGACTTGATAATCAAATTAAGTTAGGGGAAGATTTGATTGCTATTGAAAAAGCAAAAGGTGTTGAAACTATTGCACAAGTAGAAAAAGTATTTGCATTAGAACAAGCTATGCTTGAATTAAAAAAGAATGCAGTCGATGAGGAAGGTAAGGCTTTAATGACAAAACAAGAATATGAAGCTAAATCAATAGCAATCGCAAAACAAGCATCAGATGCAAGAAAAGCAATAGAGTTAGCAGAATTTAACCAAAAGATGTCAAATGCAGAGGCAGTTTCTGGTGCATTAACTGGATTAGGGCAATTAGCAGGACAACAAACAGAAGCGGGCAAAGCACTTGCAGTTGCATCAGCAACCATAGACACTTACGTTGGGGCTTCTAAAGCACTTGCTCAAGGTGGTATATTTGGTAAGATTGCAGCAGTAGGAATAATAGCATCGGGGTTAGCGAATGTTACTAAAATTATTTCGACAAAAGTTCCAAAAGTTGCAGGCGGTAATGGTGGTGGTTTTAGCACTCCTGCACCTGCTGCACCTGTTTTGCCTCCAACAAGCAATGCAACAAGATTAGTAAATGGCAATGAGCCAGTAATTACCAGAACACTTGATGTTAAAGAGAATAAAGTTTATGTATTAGAGAAAGACATTACAAAGGCTCAAGGAACTGTTAGTAATATTCGTGACCAAGCCACAGTACAATAACAATTAAAACAAATTAATCTATTTATAAGAGATGGAAAAATTACCCATTTACAGATTTAAAGTTGGCGAAGATGACGAGGCCGAAGTGACCGCAGTTGCTTTGGTTGATATGCCTGCCATCGAAATGAACTGGCAAGCGTTCAATAATCAATTTATAGTTGAGCCAAAAGAAGGCGAGAGCAAAGATGAATTTGTTTCTCGCTGCATAGGGGTTGAAGTTGGCAATGGTTATGAGCAAGACCAAGCAGCAGCAATGTGTTATGCCAAGTGGGAGAAAAAAGGTTTTGCCGAAGGTGTGCCACACTATACTGCCGATGGAAAACTATGGACAGGACCAACACATAAAGATGCGGATGGCAGATTGATGACAGGTGCAACACACACAGAAGATAGTGAGTATTTATACCACGAAGATGAGTTGCAAAAGTTTGAAAGCTATACAGACTATCCAGAGGCAGCCAAAGAAAATGCAAAGATTGCTTTAAGATGGGCGGAGGAAAACGGATGGGGTGATTGCGGAACAGATGTGGGCAAGGCAAGAGCCAATCAGTTAGCAAATGGTGAGGCAATTAGCCGTGATACCATTGCTCGCATGGCAGCATTTGAAAGGCACAGACAAAACTCCAATAAGAAGTTAGGCGATGGATGTGGCAGATTAATGTGGTTAGCTTGGGGTGGCGATGAGGGCATAGAATGGGCGCAACGTAAACTTGAGCAGATAGACAAAAAGCAATTCAAGTTTGCAGCCGACAAAGAAAAAAGAATCATATCTGGACCGCTAATGGTGGCGGATTTGCCAATCTATCGTTCAGATGAGAATGGCGAATATTACGGACTATTTACGGCAGATGACATTTATAACATCCGCAACAAGTTCTTTAAAAAGTCCTATACCAAAGAGGTTAATGCTATGCACGATTCAAACCAAATGATTGAGGGTGTATATATGATTGAGTCCTTTTTGATTGATAGCAAAAGAGGCATCCACTCCCCTGCTGGGTTTAAGTTAACAGATGGCAGTTGGTTTGGTTCATATAAAGTGGACAATGATGAGGTGTGGAATGAATTTATAAAGACAGGCAAATTCAAAGGATTCTCGGTTGAGGGTGTGTTTAATATGGTGAAGATTGATAAGAAACCGCAAACAACTATTGAGAAAATTATCGAGATAGTGAAACAAATCGAGGATTAAAAAGCAACAAAAAAATAAATATCTATTTAATAAAAAAGAACATGACACGCAAAGAAGCATTTGAGAAAATCCAAAGACTATTATTTGGAGAGCAAAAAATGGCCGAAGCTAAATTAGCAGACGGAACAATAGTTCAATGGGAAGGCGAACTTGTAGAAGGCGCAGCCATTAACGTAATTGCAGAAGATGGCAATACCACTCCTGCACCTGATGGAACTCACGAACTTGAAGATGGAACTAAAATCACAACAGTTGGTGGTTTAGTAACTGGCATTGAAAAACCAGAAATGGAAATCGAAGTTGAAGTTGAGGACAAGAAAGAAGAAAAGATGGCAAGTGAGTTTGAAACCGCATTCGCTAAATATGCAGAAGATTTCGCAGGTGTTGTTAGCCGTGTTGAGGCTATTGAAACTGCAATGAAATCTTACGAAGAAAAACTTGCAGCAATCAGCAAAGAGATGGAAAGCAAAGACAAATCAATGGGTGAGAAATTTGCTGCCGTTACTGAAATCGTAAAAGAGATTGCTGAAACTCCTGCTGAACCTTCAGAGAAAAACAAACCAAATGGTGCAGTAAAATTCTTATCTGAAAAGAAAGAAAAAGCACTAACCGCAGATGACAAAATAAACGCTTTCTTACAATGGAAAGCAGCAAGAAAATAATTTATAACTAATTTAATTTAAAAAAAAATGGCAGGATTTCAAGTTGGTAGTTTAAGTAACTATACCAAAACAAATGAGCAAATGCTCATCATCAA
>Ga0208975_1000301_pt1 | contig 25365 bp, 38 predicted proteins | sample GreLakmeER78MSRF_FD_187700 | JGI IMG/M metagenome (GOLD analysis project Ga0208975, IMG submission 187700) | Freshwater lentic microbial communities from great Laurentian Lakes, MI, USA - Great Lakes metaG ER78MSRF (SPAdes) | ecosystem: Environmental > Aquatic > Freshwater > Lake | place: Great... | reverse complement strand
GCTAATCTACTAGAGCGCAATGCTCCTAACATGGACAGATGGCTCAATGAAGTAGCTCAAGATGATCCTTATAAAGCCTTAGACTTAATGAATAAGCTAAGTGAATACCATATACCTAAGCTGGCTAGGACTGAGCTGACTGGTGCTGATGGTGGGCCACAACAGCATAATGTGACATGGCAGAAATAGTCATACCTTATAAGCCTAGAGAGCTACAGAAGCAGATACATGAGGCTGTAGATAACCATAGGTTTACTGTTGTAGTTGCCCATAGAAGATTCGGCAAGACTGTAAGTGCTATTAACCATTTAATTAAGGCTGCCATTGAGTGCAATAAGCCCAACCCACGATTTGCCTATATTGCTCCAACTTATGCTCAGTCGAAACGTGTGGCTTGGGATTATCTGCTGGAATTTACTCGTCCTCTTGGGGCTGTGGCTAACATCAGCGAGCTTAGGGTTGATTTTTGGGGGCGTCGTATTAGTCTCTACGGCTCTGATAATGCTGACAGCCTTAGGGGCCAGTATTTTGATGGTGTTATCTTAGACGAGATAGGCGATCAGAACCCTAAGATATGGAACGAGGTTATCAGGCCAGCACTAGCGGATAGGAATACTGAAGATAGCCCTACGTGGTGCTTATTCATTGGCACACCTAAAGGTAGGAATCACTTTGCAGACTTTAGGGACAGGGCTAAGACTGCTGAAGGATGGACGCTACTAGAGTTTAAGGCTAGTGATACTAAGATACTGGCAGAAAAGGAACTCCAAGATGCTCGCAAGGAAATGGGGGACGATCGATATTTTCAGGAATTCGAGTGCAGTTTCGATGCAGCCATTCAAGGGAGTTATTTTGGGCAGATTATCAACGATCTTGAGGCGAAGAACCGATTCACCACTATTGAGCGTGATGACTTATGTAAGTCTTATGTTGCTTGGGATTTGGGGATTAGCGATTCTACTTCTTTGTGGGTTGCTCAGGTGGTTGGAAAGGAAGTACGCCTCATTGACTTTACGGAGAACCACGGAGTCGGTCTGGACTGGTATGTATCCTGGCTTAAAGAGAACAAGTACGAAGGCTTCACGCAGTTCCTTCCTCATGATGTGGAAGTAAGGGAGCTAGGCACAGGAAAGAGCCGTAAAGAGGTTTTACAGGAAGCTGGACTGGATATAACAGTGGCTCCTCGTTTGTCGATTGCAGACGGTATACAAGCCGTTAGAAGGCTATTACCGCAATGCTGGTTCGATCATAAGACTAAGCAAGGGTTAGATGCGCTTAGGAACTACCGCAGGGAGTATAACGAGAAGCAGCAAGTGTTCTATGACAAGCCGCTTCACGATTGGTCTAGCCATGCATCAGACGCTTTCAGATATTTAGCGATAAGTCTTGACGATACTGAGACTTCATGGTCATCAAAGTTGCCAAATAACGTGCAATGGGTTGTATAATTAGTAAAATTCTAGGGGTATTGCATGGAATCGGAAGAAATCAAAGGAATTCTTGAGGCCGAGATCGACAACTCTCTTGGCTTTATTGACTCAGAAACTACAGAAGAACGTCAGAAAGCACTCGAATACTATCTCCGTGATCCGTATGGGAATGAGGTAGAAGGTCGCAGCCAGATCGTAACTGGTGAGGTAGCAGAGGCTGTAGATGGCGCATTGCCACAGCTAATACGAGTATTCACAACCACCGAAGATATTGTCCTATTTGAGCCACAATCGGCTGACGATGAGGCTACAGCTAAACAGGCTACTCAATACTGTAATTGGGTTTTCTACCGTGATAATGCTGGTCTATTAATCCTACACAATTGGTTCAAAGATGCGCTACTTCAGAAGGTTGGAGTGGTGAAAGCCTATTGGAATGATAGTACGGATGTCACTAAGGAAACTTACAATAACCTGACAGATGATGAGATTGCCTTGCTGTTGTCTGACGAATCAATGGAGATCGTCAAGCAAAAGACAGAGATAGTGGACATGGGTGGTGTTCCTATTGCGATGCATAAAGTAACAGTTAAGAAGGTAAAGAATTCGGGGAATGTTGTCATTGAGAATGTTCCACCTGAAGAATTCCTGATAAGTAAGAACGCTAAGACTATTGCTGATAGTCCGTTTACAGCGCACCGTCGTTTAGTCCCACGGTCAGAAATGATTGCTATGGGCTACGACAAAGACACTGTGATGAACTTGCCATCGTATGACGATCTGACATTTAGCCCTGAACGTATTGCTAGGTTTGCAAATGGTGAGGAGCCAGATGACCAGTCTCTTGACCCTTCAATGCAGCGTGTTGAGGTGTATGAGTGCTACATCAAGCTAGACGTTAATGATGATGGCATTGCAGAGCTACGTCGTATTGTGTATTGCGGTAGTGAGATACTGGAGGATGAAGAAACAGATAGCGTCCCATTCCATTCGATTTGCCCTATACCGATACCTCACAAGTTCTTTGGTCAGTCATTAGCTGACAGAACTATGGATATTCAGTTAATCAAGTCTACGGTTACTCGCCAGATGCTTGATAACATTTATTTAACTAACAATGCCCGTATCGGTGCGGTTGATGGTCAGGTAAATATCGATGACTTATTGAACGCTACACCTGGTGGTGTTGTACGGATGAAGAATCCTAACGCTATTGTGCCGATTCAGGTTCCTAGCGTGACAGCTCAGGCTTTCCCTATTCTGGAGTACATGGATAGCGTACAAGCCAAGCGTACAGGTGTATCAGACGCACAGCAGGGATTAAATCCTGACATTCTTAGTAATGTAACGGCTGCGGCTGTAGCTGCAATGACACAGGCCAGCACTGGTAAGTTAGAGCTGATTGCTCGTATATTTGCTGAGACAGGTGTTAAATCATTGTTTCAGGGTATCTTGCAGATGTTGTGTAAATACCAAGATAAGCCTCGTGTTATCCGTATGAATGGTGAGTATGTACCGTTCGACCCGCGTGAATGGTCTAACCAGTATGACGTTTCGATTAATGTTGGACTTGGTTCTGGCAATAAAGAGCAGCAGTTAGCTATGTTGCAGATGATTATCTCTAAGCAAGAGCAGGTATTACAGCAATATGGGCCAGGTAATCCATTGGTAACTGTTGGTCAGTATCGTAATACATTGGCTAAGTTCATTGAGGCTGCTGGCTTTAAGGATGCAGACCAGTTCATGAACAAGATTACGCCGGAGATAGAGGCTCAGTTAGCTGCTCCTAAGCCACCACCACCAGATTCTCAGGCTGAGTTTGCCAAGATGATGGCACAGGTTGAGCAGGAAAAGGCTCAGGTAGCTCGTGAGAAGAATCAGGCTATGTCTCAGATTGACGCTGCTAAGTTGCAGCTAGATCGTCAGAACTTGGAAGCCAGCTATGCTCAGAAGGGCGTAGAGATGGCTATGAAGAACCAGAAAGACCAGCAGGAACTAAAGCTGAAAGAGGCTGAGTTAGCGGTTAAGCAGTTACAGGCTGTGCTGGCTATGGACATTGCTGACGAGGATAGTCGCAATAAACAGGCTGACATTGTTCTAAAGGCGATTAAAGAGATTGGTGCGATAACACGATGAATAAGGCAGATTGGGCTACTAACCTAACGCTTGATCCTAACTGGCAAGAGGTAATGTCAGAGCTTAGGGAAGTCGAGTTATCTAAGTTTACTAATAGCGACTATGGCGACACAGAAGCTAGAGAACAGGCTTACATACGGCTTAGAACGCTAGAGAGTATTACCGATCATTTAGAAGGGCTGAAAGCTCAGAAAGCCATAGATAAAAAGCGTTGGAAGATTTTGTAGTCTGACATGGCAGTTCCATGTAAAATTAAGGAAATAACAACATGAGCGAAACGACTAGCGCGACACCGGAATCCGGTAGCGGAGAGTTGACTGTAAACGAAGCGGCTAACGCTTTCATGGGTTTAATGGGTGGTGACGAAGGCTCCGACGAAGGACAACCAGAAGCACAGGCTCAATCCGATGATGGTGATAGTGAAGAACCTGAAGAAGAATCTTACGATGAATCTGATGGGGAAGAACAGGAAGATAGCGAACAAGAAGGACAGGAACGTACCTACCGTGTGAAAGCTGCCGGTGAAGAAAAGGACGTCACCCTAGACGAGCTTGTTAAGAATTATCAACTTGGCGCGGACTATACTAAAAAATCGCAAGCTGTAGCTGAAGAACGCAAGGCTGTTCAGGCCGAATACCAAGCTGTTCAAGAGGCGAAGCAACTGAGAGATCAGTATGCACAGCGACTCCAAATGATAGAGCAAATGCTTTCACGTGGAGAAGAACCAGAGAATCTTGACTACTTAAAGGAGACCGATCCTATCGGTTACGCCGTAAAGGTAGCGGAACTCTCGCAGAAGGAGAAGCAGATTGCTCAGATTCGTGCTGAACAGCAACGGATTAACGTGCAACAAGAGCAAGACAGGCAGCAGTGGATGTCTAATCTAGTACGACAAGAATCGGAAAAGTTAGCAACTGTGCTACCTGACTATGTTGATCCTGAAAAGGGTGAGGTGCTGAGAAAATCAGTACGCGCCTACGGTAAAGAGTTAGGGTTTTCAGATGAGGAATTGGCAAGCGTTGTCGATTCTCGTCATGTAATTACGTTGTACAAGGCTATGCAGTATGACAAGCTACAGAAGTCAAAGCCTAGTATCAATAAGAAACTAGCTGAAGCACCGAAAGTTATGAAGTCGGGAGTTTCGCAGTCTCGTGATACGAACAACGAGCAGATTAAGAAACTAAAGGCTAAAGCAAGGGCTACCGGAAGGGTAGCAGACGCTGCGGCACTATTTGAACGGTTTATTTAAAGGAAATTATTATGCCTACATATCAAACATTTACCGCTATAGGTATGCGTGAAGATTTGTCCGATATGATCTACAACATATCGCCGACAGAGACACCTATCATGTCGTCTATTGGTAAGACTAAAGCTACTGCTGTTTATCACGAGTGGCAGACTGACTCTCTGGCTGCTGCTACTACAGCTAATGCTGCTGTCGAGGGTGCAGATGCTACGTCTGGCACTATGACTCCTACGACTCGCGTTGGAAATTATACTCAAATCGTTTCTAAGACTGTTCAAGTCTCTGGAACACTGGAGACAGTAGACAAAGCTGGTCGTAAGTCTGAGAAGGCTTATCAGTTGGCTAAGGCTTCACAAGAGCTAAAGCGTGATCTGGAGACTATCATCACTGCTAATCAGGGTAAGTCTGCTGGTACATCTACAGTAGCTCGCACTATGGGTTCACTGCTGTCATGGATCAAGACTAACTCGTCACAAGGTACTAGCGGTTCTGCTCCTGCAACTTCAGGCACTTCGACTCGTACTGATGGTACACAGCGTACTGCTACTGAGGCATTGCTCAAGACTGTTATCGCTTCGATCTTTGATGCGGGTGGTAATCCTAAAGCTGTGTTCGTTGGTTCGGCTGGTAAGCAGAAGGTTTCTACCTTTGCTGGTATCGCAGTTAATCGTTATCAACTAACGAAAGCAGAGCCTGGTGTTATCGTGGGCGCGGCTGATCTCTACGCTAGCGATTTTGGGACTCTGAGTATAGTACCTGACAGGTTCATGCGCGCACGAGATATGCTGATCCTTGATCCTGAGTACGCAGCAATGGCTTTCCTCCGTCCGTTTATGACGAACGAGTTGGCTAAATCTGGTGACAGCGATAAGACTCAGATTCTGGCAGAGGTAACGCTTGAGGTGAAAAACGAGGCTGCTCACGGGATCGTAGCCGATCTTGACTTCTCACTCTGATTTGACGCATGAGCTGATATGAAGTAAGATACTCCTGTGTTAACTCATGGGGGTATCTTATGGAATGTAAATACGATGGTTGTAATCAAATTGCAAAAGGTCGTGGATTTTGTCAAAAGCATTACAAAAGATTAATGAAATATGGGAATTCTGATCCAAGAAAAAACTCTCATGAACCATTAGTTGTTAGATTTTGGATGTTTGTTGATAAAAAAGAAGCTAATGATTGTTGGAATTGGACTGGCAATATTCAGTCAAATGGGTACGGAAGATTTAGTGTTGGTAGTAAAGAAGATGGGTCGGATGGAGCTCATAGGGTAAGTTGGAGATTAGCAAACAATCAGGATATTCCGAAAGGGATGCACATTATGCACAAGTGCGATAATCCTAGTTGCGTTAATCCTAATCATCTTACAATAGGAACTGCTAAAGAAAATACGCAGGATATGATTCGCAAGGGTCGTAAAAAAACAGTAGCACCTTTAGGCGAAGAAAATGGTAAATCATTACTTAATGCTGAAAAGGTTTTATTAATTAGAGCAAGCAATCTTAATCATGCTGCGCTTGGAAGGCAATTAAATGTCTCACCTAATTGCATTAGAGGCGTAAGAATTGGAAGAACTTGGTCACATATTAAATAAATGACAAACTTTAGAAATCAAAAAGTTCATAGGGATGGTGATGGTGGTATCGTCATCGAGACTAACCAAGACATTACAGACATACTTGCTAGAAACAAAGTTCTTCAAGAGGTAGATAAAGCTAGGACAGGCGCAACTGATGACCTGCATTTGATTGGTTCCATACCGTTTACAGCAATAGATAAGTTAAACGAGATGGGCATAATGCGAGGGTTTGCAATTGTAGATGATAAAGCCTTTAGAACATGGCTGAATCATCCAGACCAAGCTGGTTTAAAAATCTATCGGGGAACAGTATGAGAATTGGCGTTTGCGTACCATGTCGTGATGAAGTACATACAGGATTTGCGTTTGATTTTGCCCGTATGTGTGCTCATGATGCGTCAGTTAGATGCAAGGACGGAAAGGGTGGTCTAAGCCTCTATACGATGCCTGGCACGTTGATATTCGACCAGCGTGAGAAGTTGGCTCAGGTGGCTTTAAAAGAGGGCTGTGACGCTGTTCTGTTTATTGATAGCGACATGAGGTTCCCGCATGATTTAATAACAATTATGTTAAGTCGTGAAGTGGACATAGTTGGTGTAAACGCAGTAACTAGACGTAAGCCATCATTCCCTACCGCTAAGTTATTGGTTAAGAGTGAGGATGAAAAGGGAATCAGGCATCATTGGTCGAATGTTGATTCTCGTGGCAAGGAAGGTATGGAGATAGTTACTGCTGTAGGATTTGGTGCGGTAATGATCCGTAAGAAAGTATTTGAAACGCTTACAGTACCGTGGTTTGATGCGGGATGGGGGCCAACTGGTGTAGTGGGTGAGGATGTATTCTTTTGTGTTAAGGCTGGTGATGCGGGTATAGATACCTACGTTGACCATGAATTATCGATGCACATTAGACACATAGGAACGCACGAATATAGTTGGGATGATGTAGATGAGGATGCCTTGAGGGGCGATAATGCCACTAGCTAGTTATTCAGACTTAACCAGTACCATTTCAAGCTATCTAGCTCGTAGTGACTTAGATAGCATTATTCCAACATTTATATCGTTGGCAGAGCAGCGTTTGCGTCGTGAGTTACGTATGCGTCAGATGCTAGTAACTGCTCAAGCGACTACGACAGGTGGTGATTCTACTGTTGGCTTACCTTCTGATTATCTGGAAATGCGAGATATTCATGTGGTTGGTAATCCTAACGGTCAATTGAATTACGAATCTCCTAACGCTTTCTATAAGCGCAACACATCGACTGAATCTGGCTTACCTAAGAGCTACACGGTATTAGCTGCTGAGTTACAGCTTGCTCCTATACCTGATGGTGCTTATGGGTTACAGATGTTGTACTACGCTCAACCTGCTTTTTTAAGCTCCACAAACGCTAGTAACGTATTCTTGGCTTATTGCCCTGATGCGCTGCTTTATGCTGCTTTGGGTGAGGCTGAACCGTATCTAATGAATGATGCAAGGCTACAGACATGGGGTACGTTGTACGAACGTGCAATCAATGCTATATCGGTTGCAGATCAATCTGGTGAATACAGTGGACAACCCATGTCCATGTCTTTTAATTAAGGAATTATTATGGCTGAAATGTCTAACTACTTAGAGAACGCATTACTTAATGTAACTCTACGTGCAACGTCTTACACGGCTCCTGCGGCTGTCTACGTAGGTTTATATACGACTGACCCTACTGACGCTAATACAGGCACAGAGGTAACTGGTGGCTCTTACGCTCGCACTGCTGCGACGTTTGGTGCTCCTAGTAATGGTGTGACTACAAACAGTGGCGCAGTAACATTCCCTACGGCTACAGGTACATGGGGAACGGTTGGCTGGATTGGTATTCTTGATGCTGCTACTAGCGGCAACTTGCTATATCACACACCATTGACTGCATCTAAGTCGATTACTTCAGGCGATATATTTACTATTTCAGTTGGAAACCTTTCTGTAACTTTGGAGTAATTTATGGCACTGGTTATTGCTGATAGGGTTCGTGAGACATCGACCACTACGGGTACTGGTACGCTGACTTTAGCTGGTGCTGTATCTGGTTTTCAAACATTTAGTACAGCTATTGGCAATACTAATACCTGTTACTACACTATCGTTAATGGGTCAGAGTTTGAGATCGGTCTAGGTACTGTGGGTGCTGGTACTTTGGCACGTACTACGGTACTAAAGTCATCTAATTCTGATGCTGCTGTTAATTTCAGTGCTGGCACTAAGGATGTATTTGGTACGTATCCTGCTGATAGAGCAGTGTTAACTGATATTTCTCAAACATTAACTAATAAAACTTTAACATCGCCTACGCTTACTACTCCAGTATTGGGAACTCCTACGTCTGGCGCATTAAGTAACTGTACGGCTGATGGTACTAATGGTGTTGGCTATCGTAATATTCCCAACTCAGGGGCTAAAACGTCTAGCTACACTTTAGTTGCTAGTGATGTAGGTAAGTTTATTGAATTAGGAACTGGTGGCTCTGTTGTAGTTCCTGCTTCGGTATTTGCTGCTGGTGATGCAATTAGTATCTTTAACAACACATCAGGTTCTATATCAAACACTTGCTCTGCTGTAACAACAGTTTACAAGGGTGGTACAGATGCGGATATTGCTTCTTTTAGCGTGACTACACGAGGTGTAGCTACTATTCTGTTTATAACTGCCACAGTTGCTGTAGTTACAGGAAATCTAGCATGAGTGGAATTATGCTTAATATGCTTGGTAATACTTTTGCAGCTCCTGAGATTGTTGTTGAATATCTTGTCGTAGCTGGTGGCGGTGGTGGTGGCAATAATACGGCAGGTGGTGGTGGCGCAGGTGGATTCAGAACTGCTACTGGCTTTACCGTTTCTACTGGAGTGTCACTAACTGTTACTGTTGGTGCTGGCGGTGGACAAAATACAAATGGCAGTAATTCTGTATTTAATACCATTACTTCAACAGGTGGCGGTAAAGGTGGTGAAGAAGGTGTGGCAAGCGGCACTGGTGGTTCTGGTGGAGGCGGTGCTTATAATGGTAATGGCTCTGCTGGAACATCCGGTCAAGGAAATGCTGGTGGTAATGGCAATGCAGGTGGTGGTGCTCCTTATGCTTGTGGTGGCGGTGGAGGAGCGGATGCAGCAGGTCAAACTGGAATAGCGACTGGCGGCGGAACTGGTGGTGCTGGCGGCAATGGAAAAGCATCATCAATTTTAGGATCGTCAACTACATACGCTGGTGGTGGTGGTGGTGGTGCATACGCCGTATTAGGTGGAGTAGCGGGGGCTGGTGGCTCTGGTGGTGGCGGTGCTGGTAGTGCTAATGCAACCGCAGCGACTAGCGGAACTGTAAACACTGGTGGTGGCGGTGGCGGCGGTGGAGCAGGAGGTCTTGGTGTTGGAGGAAGTGGCGGCTCTGGCATAGTAATTATTTCCTCTCCAGTGGCAGCAGCTTCTACGACAGGATCACCCACAGTTACAACCGTTGGATCAAATACTGTATACAAATTTACAGCTTCGGGTTCAATCACATTCTAAGGTAACAAATGGCTCACTTTGCACGACTAGATGAAAACAACATAGTGACTCAAGTTATTGTTGTACATAACAATGAATGTCTTGATGCAAATGGCAACGAGTCAGAAGTTGTTGGTATTAATTTTTGCAATAATCTGCTTGGTGGTGTTTGGAAACAAACTAGCTATAACGGGAAAATGCGAAAGAATTATGCTGGTATAGGATATACGTATGACGAAAATCGTGATGCGTTTATACCACCAAAGCCTTATGCATCATGGCAATTAAATGAAGATACGTGCCTTTGGAATCCACCTATTCCTAAACCGGATGATGGTAATTTTTATACATGGAATGAAATTACAGTATCTTGGGATCAACCGGAGTAACAAATGCTAGGATTTTATCCATTATCGTCTGCTGCAATATCAACTAGTACAACTGGTTTAATTGTAGTTGGCGATGCTGCTGTTAATGCGCTTGCTACTGTTGCGTGTTCTGGTAACGGAGTATTTTCAGGGTCAGCGTCAATTACTGCATTAGCTACGGTTGCAGCTAGTGGTAACTATATTAGAGATGGTGATGCCCAGATAATTGGTAATGCTTACGTTGTTGCAGTGGGCGCAAATGCGCTAGGTGGTTCAGCAAATATCAATACGCTAACGACTGTGAGTTGTTATGCCAATGGATCATACTCAGTATCGACAGCCATATCTGGTAAGTCTACTGTTACCACTATAGGTACAATTATAGGTGAGGAGTGGGTAGATATAACTCCATCAACAAATACATGGATAAATATATAACATGGCAACAAAAATCATATTTGGTGAGTGGCTTCCAGATCAGCCTGGTATCACTGGTGTAGTAACAGAGGCTAAGAACTGTATTCCAGTTTTTAACGGCTATGAGCCAATGAAATCAGAGGCAGATTTGAGTGGTAGTGCAGGTCAGACGCTATTAACTGCGTTTGCTGGTAAGTACGCTCAGACATCGACGTTATTTGCTGCTGGAGCAACTCAGATATTCAAATACAATAATTCCACTAGAGCATTAACTGCCATGACTACCACTGGCTATATAGGTATTGAAACGTGGGATGTTGTGCAGTTTGGTGATGTAATGCTTGCTGCTAATGGCGTTAATAAGATTCAAGCAGTTGATTTAAATACAGCGAATAACTTTGCTGATGTTGCTGCTGCTGCTCCTACTGCTAAGTATATTACTGTGGTGCGTGATTTTGTTGTTGCTGCTAATGTAACTAATTTTGAGAACAAGGTTTACTGGTCTGATATTAACGACGAGACTAATTGGACTCCTAGTGCTACAAGTCAATCAGATACCCAAGTAATCGCAGATGGTGGCGATATTATAGGTCTAGCTGGTGGTGAATATGGGCTAGTGTTGTTAGAAAAAGCTATCTACCGGATGAGTTATATCGGTAGTCCTTTGTTCTTCCAGTTTGATGCTATCTCTCGTGGTATTGGTTGTTTATCTAATGGAAGCATTGTTCAATATAACGGATTGTCTTATTTTTTAGCTAACGATGGATTCTATGTCTGCGATGGTCAGTCAGTTAAGTCTATAAGTGCTGGCAAGGTAGATAAATGGTTCTTTGATAATGCTGATCCTAATGATTTTAATATAATGTCATCGGCTGTTGACCCTGTAAGACGCTTAATTGCTTGGTGTTTTACTAACGTATTTGCTAGTAAGTTAATTTTGATATATAGCATTGATACAGGTAAATGGTCGTATGTTGAGACTACTGCTTCTGCTGTAGCTATAGCTATTACGCCATCCGTAACGCTAGAAGGATTGGACTTATACAGTACCAGTATTGATGCGTTGCCAGTATCGCTAGACGCTCGTCAGTGGGCAGGTGGTGATCCATTGTTTGCTGGTGTATCAGGCCAGAAGATTATTACATTTGGCGGTTCTAATAAGACTGCATCTATTGTTACTGGTGATATTGATATTGGCAGGTCTGTAATTACGCTTGCTAGACCTAAAGTAGATGATGGTTCTGCCTCTGTTGCTATATCGGCTAGAAGTAGTCTATCGGATGCTATTAGTTATACGACTCCGGTAGCTGCTGATTCTGAAGGTAGAGTCCCACTAAGGTCTGCTGGTAGGTATATGAGAGCGCAGGTTATACCTACTGGTACATGGTCTACGTGTGTCGGGGTAGATGTTGATATTGTTCAGCAGGGTGGCAGATAATGCAATTTAAGTCATTGCCTCCGTTTGGTGGAGATCAGCGAGCTGTTGCTGAAGTTGTCCGTGGGGTTATGGATGGCAAGACGAATAACACTGGATCAATTACACTAGCTACAGGAAATGCTACTACAACAACGCTGTATAACGAGCGTATAGGCTACGACAGCCTTATTTTCTTTGTTCCTATATCTGCTGCTGCTAATGCTGATTCAATGCCGTATGGAGCGTTTCAGGACTCTACAAACCAGACTGCGGCTAGTACAACAGCAGCTTATGCTATTACATTAAATACAACTGACTACTCCAATGGAGTATATGTATCTAATAGTTCTAGGATGAATGTTAGAAATGCAGGTGTTTACAACTTGCAATTTTCTATTCAATTCAAAAATACGACAAATAGCAGCCAAGATATAGATGTATGGTTTAGAAAGAATGGTACGGATATAACGGCTTCTAATAGTCGATTTGGCGTTCCGGCAAGACATAGTTCAGGTGATCCTAGTCATTTTATTGGTGCATTGAACTACTTTATTGAATTAGCAGCAAATGATTACCTTCAGATAATGTGGCGTGTTACTGATACGGCTGTAAGTATTGAGGCATTTGCGGCAGGGACTAGCCCGACTAGACCGGCAGTTCCTAGTGTAATTACTACAGTTAATTATGTTTCTCCTAATGCATCATCGAATATATATGTTTCTAGCAGACAACAAGGACAAGCTACTATATCGCATTGGGCGAATAGCACAGCGGATAAAACATACGGATACATTATTGTCGGCTAATGGAAATTAAATATATAACTCCGCAAGAATTGCGTGAATGGTGGCCTTCAATTAAGCCGGGCTTAGAAAATGTTAAAGCTAAAAGCCCTGAGAATTGGATTGTTGAAGATGTGTATTGTGATTGTTTTAACCAAAAATCAATGATTTGGGTTTTGCTTGATGAAAGTAAGGTAATTGGTTATTGGGTACTACAGCCAAACGGTCAGGAGTTACACGTTTGGGCTGGTTGGGCGTTAGAAAATAGACATGATAATCTTGAAATTGGTTTAAAATACATAAAAGACATTGCTAGTCAATGTAATGCAAAATATATAACATTCTCTAGTCATAGACGTGGCTGGGATAAAAGGGCTAAAACATTGGGTTTTCGTCCTCGTTTATGGATATGTGAGGTTTAATATGTCTGGTGGATCAAGTGGGCCAAGTTTCACCCCAACTCAAACAATGCTTGACCCTGAATTGCGTCCTCGTGTAGATAAGGCGTTAAGTGAGGCTGAAAGGCTTTATGAACTAGGTGGGCCAGAATATTACACTGGTCAAAACTATATCTCTCCTAGTGCACAAACCACTTCAGCATTGGAATTAGCAACAACTAGAGCAAAGGCAGGAAGTCCATTATTGCGTGGTGCTCAAGGCTCTATTCAAAATCTAATGGGTACTCAAAGCCCTTATGAATCTCAATATGCTGGATTAGCAAGTGGTGGCTATGTTGACCCTAATAAGTCATTTTATGAATCATTGAAAGCAGGTGAAATCCAGAATGAGGCTTTAGCTGGTACTAGAGCAACATCAACAGGCAAGTATTTAGGTGGTAGTCCATACCTTGAAAGCGCATTGGCTCAAGCTAATCGACTGTCTACTGAATCCTTACAAGAGGGTATTCGTGGGTTACAAAGTAAAACATCAATGGCTGGTCGTTATGGCTCTGGTGCAGAGCAACAATTAGCTACTAAGATGGGTGATGCTGCTGCTCGTGCTTTAGCGGAACAGAATCAACAAGCATACTTGCAAAATTACCAACAAGAACGCGCATTACAAGAGCAAGCATTGCAGTCATTAGGTGGGTTATCTCAGCAAGAACTAGTGAACAGAGTAACTGGTGCTACAGGTCTTGGTACGGCTGCACAGCAAGCGTTTGCTAATCAAATGTCTGCATTGTCTGGTGCTCAGGGAGTACGTCAATCTGATATAGCTACACAGTTACAAGCTGCTGGAATGGCTCCTGGTTTAGCTGCTGCTGACTATGCTGATATAGATCGCTTATTGGCTGCTGGACAGGTAAGTGAAGGATACACGGCAGATATGCAAAGAGCAGCTAAAGAAGAATGGGATTATAAAGCTATGCTGCCTTATCAAACGCTACAAAACTACGGTGCGTTTATTACTGGATTACCTCGTGGTGGTATTACTAAAGAATACAAAGCTCCTAAAGGTGAAGCAGGTTCTACTACTACTGCTAGGTCAGGCAATTCATCTAACAATCCTCGTGGATATGATGTTTACGGTGAATATGGTTATTATGGTTGAAATTAAGCATCAATTTGATGGGGTAAATTATGGCTGATCCAATTACTTTAGCTGCTGTAGGTTCTGCAATGGCTACTCCTGCTGCTGCTGGTCTCGCTACTGGCACTATGGCTGGCACGATGCTTGGTGGTGCTACTCTTGGTGCTGGATTGGCTCCGACTCTTGGTTCAACTGCTGCGTTAGGTGCTGCTGGTACTGCTGCTTTAGCTAATCCGTTAATTACAGCGGGTGTTAATGGTGCTTTGACTGGTAACACTCTGCTTGATCCCAATATAGCTGCATTTCAAGGCAATCAGATTGGAGCTATGAATCCTCCATATATTGAACCTGCATATGTTGTTCCTGAAACAGTTACATCATTAACTGGAAATGTTGGTGGAATGACTGATATGTCAGGTGCATTTCAATCAATTCCTATGCCAGCAGTTAGTAACGCATCAAGCTATACAAGCGCACTTGATCCATCGCTTTTCCAGCAATATAGTGCTGCTGACTTTGGCCCACCTGCTCCTACATTTACTCAATCTGCAATGAATACATTAGGTAATGTTAGAGGGTTAATGAGTGAAAACCCTGCGCTTACCAATTTAACGATGAATACAGCGCGAGAAATGATGCGACCTGAACCTCCTCCGCAAGTATTGCAAGCACCACCTATTCAAAGTGGTCAATTTGCTCCTGTTAATTTTGCGAGTTTATTGAATAAAAGACAGCCAATGCAGCGTAGAACTTCGTTGTTAGGATAACTATGGCAACTTTAAACGATCTTAATATTTTTAGTGCTGTTCCTTCTTATTATGAGGGATTACTTGGCGCACAAGAAACGGAAGCACTACGAAACAGAGCTAATACACAAGGCTTACTAGGTGCTGCTATAGGCTTACTAGGCGGCATGGGAACTCGTGGCACTAGTGCTGCTCAAAACATAGCTGCTGCTCTTGGTGGTGGCTTACAGTCATCACAAGGGGCTGTACAGCAGGGTATAACTAACTTTAGCCAAGCACAGCAATTAGCTCAAGCAAGATTAGCTCAAGAACAGGCTAAGATTGGATACGAACAGGCTGCATTGGTACGTCAGGACGTTGCTAGAGTAATGCAAATGCCTGAAGTGGCAAGTAATCCTGCTTTGGTTGCATTATTGCGTTCTGATCCAGCAAAAGGTCTAGCGTGGATTAACGAGAACATGGCTGTAATGAAGGCGTATGAGCCACAAGTTGCACAGACAGCACCTCAGTCTGGAGTTGCTGCACAATCAACTTTCACTGGTGTTACTCCAGAAGGTGGAACAAAACAACTTCCTCCTGTTTCTATAGAAGGAAACGGATCACCAGCACAAATTGAAATAAATAGATTGCAAACAGCTAATCAGCGTCTAACTGGGTTGGCGGGTGAGACTGCACGAAAGGCTATTGAAAGTAACTTAAAGCAAATTGATGCACTTAAAAAACAACAAATGGAGGAGAGTGTTCAAAGTTTTGATTTTAGTGCAATTAGAAATGCCGTAAATCCTAACTTATTGCCTCAAGTTGATAGCTTGCAACGTCTAGCTGATACAGGCCGAATAACAGCTAAAGATTTGCAGGATGGTCTTAAAGACATACAAAAAGCAGATTTTGAATATAAAAATACTCAGCGAGATTTTAATAAAGAAGCTGTACGTGTTGCTGGAAGTATGTTCCCTGATACTCCATTCAATTCACTTAATAATATACAGCTTGGACAACTACAAACAAAACTAGATCAGCTTGAGATTGCTAAACGTAAAGCGGGTGCTACTACTATCAATATGCCTAGTGAGTCTGAGCGTACTGCTGGATATTTAATAAGTCGCGCTCAAAATTCAGCTAATCAGTATGAAATTGCAATTGGAAAAACTCCTAGTGCAGCATCACCTAATTTTGCTGCTGAAGTAATTAAAAATGTAACTGGTTCAGATTATCTCAAAAACCTAGCAAACCCTGAAGCACGTCAACAAGTAGAGGCAGCGCAACTTGATATGCTAGATGCTTTTTTAACGCTTGGAACTGGTGCGGCTTATACAAGAGAGCAGTTAGAGGGTTATAGAAAATCTTATTTCCCACAATTGAATGATAAGCCAGCAACAATTTCTGATAAAGCTAAAAGACTTAAAAATCTAATTAATGCTGGAATGATTAAAGCAGGTAGGGCAGCACCTAATGCTATTCCTCAGCTTGATCTTGATGCTGCTGTACAGCAAGAGCTTGAGCGTAGAAAGGGTAAGTAATGGATTTATCTAAAATCTCTACTAAAGACTTGGAATATATAAAGGCTGGCAAGTTAGATAAAGTATCAACTGCTGGCCTTCAAGCATTTGCAGAGGCTCAAGGTATGCCAACAACTCCGCAGCCTTCTATAGTTGCCCCTGTTGAGTATTCTCCTATGGCTGAGACTATTAGGGCTGCTGCTGGTGGACTTACATTTCAATCTGCTGATGAGTTAGAAGCTGCTATTCGTTCTGGTGCTATTAGTGGGCCTGAATACACAAAGATAAGAGATCAACTAAGAGCGCAACAAGGTCAATTCCGTCAAGAAAGGCCAGGTCAGGCTTTAACTTCTGAAATAGCTGGTGGTTTAGCTGCTCCTTTAGGTGTTATTGCAAAGCCTATCACGCGTGGTTTAGGTATGGTTGGTGATGTCGCTCTTGGTGCTGGTATGGGTGCGGCTACTGGTGCAGGTATGGCTCCAGAGTTACAAGATATTGCTGGTCAGGCTGTACTAGGTGGATTAGTTGGAGGTGGTGGAACTGCTGCGCTTAGTGGTGCTGGTAGATTGCTTGCTCCTAATATCCGTCCTGAAGCTGCTGCATTACGTGAACAAGGTATTCCATTAACGCCTGGTTCAGCATTTGGTGGTCGTATTCAGCAAGTAGAACAAGCTGCTGAGAGTTTGCCTATTATTGGTAGGGTTGTTAGTGGAGCGCGTGAACAGCAATACGAAAAGTTTAATACTGCTGCGTATAACAAGGTTCTTAGAAACCTTAGCCCTAACTTAAAGGTTCCTGAGAACGCTGTAGGTAGAGATGCTTTTAAATTTGTTGAGGATGCTATCGGAGCACAGTATCAGGCTGTCGTTCCAAAACTAAAAATTGAATATACTCCACGAGTAGATAAAGCATTTGACGCTGTGAAAAACAAGTACGCAAAAGGTAAACTACCACCTAGTTTGCAGAAAGAATTTTCTACTTATGTTGATGGTTTAAAAACTGATTTTAGTGCAACTCAAGTGATGTCAGGCACAAGAGCACAAGCAATTAAACAAGACTTAGGTAATACAGCTAATGCTTATGCTACTTCTCAAGGTTCTGAGCGACTATTGTCTGATGCTTATCGTGATTTGCAGCGTGTATATATGACACAAATGAAGAACCAGAATCCTAAATTTGCTCAAGATTTAAATAAAGCAGATTCAGCATTTAAAGACTTTGTACGAGTTCAGACAGCTATGGCAAAGACTAGAGGTGAAGAAGGTATCTTTACTCCTGCTCAATTAGAGGCTGCTGTGCGTCAATCAGATAGATCAGCACGTAAAGGTGCGTTCGCTCGTGGTGCTGCTCCGATGCAGGATTTGTCAGGTACAGCTATGTCGGTACTAGGCTCTAAAGTTCCTGATAGTGGTACTGCTGCGCGTGGTATGACAGGTGCTTTATTAACAGGTGGTGCTTCTTATGTTGACCCTATGATGGGTGCATTAACAGGGTTAGCCACATTGCCATATTATAAATACGGTGAAAAAGCGATGTTTTCACCTAGAAACCCAACATTTTCAGAGGCAGTACAAAGAGCTAGAACTGCTGCACCGTTTGCTGTTCCTGGCTTACTAGGCTTGACTCAATAGGAATAAATCATGGCAAAGACAAAGATTAGTGAATTTGATGCAAACCCTGCACTTAATACCGATATTGACAGTATTAACATCGCGGAAGGGTGCGCCCCAAGCGGAATTAATAACGCTATTCGGGAATTAATGTCACAATTGAAAGATCAGCAAACAGGCACGTCAGGCGATAGCTTTACTGTCGGTGGGAATCTAACTGTTTTAGCTCAGGGTGATGTCAGACTATCTGATTCGGATTCATCTAATTATGTTGCATTGCAAGCACCGACTACATTGGCTGCGAACTATACGCTAACGCTACCTACTGCTTTAGGAACTAATGGTCAACTAATTAGTACAGATGGCTCTGGTAATCTTGGATACGCAACGGCTTCTGTAACTGGCTCAGTAACTACATTTTCATCTAATGGTACGTTTGCTAAAAAAGCCACTGATGTATTTGTAATGGTAGAACTATGGGCTGGTGGTGGTGGAGGCGGCAGTGGTAGAAAAGGTGCTGTAAATGCTGATGGTGGAGGTGGAGGTGGAGGTGGGTCTTATGTAACTCGTATATTCCCTGCTGCTGATTTACCATCGACGGTATCTATAACTATCGGAGCAGGTGGTGCTGGCGGGGTTGCTCAAACAGCTTCAGATACTGCTGGAAATAATGGATCAAACGGTGGTGATACAACATTTGGCACACTTTTATCTGCATACGGTGGCGGTGGTGGCCCTGGTGGGGTTGATGGTGCTGGAGGTACTAATACGAACGGCGGCGGTGGTGGCGGTACACTAAGTGCTGGTAGTGGTGGGACTTCTGGTTCACCTAATGATACAGGTGGATTTGGTGGTGGAGCAAGTAGTGCTGGCGCAGGTTATGGCGGCGGTGGTGGCGGTACAGGTGGCTATGCTGGCGCAGGTGGTGGAGGTTCGTCATTTCAAGGTGGCCCTGCTGGTGGTGGTGGCGGTGGTGCTTCATTTGGCGGTGGTGGCTCTGCATCAAATGCTGGTGGCCCTGGTGGAAGTTCTTCAGGAAATGCTGGCGGTGGTGGTGCTGGCGGTACGTCTGGAGGTGGCGCAGGTGTTGCTGGAGTAGGTCGACAAGGTGGCGGTGGCGGCGGCTCAAATCCATCTGGTGTTGGTGGTTCTGGTGGTGCTGGCGGTGCATTTGGTGCTGGTGGTGGTGGTGGAGGAGGTAGTGGTAATAATAGCGGCAATAGTGGAGCAGGTGGGGCAGGTGCAGCAGGATATGCTCGTGTTTACACGTGGTGATTGCTATGGACAAAATACAACTAACCGATGAACAGATTGACCATATAGCTGAGAAAGCTGCCGAAGTGGCTTTTAAGAAGATATACGAAGAAGTAGGTCGCTCTGTTGTTAAAAAGATATTCTGGATAGTCGGTGCTGGTGCTCTAGGACTCATGTTCTGGATGGCTGGTAACGGCTCTCTACCGAAATAAAATTGATCCGTTCACTCTACTTGCGCTTGCAAATGCTGCTGTCTCAGCTTGTAAGCAAGGCTGCAAACTTTATAAAGATATTAAAGGTGCGGCTGGAGACGTTAAGGAAGTCTTAGACGATTTAAAAGTTCAATTCTCTAAGATACCTAGTCCTAGTAATCAGCAGAAGATACAGTTTAACGAAGAAGTGCAGAGGGTTCAGCAGATAGCTAAAGCTGATCCTAACGATACGATAACTCAGATAGGTGACCATTTAGGCAAGTTCTTTGATGTATTAGACCAAATTGAAAATATATTTTGGGATGAGGAAAAAAACGCTAAACAGGTCTATAAGGGTGAGTTATCGGTTAGTCGTAGAGCACTACAAAGAGTACTGATTAGATCGCGTTTAGACCAGCTACAAGCCGAGATCAGAGAGGAGATGGTATATAAAACTCCTCCAGAATTAGGTGACTTGTGGACTCGTTTTGAGAAGATGCGTGATAAGGTACTAGCAGAACAGAAGATAGCAAAAGATCAAGAACTACGCGATATACAAAAAGCCGAAGCTAAAAAACGTCGAATGATTAGGGAGATAAAAGAACAGATTACCTACTTTGGTGCTGTTCTTTTTGTCACATTATGGCTAGTAACCGTCCTAGTAATGATAAGGATGAGCCACACGTACCGTGGACTCTCTTGGTATGTTTATTAGTAATGGCTTTGGTAATTGTTATTGCATTGCCTATCGTTGGCATTACGTTGATGGATGCAAATAACGCTACCAATGCTGCTCTAACTGAGGTTAGGCGTATGCGTGAACTTAGATTACAAATACTGAAGGAAAGAGATGATAACCGTCAGTCAATTGAAGCAACTCCTCCCTAAAAATCCGTATGTCGAACATTGGCATCATGCTTTGTCTCAGTTGTTTCCTGAGTACGACATTAGTACCCCTCATCGTATGGCTGCTTTCATAGCTCAGTGTGCTCATGAGTCTGGTGGGTTTATGGTTCTTAAAGAGAATCTAAATTACAAGGCTTCATCATTACGTAAGATTTTTCCTAAATACTTTTATAACGATCAGATAGCTCAGGAATACGCCTCTAAGCCTAATAAGCAGGAGGCTATAGCGTCTAGGATTTACGCTAGTCGTATGGGTAATGGCGATGAGGCTAGTAAAGAAGGGTTCAAATTTTGCGGAAGAGGATTAATCCAGCTAACTGGTCGCTCAAACTATCAAGCCTTTGCTGATTCGTTAGAGATGAGTATTGACGATGTACCTGAGTATCTAGCCACGTTTGAAGGTGCTGCTCAGTCTGCTTGCTGGTTTTGGGAGACTAATAAACTAAATCAATGGGCTGATAAGGGCGACATTCTTACATTAACGAAACGTATTAACGGTGGCACTATTGGACTCGAAGATAGGATCAAACACTATGAACACGCGCTACATATTATTGGTGCTTAGTCTATTAGCTGGTTGTGAGGATCGCTTTAGGTATCCTTGCCAAGACCCTAAGAACTTTGAAGCTGCTGAGTGTAAGCCTCCTATATGCACTGCTACTCAAACCTGTCCTGACGATGTAACGAAACCTGAGAAGGTGGCTAAATGACTGAAGAAACTCTTAATGCTTGGCTAAAGTTTGCTATTGGCATCTGCTTTTGCATGATCTTAATGATGATGGCTAGTTTATCTATGTATAGCGTTGTATTTGTAACACAGCCTATGAGTGGCATGGCTCCAGCAGATAAGCAATTTTTCTTGCTACTTTCTGACATGAGTAAGTACATTCTTGGTGCTCTAGCTACATTAATAGCTGTAAAGGGTAAGGATGCATTGCCACAGTTTGTGCCGCCACCATCAAGCATAGAGAAACAGGCTACTGAGCAACCTATCAAACCGATAGTTACAACAACAACAACAGTTGTACGTCAAGAACCATCGTTAGAGCCTTTATCGTCTGCTGTATCTGTTGGTTTTGGCGGTAAGGCTGCTCCACCTGCTGCACCACAACCGGAGATTTAATTATGAGAATTGCGCTGATAACTTTACTGATGCTGACTGTTAATCTTGTATTTGCTGGTGGTGAAATGAAGAAGGTCTGCCACGATGAGAAGGGCAAGCAAGTATGCAAGACTATCAAGGTTCATAAGAAATTAGAAGGTACTAAAGTTCCTACTAAATGAACCCCTACTTTATAGCTGGTACTGTTATAGCGGTGGCCTGTGCGTATGGTGCAGGTCATTGGCAGGGTGATACAGCAGGTCAAGCTAAAGTACAGCAGCAATGGGATAAAGAGAAGGCTAAGTTAGCTGATGAATATGCGGCTAATGTTGCTCTCATGCGTGAAAAAGAGCAGGTAATGCAAGGCAATGCAGACAAGCTACGAGAGGATAAGAATCGTGAACTTAGAGAGGCTAATGCTCGTAATACCGCTTTGCTTAACAGCTTGCAGCACCGTCCAAACCGCACCGAGAGTAGTGGAGTGTCCACGACTACCAGCAATGGAACAAATGGCTGTACCGGAAAAGAGCTTTACAGAGAGGATGGGGCTGTTCTTATCGGGATCGCTAGAGAAGCAGACGAACTCAGAATCTCCCTCAAGCAGTGTTACTCCCAATACGAAACAATTAGAAAAGAACTAAATGGCAAATAAGATTCCTAATGACTGTATGCCAGCTTGTTTTTCATGTGCTTTCTTTGACATTGAACCTAAAGATGATCTAGGCGTATGCCGTAGGTATCCACCGACATTATTTCAGATAGAAGATGAATACGACAGTTGCTATCCTGTAACTGAACGAACGGACTGGTGCGGTGAGTTTATTCGTAAGGTAAATTGAAATCATGCAAAAAGTATCGGAAGAAGAGTTTATTGAGCTATGGAATAAGTACGGTTCAGCAACAAAGATAGCATCAATATTAGACATTGGCGTTAGATCGGTTTTTAATAGAAGAAGAGAAATAGAGGCAAGAACAGGCCAAGTATTACAGGCTACTGATCCACGTACTGCAAACTTCTCAATTACTTACCCTGGTAATGGCGTTAGAGCCAGAGCAAAAATAGAGAATGGTGTAATTATGGTGGCATCAGACTGCCACTATTACCCTGGAATTATATCAACGGCTCATAAGGCATTTGTCCATCTAATCAAAGAACTCAAGCCTAAACTAGTCGTTATGAACGGCGATGTATTTGATGGTGCATCAGCATCTAGGCATGACCCTATCGGCTGGCAGCAGACTCCCACAGTAAAGCAGGAACTAGAAGCCTGTCACGACCGTCTAAATGAGGTTGAGAGCGCGTCTAAGAGTGCTGTCCTACACTGGACATGGGGTAATCACGATATGCGCTTTAACACTCGTCTAGCGTCTCAGGTTGGTGACTCTTTTAAAGGTGTACAAGGCTTTAATCTATCGGATCACTTCCCACGATGGAAGTTTAGTACGTCGTTAATGGTCAACGAGCATACGATGATTAAACACAGGTGGCATAACGGTATTCATGCTATTCATAATAATGTATTGAAATCAGGTGTGTCGTTTGTTACAGGACATTTGCACTCATTAAAGGTTACTCCGTGGACAGACTTCAGCTCTGAAAAAACTAGGTACGGTGTAGACACAGGAACACTAGCTAATATTGATGATCCTAGTTTCGATTATGCAGAAGATTCACCTAAGAACTGGCGGTCAGGATTTGCCATTTTGACATTTTGGAATGGTAAATTAATGCCACCAGAACTGTGCGAGGTTATCTCCGAAGGGTTAGTGTACTTCAGGGGGCAGGTGATTGAAGTTCCCTGTCTTTAATTTGCAAGTAAGCTGACTTTAAACAATGTGTCATAGTGACATTTTCAATAGTAGCAATATTGATGAGACATACAAGAACGTCGCCAATTCCATCAATAATTGATCTACGGTCGCGCTGGATAAGTGCTGTGTGGAGTTCATGCATTTCCTCTTGGGCTTTACGATATTGAGCTATTGATGTGCTATTCGGTATAATTCCACGAGCTTCAGACCACCGAATAACGTCCATTTCTGTTTCATTCCAACTCAAGTTACTCTCCTTTTAAGTAATGCATCATTTCAGCATTGAGTTTAGCTTGCGCCCACTTAGTAGGGCCTGATAGTTGCATTAATGCTAATGAAAACATAACAAAATTGTTAAGTTTCTCTAGTTCAAGCTCATCAACTTCTCCTCTACGAATCCCGTCTATAACATTCATTACTCCTATACGGTTTCCATCGATAACTGCTTGCCAGTTATAATCTATTTTGTTTTTTTGCATTTTTAATTATTAGTGTAAATTTTAGATTCCCATTTAGTACATAGGGTTATCCCATGCGTCTACCGATGGGGATAGATGTTGCGTACCTCTTGCTTTGCGTAAGCGGAATTTAAAAAAATTTATTAGTTCAGGTTCATTACGCGCAAGTTCTCTTGCATACAACGCACGGTAATTATTATTTAACTTAAATCCTTCTGTATCTTTGGATATTAACGAGGCTTCGTACCGTAATGTTTCGTACAGCCCACCTATACCATAATGATTTATCCCTGCGCTACGCATCGCTAATGCAAGGTCGCGTAACCGCGTATATACCCACGGATTCTCTAAATGAAATGTCGCAAAGTTTGCCGCTATATGGTCTGTGCTCATTTACATATCCTTTTCTTAGCTTCTTTTAAATTAGATTCCATTAACCAAGAGACGCACTGAGAATCGATAGCAAGGGCCGTAGAACCGTCTGTATAGCCTTTTCTATAGGCTGTCTGTACCCGACTATCAACCATGCTAGAAAACAGCCATATAGCCCCTAAAACAGACACTATAAAGATTAATATTTTCATAATAGTTCACGTATTTCCTTAACTGGCATATTAAAAGTCTCGTGGATGCGTAGAATTATTTCGGCAGAGACACTTACTCGACCACTACGAATCTTGCTAATCGTAGGTGGTGGTACGTCCAGCTTTCTACTCAGTTCAGCGTCACTCTTAATTGAATGGCGTTCTTTAATCGTGTCTAGCAGTTTCATATATTTCCTAGAATAAAAAGACAGGGGCCGAAACCCCTGTTAAGTCCCCACAGGAGGATGGGGAAGAGACTCAATAATAAAAGTTGCTTGCTAGAAAGGAATACTATCGTCCATATCAACCTGCTTTGCAGGCTTGTTAACGGGCTTAGGAGCCGCGTCAGTCTTAGGGCGTACCGATAGACTAAAGAACTTCTTTGCGTCCTTCTTAGATTCTTTTAGCCAGCCTGAGAGCCAGTAATCCACACCACCTACATTAACGCTACCAGAATAGTCTGGATGATTGTCTGAGCTTTTATTCTCATTTCGGTATAAAACTCCGCGATCAGTATTATCGAATTCCATATTATTTCCCTATTGAAAATTTCTTAATTGCGCTACGCTCTTTACTATCTAACCTACTCCAAAATGCAGTCTTAGAATCTGCGTCAAACTCTTGTAAGTTAATGTAATCAATGGCTCCCTGAAGATCGTCTCTTTGCAATAGAACACGTACATCCATTGCAATATCCTCAATTAGCTCTTGAGTCTTTAAATCCATGCTATCGAATACGTCAACGGTTACAGGCTTGGCTGACTTAGGCTC